>OBLN01001020.1_pt1 | contig 9925 bp, 11 predicted proteins | sample 1519301 | NCBI WGS metagenome assembly OBLN01 (sample SAMEA2452533, study PRJEB22499) | sediment metagenome | reverse complement strand
TACTCGGAATAGTCTAAGAGTATATGTATCATCTATATAAACAATTTATAACTATAATCCAGTGCTAAAACAGACATAAAAAATAAATTTTTAAGTGAACTACAAAAAGGTTTGTTGGAACAGGGATAAAATATAAAATACTTAAGCAAAGGAGGGTTTCAATTAAGTCCCTCCTTTGCTTATTACAAACTTAATAGCTAATTTAAATTAACCAGGTACACCGCCAAATGGATTCCATTTATCTGTTAGAAGAAGCATTCCTGGAATCAATAAAGTCAGAAAAGCTTCTATTATAAAAATATAAGCAACTGTAGTTGCTATATTTTTTCCTGCTGCAAAAGCAACGTAGGCTAACAAAACTAAAATCGCCCACGCAACGCAGAAAACAGCAAACCAGAATCCGGCTGCTCCTAGAGCTGTGTGGAAATGGTAGGCATACCATAAAAACACTATAGTAGCGAACAGACAATAAACACCTAATCCTTTTGCATCGTGCCCGTGCACAAATATTGCATAGACCATAAAATAAATAAGCGCAAACACACTAATTAAAGCTGTTGCTGCTGTTAGGCCTAAATCATGCAACTTCCACGCTGCAATCGCTATAAGTATACCAACACCTAGATTTAAAACTCCTATTTCCTTGGCTCCAGTTTTACCTAGAAGGGTCATTCCATTACCAAAAAAAACAAACCCAACTAAAAGTAAAACATAACCAAGCAAGGCTTCAACTGGTACCATATTTCTCCATACCTCCTTTTTAGTATTTGATTGAAATATAGTCTACCTCTCTCCTTAAAAAGAATTTCTAGCACATTCTATGCTCAAATGTCAAGAAGAATTTGGGGAGCACCCGTTAGATATACATTCGGAAACAATTAAATTAGAATCACTGTTAGTATGATTATTAAGATTTAGAACTATAAATAAAATATAACAACAAAAAGGTTTAGAAGTATTGAAGTTATGAACTTCAATACTTCTAAATTATAAATGATAGGTGTTTAACTTTCTTTCTTTTGTACTAAAATTGCCCACTTTCCTTTTTGGACAACTTCATCTTTTTGATTATGAACATTCACTTCAAATATAAAAAATCCCATATTTGGGCGTTTATGTTCTTTTTTCTCTACTAACTTGCGAGTAATGTGAACGGTATCTCCAGGAAAAACTGCACCAGAAAATCTCCAATCTTCCAATCCCATAAAAGCAACGGTGGCTAAACGTGGCATAGTAAACCAGAGCCCAGTTGCTATAGAAGTAATTAACATCCCATGGGCAACACGAGTTTTAAATACTGTTTTTTTGGCGAACTCTTCATCTATATGCATATTATTATAATCAGCAGATAAACCCGCAAAATTAACAATATCAGCTTCCGTTACTGTTCTACCAGAACTTTTGTGTTCATCTCCAACATTTAATTCCTCATAAAATATTTTTGACATTATAATTTCCTCCAAATCGAAAGCGTGCCATGGATAGAAGTAACAAGATTTTTGTTACTTCTATCCTAAATTAGTCAATTACTTCACAGGTTTAAATTTAGGAAGAGTAATCTCATTAGTAACATCATCGAAAACAACTTCTACTTCCATTCCTATTCGGACATCATGTGGATCACAATCAACGATATTCGACATCATTTTTACACCTTCGTCTATCTCAACCAAAGCTACTACATGAGGAGGATCCCCCTTATAAGCTTTTGAGGGTCCCATATGATGAATAGAAAAGGTCCAAACTTTCCCCTTACCTTTGGATTTTACCCATTCTATATCTTCACTCATATCATCGCCTGGTGACATAGCCCTAGGATAAAAGAAAAGCTCTCCTGTTTCCTTTGATTTAGGTATTAACAACTCATGTTTTTTACATGCATCCCAATATGGTTTTGTTTCTGGTCTAATCTCGGGCAAAGGTTTATTATAAGTTTTTTCTTCTGCCATTATTTATCTCCTTTATGAAAGTGGTTGATTACCTAATACTATAGAACTATGAGCGGAAACAATGCCGCCATTACCATGAACAAGAGCTACCTCGGCGTCACCAACTTGCCTTTCTCCAGCATCGCCTCTGAGTTGTAAAGTAGCTTCTACTACATGGTGCATTGCACCCAAATGGGCTTGAGATAATAATCCTCCATGAGTATTAACAGGAAGATCCTTTCCAATTTCCATACGACCTTCTTGTGCAAAAACACCTGCCTCTCCTTTAGGAACAAGCCCTAACCCTTCTAGTTCAAGCAAAACAGTAATCGTAAAACAGTCGTAGAGATAAGCCAAATCTACATCTTTTGGAGCTATACCAGCAGTTTGGAATGCTTTTGTCCCGGAATGATTAATAGCGTTGTAAATCTGATCCAAACTTTCAAGAGAAGTCAGATACTGATGAGAGTACCCTTCTCCCATACCCCAAAGATATGCAGGTTTGTTACTAATTCCCAACTCTTGAGCTTTTTCTTCCGTGGTAATAATAAATGCCGCCCCTCCGTCAGATATAACAGAACAATCATATTTATGAAGAGGTTCAGCTATTATTCTAGAGTTTAAAACATCATCTATGGTGAGGGGGTCTTTACTCATTGCATTTTCTTTCATTGCAGCATGTTTTCTCATCGTAACAGCTACCGAAGCCAATTGTTCAGAAGTAGCACCGTATTCGTGTAGATATCTCTGGGCAGCTAGTGCATAACCGCCTGGAGTAGTTAAACCATAGGGATATTCGAACTCCGGATGACACATTTCTCTTATAAGTGCAACCATTCCCGAAGAAGATATTCCAGATAATGTATTATCACCTCTAACACAAAGCACAACCTCTGCTTGGCCGGAAGCAATAGCCATAGCCGCTTCTGCAACCATCCATACTGCGGTAGCACCACCCACAGCAACAGAAGAGAAGAAACTTGGTTTCATGCCGAAATAGTCCGCAAAAGTTGTACAATGCATAAAAGTATGCTCAACCAAAGAAAATGCAGTAACCAATCCATCCACATCAGATTTTTTAATTCCTGCATCTTCTATAGCAAGCTTTGATGCTTGTGAAAGAAAATGAAATGAGCTTTTATTAGGAATTTTACCCTGTTCCGTTTCTCCAACTCCTGCAACAACTATCTTATTCTTTTTAAGTATCTCACGTGCTTCTTCAATGCCTGGAAAATTAGTAGCCATTTTTCTCTCCTTAAATTCACATTTCTAAAACATTTTTGCTTATATTTGATAAAAACTTACAGATATATAGATAAAAATATTTGAACATCAAGAATGACATATAAACTAAATTGACTCAAAAAAATGTCAAACTATTAAAAACCTTATAATCCGAGCTCTCTACCAATAACCAATTTTTGTATTTCAGAAGTTCCTTCAGTAATAGATGCTAGCTTTGCATCTCGATAGTATCTTTCCGCACTATACTCTACACTATATCCATACCCACCAAGAACCTGAACAGCTTCCGTAGCAACCCACTGAACAACATCCGCAGCATAAAGCTTAGCCATAGAAGCCTCTTTTAAACACTTCTTATTATTACTATAAAGCCAAGCAGCCTTGTAAACTAATAATCTTGCTGTTTCTATTTTTGTAGCCATTTCAGCAAGTTTAAAACTTATTGCCTGAAATTTGGATATAGGCCTCCCGAAAGCTTCTCGTTCCTTAGAATACTGTAGTGCATATTCAAACGCTGCTTGCGCTATTCCAACAGATTTTGCTGCATGAGTTATTCTGGCACCTAAGAGTGTGTCCATAACTCCTTTAAATCCCCCTTCACCTGCTAATACATTTTCCTCCGGAACTTCACAGTTTTCAAAAATTAATTCTGAAGTATCAGCAGCCTTATGTCCGAGTTTATGCATTTTCCCGCTAACAGTAAAACCTGGAAATCCCTTCTCTACTATAAAGATACTAATTCCCTTGCCTTTTTTTGTTTTATCTGTATATGCCGCTACAACAGCAAAATCACACATACTTCCATTAGTTATCCACGTCTTGGTACCATTTAGTATATATTTATCTCCTTCTTTGACAGCTTGGGATCTTATACTCCTAGCATCGGAACCAGCATTTGGTTCAGTAAGCCCCAAAGCACCTATCTTTTCTCCCGCTATTCCAGGAATCAAATACTTTTCTTTTTGTTCATCAGAGCCAAACTTATATATAGGGAAACAAGCTAAACTCGTATGTGCATTTATACACATAGCTATTCCTGCACAAATCTTTCCCAATTCCTCCGAGAAAATACAATCCGTAACTTTATCTAATCCCACACCACCATACTCTTCCGGAAAAACTATTCCTAAAAATCCCATCTCTCCTAACTTTGGAAATAATTCTTTTGGAAATTTCTCTTCTTTTTCACATTCTTCAACCAAAGGCTCAATTTCTTTTTTCCCAAAATCAATTATAGTATCTCGGAACATGTTTTGTTCTTCTGTGAATTCAAAATCTAGTGGCAATTCTCATTCCTCCCGAATTGTTTATTGATATAACTTTTAATATTAGGCAGCTTGAGTATACCAAGTTTATCTAATCAATGTAAAGTTTATCTAAAATTCAAAATCATAACTATTAAACTTCTTAAGTTATAAACTAATTTACTGTATAATAAAGAAATGACCAGAGTAATAGCTGTGATAAATCAGAAAGGTGGAAGTGGGAAAACCACCACTACGGTTAATTTGGGAGCATACTTAAGCGAATTTGGAAAGAGGACATTAATAATAGATTTAGACCCTCAAGCAAATACTACGATACATTTTGGATTTAAACCCCATGAAATAGACAAAAGTGTTTATGATACCATGATGGACGATTCTCCTTTCTCAAAAACTATAAAATCAACAGAAATAAATAATCTCTTTATAGCTCCTGCTAATATAAATCTTTCAGGAGTAGAAATTGAATTATCCGGCATTGTTGGTAGAGAAATGGTTTTAAAAGATGCAACTGCTGAAATATTAAAAAAATTTGATTTTATACTAATAGATTGTCCTCCATCTCTAAGTCTTTTAACTATCAATGCATTAACAGTCGCAGAAGAAATTATTATTCCGGTACAAACTGAATTTTTTGCTCTTGAAGGTATGGGTAAATTATTTAATACAGTGGAAATTGTAAAAAAACGTCTAAACAGAAACTTAAAAATATCGGGAATTCTTCCAACTATGTTTGATGTGCGAACCAATCTTTCTCGAGAAGTAATAGAAAAGATACATGAATATTTTAAAGATGAAGTATATAAAACAAAAATCAGAAAGAATATAAAATTGGCAGAAGCTTCCAGCCACGGAAAACCTATAATGTTATATGATCCAAGCTCAGCTGGAGCAGAAGATTATGAATCTTTTTCCAAAGAGGTGTTGTATGGCGACTAAAAAAAGGGTTTTGGGGGCAGACCCTCTGAGTTGGATAAAAAAAACCGACGATAAACATACAGATGAAAACAAAATCATTCAGGAAAAACAACAAAATTCATCTTTTCAACTTCCTAAGTATGAAACTTATGAGGTAAAACTTACAGTTAGGTTAAGCGAATCCCATCTCGATTTTTTATCTTCTTTAGAAAGGGAGATTATGAAAAGTAGGTCTAAGAAAAATCGTGTAGAAAGAATTACAAAAAATTCTATAATTAGATCTATATTGGATGTATTTAAGAATTTGAATTATGAAAAAGCTGAAATTCCTACAGAGAAAGAACTAACAAAAAGAATCCAAAAAGGATTGGAAAATTTCAACAATTGATTTTCCTGTTTGTATATAATATTAGTTCTTCCGAAGTTATGTCACAAATCTTTGCAACAAAAAATTTTCTCAAATTGTTTTGTGTTTCAGGTAGTGTTTCATAAGGGAATTTTCTTTTTACTTCTTTAGCAACTTCAAATGGATCAATATTGTCTAAATTAATATATTGATTTAGTTCATTCACTCTGTTGATTATTATTTCTTTACACGCTTTGTAAGCACCTTCCTGAACTAATTCGTTAATATTGATTCTATCATATAAATTGTCGAATATTTCAAATAAACGATTTCTATAAATACTATTCCTTATATTTTTACGCACCCTTTCTTTTTCTAATACGTTTATATTTTTTATAAATTTTATTTCCGTTGATACATTTTTTCCTTTAGGGTTCTTATTTATATTCGTCTTATTTATATTTGAGTATTCTTTGGGTGACATATTTGTCATGCCCCCCCGTGACAATTCTGGCACCCCCCCCGTGACAAGAGGGTCACCCTCTCGTGAATTTTGTATAAAACTTTTATTTGATTTTGATCTTTCTACTTCGTTTGTCAGTCTTTCAACTAAAGGTCTAAAATCAAATATTGTTGTTATTTGAGCACCTGTTCTGTTATCAAATCTAGGAGTTCTTATTAACAGGTTTAATTCTTCCAGGTCTTGGGTAACTCTTTTTATCGTTCTTTCTGCAACTCCTGCTCTTTTTGCCAAAGTTGCATAACTAGGGAAAGGATTTTCTGTATCCCATTTAAAAGACATTATATCTATTACAAGTGCTAGGTGTTGAGCCTTTATCCCGATATTGTGTCTATATTTTAATAAAATATTAGGGACACTTGTGAATCCTTCATCTAATATGTTTCCCCATATCTGTACTATTTTTGTTTTATCTTGGTTGTTTTGAGACATTATCCCTCCCGGTTACTGGAAAAGAAAATCTTGACATTTTATCTTTTGAGAAGGTATGATATGGGACATTCCACCTTCCGGTTGCCGCCGTTGCTATTATTTGGAGAAGCACGGCGGCTTTTTTTATTCAAACCTATTATATTTATTGGTATTTTGAAAATCAAATAAACATGTTTATTTGATTTTTTAGTAAATTATGAACTTGAGATATTCCAAACTGTAATTGTTTTACCACCAAATGAAAATATAATAAAAAATGATAGTCTCATATTTATGAATGATTTAAGAAGACAAGCATACGAATTAATATCTTTGTTAGAACACTCTACATGTGCAATAGCTTTTACCGGAGCAGGAATTAGTACAGATTCTGGTATCCCCGATTATAGAACTCCCAGAAAAGGACTTTGGGAGAATTTTGATCAGTCAGTGGTGTCGTTAGAAGGTTTTTTGAATAATCCGTCGCGATATTATTCTTATGCACTTAAATTACATCCAATACGTAGTTCGGCTAGACCAAGTCCTGCTCATTATATGTTAGTAAAATTCGAAGAAAAAGGTTTACTAAGAGGAATTATTACTCAAAATGTAGATGGACTCCATTACGATGCTGGATCGAAAAATGTATATGAGTTACATGGATCTTTAAGAGAATTTGTTTGTTTAAGTTGTTGTACATATAAACCAGCGGAAGGTATCATGGAAAGAGTGAAAAATGGAGAGAACCCACCAAGATGTAAAATATGTAATGGAATTTTAAAGCCTAATGCTGTGTTTTTTGGAGAAGCTATCCCCCGTATACCTTGGGAGAAATCTGTTGAATTAGTTAACAATGCAGATCTTTTCTTATCGATAGGATCTTCTCTTCAGGTCTCACCTGCTAATAATCTTCCAAAAATAGCGATTAAAAACAACGCTAAATTTATTATTATTAATTTAATGGATACTCCATATGATAATCATGCTGATCTTTTGATTAAAAATAATGTTTCGGAACTATCAAAAGTAGTTTTAGAGATTATGCAATTTAATCATTAAACTACTAAATAAAGTCGTAAAAAATATTATATTAAGCATTTTACTTAATATTTACCTTAAAGTATCAAAAAAGTCCTTGACAATCTGATTCTAATTTTGTTATAAAGAGAAATAAGGTGAGAAATTTGTAGAGTTTTAGCTTTGTTTTTTTTTCTCCTCGGGGATTGGCAACAATTCCGGATTTTAAAACTATACTACTAAGGAGGGTATTTAACATGCCAAGTCATTTAAACGTCCCCACGAAATATTGGGAACTCACTAAGGAGGTTCCACCTCCTCCAATAGAAAGGGATATCAAGTCCTGGATCATAGCTAATCCTTCAGATCCGCTTTGGGATATTGATGTTCTTCCTCTTACCTACACAGATAGCCGTTGGTCAGCTTTTGTAGTAAGGGTTCCCGAAGATGCTAGAAGACGTCTTTTACCCAATCCACCTCTCCAGCCATGGGATGGAGAGAATGCGGATCTAGTGGAGTTCTGGTATGTCGACCACAAAAACACAATGTTAGGTCCATATCTCGAATTTGGTGTAACTATTTCCGCAACTTATAAAGATCCAAAAGGTAATGTGTGGAAAGCTGGATATTATCCATATATGTATCTTACCGGTGATGCTCCAGTAGATGCTGGTCGTGTACTTGGTTTTCCGAAGAAAATGTCTTATATAAGGTGCTCCGTTCACGGAGGAGAAAAAGGCACTGACTTCTTTGGATTTGCTATGTCACGTAATGGATATCTTATGCATAGTGCTACGGGTAAATTCGATGACAAAGAAGTAACCCCACCATTTTTCTATGGGAAAACAGATTGGGGTAAATTTAACATGAAAGTGGTTACAAGACCTGATGTATCAAGCTCCGAATGGCAGCTCACTTACTTACCTTCTGAGCTTCCCGGAGAAATGAAAAAGATGATTTCAGGACACCGCTTCCAGATCAAACCTGAACATACACGTACAGCTTCTGGCGATGCCATTAACTGGTTTATGCAGGCTACACCTTTTGACAACATGGGTGCCGAGCTTAAAATCTCAGAGGTAACAGGTATGATATCATTCGTTTTCGACCTTGTTATTCCTCCTGCTCAGGTTCTTTGGACAGAAACATATGAACGTCCTGCTAGCTACAGAGGATATGCTACTCCGTACAAATACGGTTTACGTCAGCAGTTCCCAATTAGCCAGGGTTCATAAGTTTGTTATATAAAAAATATTAATAAAGTAACAAAATTATAAGGAGGTATTTATAATGGGTTTGCAGGCAAATGAATACAGTTATCCATGGTTAGCAGAAGGTGAAGTTCCACCTTTACCATTGGATAGAGATAGAATCCATATTATAAGTCAGGGTGTAGCGGATCCTGTTTTTGATTATGATATTATTCCGCTAACTTACACGGAAAGTCGCTGGATGGCTTTTGTTATTCGTGCAGATGAAAAAGACATGAAGCACATACTGCCGGAACCAATTCAGCTCCAAGATGATGTTATTGAGTTTTGGTATGTTATACACAAAAACACAATGTTAGGACCATACATGGAAATGGGAGTAACATTTTCTGCTACCGTTGATGCAGAAGATGGTCAAACTTATAAAGCTGGTTACTATCCATACATGTACCTATCCAATGACTCCCCGATTTGGGCAGGCAAGGAACCCTTTGGTTTCCCCAAAAAAGCTGCCTATATTGCTGCATTTGAGCATGGGACTAACAACAATTACTTTAATATGTTAATGGAACGCCGTGGTTATGTTCTTCATACGGCAAACGGACGTTATTCCGATAAACCTCTTTCAGCTAGACCAACGTTTTATGGTAAAACTGATTGGGGTCGTATGAATTATCGTATAACTACAAGACCTGATGTAAGTAACAGTATACATGAAGTTACATATCTTCCTTCTGAGTTACCACCTCAGTTTGGAACAGGTCATAGATTCCAGCTGAATCCAGATAGTATACGTACAGCTACAGGTGATGATATACGTGCTTGGTATATGTCTGGTACACCTTTCGACTTCATGGGTGGACAGATTCCAGCTAAAGAAGTTATAGGTCTTATCAGTTTCACCTTTAACCTTATCATCCCGCCGGCTAAGACTATATGGTCTAAAACTGTAGAAAGAGGGGAAGGAGATCTTGGGCAGGTTCTATACTCAACCCCATTTGAGTACACAATGCGCCATCGCTTCCTGCTTCCACAGTACAGCCAGGGATAATAAAATGTAGTTT
>OBLN01001019.1_pt1 | contig 9929 bp, 9 predicted proteins | sample 1519301 | NCBI WGS metagenome assembly OBLN01 (sample SAMEA2452533, study PRJEB22499) | sediment metagenome | reverse complement strand
AATCAAGCCTGATTCTTAGTTGGATCGGGCTTTTTTATTTTATAGTCTGTTTCTGAAACAAATTGGTTTATGTTTCGAACAGTATGAGTGTTAAATCAATAGGGCAGTATGCGGAAATCAGAAGAATATGAGATGGCTTTAGTGGCTGATCAGGCGCTGGGTAAAGCTCTTAAGAAGTATGACGAGATGGTGGCAGAGAATGACACCGGTGTTCAGTCAGATCTTATGATCACCATCCACGACTCCATCCGGAATCTCAGAAGAAAGATCGAGGCTTTTCTGCACGATAAACTACCGATGGAGAGGGTAGTAGATGAGTTTATATTTGAATATCAGGTACTGGAAGGCGAACTGGAGGTCATAGAGAGTGAGTTGGCCCGGTACAGGAAGTTTGCCAAAAAACTTATGGCGAGTTATGAGGACTTTATAACGAAAGTAGGTGGTCAGAAAAAAGTATCTGTCTTAAACGGTGCCACTCATCTTGATTTCGAAAGAAAATCGAAGGGCAAAGCCTATTTGTTTTGGTTCATCTCATTTTTCGGGATATTTGGATTTCACCGGTTTTATTTAGGGAAGATCGGTACCGGAATCGGGTGGATCTTAAGTGGAGGAGTCTTGGGTCTTGGGGCTTTGTATGACCTGTTCGCTCTTTCTTCTATGGTGGATGAGCATAACAATTATCATGAGCTCAAGGCAGCCAGATTGAAGCAACTCAACTCCAAAAAGTAATGGCATAAAAAAAGCCACCCTCAAATCAATGAGAGGTGGCAGATATCATCTACAGACGGCTATTACCCCATTTGCATCAATAACTTACATTAATAGGGCATGGCCGTCAATGGTGAGAATTACGTAATTTAACTACGTGTTTTTACGTAATTCTCTACTCAGCACCTTTTACATAGGTATCAAACCATCCAAGAAATCTTTCAAATCGGTCTTTCTGAAAGGTGGGTTTGCGAATCCCATGGTGCTCACCCGGGTAAACCACAAGCTGAGTCTCGAGGCCAAGTCGTTTCATGGCCTGATACATTTGTTCTGAGCCGAGGATAGGTACATTCCAGTCAGCGGCCCCGCCGATCCAGAGAGTTGGGGTTGTTACTTTGTCTACATCATTAAATGGTGAAATGCGTTCCCATTTTTCAGGAGTTTCCCAGGGAAGACCGAGTTCCTTTTCCCAGGTTAACTGATAATGATCATGCCCATAGTTTGAACGGTACAGGGTTTCACTGGCTCCTGAAATAGCTCCTTCAAAACGTCCTGTTTTGGTGATCACATAATTCGTCAGTATTCCTCCGTAAGACCAGCCGCCAACACCAAGTTTGTTGGGGTCAGCCACACCTATATCAATGGCGTGATCAACTCCGGCCATAACGTCTTCAAAATCCTTATTACCCCAATCGGCAAACAGGATCTCAGAAAATGCCTGACCGTAACCGGAGGATCCCCGTGGATTAATTAATAGCACTGCATAACCATTGGCCGCGTAAAGTTGAGGTATGAAATCGAAGCTATGATCGTATTGGGCAACCGGTCCTCCGTGTATCCATAAAATGGTGGGTATTCTTTTATTGCCATTATAATCAGCCGGGGTGACCATGAATCCTTCGATAGGGGTACCGTCTTTACTGTTAAATTTGATCTCTTCAACTTTAGCGATATTTCGTGCATTGATCAGTTCATCATTAACCTGAGTGATGCGGTCTTGGGAATTACCATCCCAGATAAAAATTTCGTGCGGGCGTTCTACTGTGGATTGCAAAGTCGCAATGATCTCGTTTTCGATATCAAAACTTCTGATACTCAGGTCTCCGGCAATCACTCTTTTTAGATTTCGTCCATCTGCATTTACAGAGGCAAGCTGACTTTCACCCCGGTCTTCCAGAACAAACCAAATGGTTTGCCCATCTTCTGAGTAGGTTGGATCGGAGATATTCCGGTCTAGTCCGTCCATATAAATTTTGGGGTTACCACTCCCATCAGCCGCCGAAACGGAGAGTTTGTTAGTGGCATACCAGATCGCACTGGTGTCGATCACTGAAGTATGGACGATATGTTTCCCGTCAGGGCTCCAGGAAGGAGAGGAATCGCCCCCTTTATTCTTTGTGACCTTGGTTAGGCCGGCATCCGGATCATCAGCATTAACGATCCAGATATCACTGTTCACATTGCCATCTGCGTTTGATGTACGATTACTGACAAAGGCGATCTTAGTTCCATCAGGGCTCCAAACGGCCTGGGAATCATCATAATCACCAAAAGTCAGCTGAACAGCAGCGGTATCACCGGGTGTGAAGGTATATACATGCGTTCTCAGGCGATCAAGGTATCCTACATAATCTCTTTTAAACTGCAGACGATCGATAACATAGGGCTCAGGACGATCCGATTTTTCTTTTTTGTCCTTTATCATAAGCAATAGTCGATCACCCTTTGGAGACCATGCATAATCGGACACTCCCTGTTCTATATCAGTCAGCTGAACGGCTTCACCACCCATCATATTGAGGGTCCAAACCTGAGTTTTTTCCACATCACCACGAGAGGCGGTAAAAGTCAGGTACTTTCCATCCGGACTCCATTGTGGATTTCCGGCAGAATACCCTTTGGCAGTCATTGGCAGTGCCTCGCCCCCTGAGGTTGATTTCATCCAGATCCGGGTTTCACGGCTGTCATCCTCATAATCCGTTTCTGTAATGGTATAGGCTACCCATTTTCCATCGGGACTGATAACCGGGGATCCAACACTCTTTAGTTCAAAATAATCGTCAATAGTGAGGTCTGTTTTTGTGGTTTGAGCCTGAGCATTGAGTTGAACTGAAAGTATCAATCCAAAGAATACTAACAGGGAAGGGAAAAGCTTTGATTTCATAGTGATGGTTAGATAAGATTATGTGATACAGCTTGTTAGGCAGACAATTGCCTCATGAATATAAAAGATATTCCCTAAGATGCATTAAAAAATTGGTAAAGAAAGGCAGGTGTTACAGAAGGGATTGCTCATTTTCCATGGCAAAACGAACAAGGGAGGCCGTATTTTTTAGATCCAGTTTTTTGAGTAGGTTTGTTCGGTGTTTTTCGACGGTACGCGGACTAATAAACAGTTTTTCGGCGATCTCAGTACTTGTAAGGCCTTCCGTGAGCAAGCCAAGGATCTCTCGTTCTCTTTTGGTTATGGATTTAACAGGATCGGGACGTTTTTTCTTTTGGGCGAGCCGTTTGTACTCCTCAGTCATCATTCTTGAGAACTGTTTGCCGAGGTATCGTTCACCCTGAGATACTTTTTGGGCAGCATCCAGAAGTTCATAACGATGGGCTGATTTATGGATCAGGCCAAATGCTCCTGAATCCAGAAATTCGTTGAGGGTTTTTCGGTTGGTGTCATCGGCCATTAATAGAATATTGGCATTGGGGTCACGGTCAAGGATCTTTTTGGCAATAATGATCCCTTCCATTTCGGGCAGGCTAAAGGAGACAATGCACAGATCAGGCTTTACACTTTCATACGCGGTTAATACCAGAGCTCCGTTATCCACTTCACTCTCTATGTTAAATGAGCCTTCGCCGCGTAGTATTGCACTGAGGCCATGCCTGAAAATTTCGTTGCCGTCCGCAACAATAGTGTTGATGATATTCATTTTACCTCCCCAGGTAGAATGGTTTCTTCCACGACCCACTCGCAGAAGGGCATACAATGTACTTAAAAATGCTGTAATTGCGCCAATTTAATTTTTAAGGCTGATTTTAGTCAGTAGGGATAGGCGTATTTCTACTGAATAAGTTCAGTGAGAAGATAAAAATTAAGAGAGGATTTGAGTGACCATAATACTGTTCTGAACCAATTTGTAGAAACCAGCTTTCTAATAGCCGGCTCATTTTTTAAGGATTCCAGTTTGGTATGAGTCGGAACGGAAAAGAGACCTGTACAAACCCAGATCAGGATCACGATGTAGAAACCTGCTGCATTCAAACTGAGGAAACCATCCATCCAGGCCAAACCAAATGAAGTGGCAAGTTCCGCTATCATGACAGGGATAACGATCTTATCAATGCTATTTACGTGGTGAAGCTGAAAGGCCTTGAAATTATCGGCTCCCACATAATGAAAGGAAGGGTAATGAACGAGTTGTACGATCCAGATCAATCCGGTCATAAAAAAGGAGGCAAAGGTATTTATAAGAAAAATAAGTTCCGGCGACATTGATTAAGCGATTCGTTAACATTATGCGTATTTTCAGCGCCTTAATAACCAAAAGTTTTCACTCTACGATTCATCGAAAATAATGACCCTTAAAAGAACACATACCTGCGGAGAACTTACTGCAGAAAATATTGGCGAAGAAGTAATTTTGAATGGATGGGTTGGTCCCCGTCGCGATCTGGGTGGTGTTATATTTATTGATCTCCGTGATCGATATGGCGTAACACAGGTTGTTTTTAAAGAAGAAGATGATCAATTACATAATAAGGCGGAGCAACTCCGGGCGGAATATGTGATCGGAGTAAAGGGTAAGGTGATCACCCGGGGTGAAGAGAATTTAAATCCAAACCTGCCTACCGGAGAGGTCGAAATTGAAGCAACCGATCTGGTGATCTATTCTGAAGCTGAAACGCCTCCGTTTGAGATCAAGGATGGTATTTCTACGAATGAGGATGTCAGGCTAAAGTATCGCTACCTCGACCTTCGCCGTCCTGAAGTTCAGGAAAAAATGATGCTGCGATCCAAATTCTATCAGTCAGTCAGGGAGTTCTATCATGATCTCGAATTTGCAGAAGTGGAAACGCCTGTGTTGATGCGAAGTACTCCGGAAGGTGCCCGGGATTACCTGGTGCCTAGCCGGGTGAATGCAGGAAAGTTCTTTGCGCTTCCACAAAGTCCGCAAACATACAAGCAGCTGCTGATGGTTTCCGGTTATGACCGCTATTTTCAGATCGTGAAGTGTTTCAGGGATGAAGATCTTAGAGCTGACCGCCAGCCGGAATTCACTCAGATAGATGTTGAGATGAGTTTTGTGGATGAGGAGGATGTATATAAAACTCATGAGGCACTTTGGAAAAAAATATTCAAAGATACCATAGGTTATGAGGTAGAGACTCCATTTCCTCGGATGACCTATGATGAAGCCATGAATACCTATGGTTCAGATAAACCGGATACAAGATTTGGTTTAGAGTTTAAGGATTTTTCTGAGATCGTAAAGGATGCAGAATTCAAGGTTTTCTCTGATACGGTGAAAAAAGGCGGGGGTGTGGTAGGTATTACCGTGCCTGGTCAAGGTGAGATGGGACGTGGAGCCATAGACAGACTTACTGACCGGGTAAAACAGGAAACCGGCGCTGGTGGCTTGATTTATATTAAGATGCAGGAAGATGGTCCGCTTTGCAGCGTGGCTAAATTCCTGACGGATGAGATCGTTGATCAGATGGTTGAGAGATCAGAAGCTAAGAAGGGAGATCTGGTATTGATACTAGCCGGACCAAAACCGGACGTGTTAAAGCAACTGGGGCAGCTTCGCCTGATGATGGGGAAAGAGTTCGACCTGATCGATGAATCTACCTATAACTTCCTTTGGGTTACTGAGTTCCCTCTGCTTGAATGGGATGAGGAAACCCGCAGGTATCATGCTATGCATCATCCATTTACCTCACCAAGAGAAGAAGATGTGGAATTGATGGAAAGTGACCCGGGTAAAGTGAAAGCCCGTGCCTATGACCTGGTGCTGAACGGAAATGAGCTGGGTGGTGGTTCTATTCGTATCCATGATCAGAAGATGCAGCGTAAAGTCTTTGAATTGTTAGGTATTGGCGAGAAAGAAGCGGAAGAAAAGTTTGGTTTCCTCCTGGATGCATTCAAATACGGTGCGCCTCCACATGGCGGTATCGCATTTGGGGTAGATCGCGCTGTGATGTTGCTGACAGGCGCAAAAAGCCTGCGTGATGTCATTGCTTTCCCCAAAAATCAGAAGGCACAAAGCATGATGGATAACTCTCCGGATGTTGTGGATAAGCATCAACTGGATGAATTGCATATTCAACTTAAAAAGAACATTAAAGATCAGTTACAGTGAAAACAGCAGGAATAGACGGGTGTAAAGCAGGCTGGCTTCTCATTACCTTTGATAAAGGAAATGAAAAGTACGAAGTGCTCAGAGACAGGGATGCCTTAAAAAAAGCGTTCGAAGATTTTGACCGCATCTTCATAGACATGCCGATTGGCCTTGAAGATGAAAATTACACTCGTGAAGCCGATGAACTGCTGCGTAAAAAAGTGGGCGGTGATTATGCTTCAAGTGTATTCAGTCCACCGATTCGTCCCGCTTTGACGGCCCCTTCCTACGTAGAGGCCAATATGATCAGCCACGAGTACACCGAGAAAAACCTGACCCTGCAATCGTGGAATATCACTCCTAAGATTCAGATGGTGGATGAATTACTTCGTGCAGATAAAAGCCTGATCGATAAAGTTTTGGAGTCTCATCCTGAGTTACTATTCCAAACTATAAATGGAGGAATGATCTATCAGAAAAAGAATCTGAAAAAAGGGATCAAGCATCGTTTGGAACTGATCAAGGCAAGGGAGCCTATTGCGGATGATTTTTTCCGTGATATTAAGGAAGACTTCCGCCGGAATGAGGTGGAAGAAGACGATATTGTGGATGCAATGGTATTGGCTTACTCAGCGAAGATATCAGAAGAAAAAGGCATCAAGACCTTGCCGGAGGAGTTTGAGTATGATTCTGAAGGCATGCGTAAGGCCATTCATTACGTGTAGAACATCCAATATCCAATAATCAACACGGACCGATCAATTAAACTTGAATATTGAATATTCCGTGTTGGATATTGGTTATTCTTTATTTTTCAGGATCTTTTTGTACTTAACGCCTGCCTTATATACCCGGTTCATGCCATTAAACGCCGCGATCCGGTACGCTTCACTGTAGGTTGGATAATTCAGAACGTGGTTGATGAAGTATCGGATATCGCCACCAAGCGACATGACGGCCTGGCCAAGGTGAATGAGATCACTGGCACGTTCACCGATAATGTGAATACCAACCAGTTTCAGATTTTCGGTTTCGAATACGAGTTTTAATAATCCATCTTGTTGATTACTGATATCACCCTGGGTGATATTTTTGTAGTAAGCCCGGCCAACAGTCACATCATATCCTCTGGATTTGGCTTCTTTTTCGGTCAGACCAATACTGGCAATCTCAGGAATAGAGTATATGGCAAAAGGAATTTCAGGTGGTACATCCAGCGCTTGAATCCCGAACATGTTACAAGAGGCGAGTCGTCCCTCAGAAAAAGAAGCCGAAGCTAAGGCCGGGTAGCCGATCACATCTCCACCTGCATAAATGTTGTCAATGTTCGTGCGGTAATCATCATTAACGATGATATTTCCTTCCTTATCCGTTTCAATCCCAATATCGGATAGCCCAAGATTTTCTGTATTGGGCACTTTGCCTCCCAAATAAAGCACATGCTCTGTTTCGATCACTCGTTTACGCCTACCTTCATTATCCTGACGGAGGTTATAGCTCACTTCCGTGGTATTACGGATGGTGTTGGTCTTGATGTTGATATGCTCAGCATTAGAGAAAACTTCGATCTTTTGCTTTTCCAGAAGGGTTTCAAGCTGATCCCGTATCTCATTGTCCAGAAATGGAAGAAAGGAATCTGCTTCGTTAAGAATAGAGACCCGGCTGCCAAGGTTAGAAAAGGTCGTGGCATATTCCAAAGCCTGAACCCCACTGCCAATCACAAGTAATTTTCTGGGTATGTGAGTGAGATCCAGTATGGAGATGTAGTCGAGGATCTTGTTATGATCCAGCTTAAATTCTTTGGGTTGAACCGGTTTACTTCCCGGGGAGAGAAATATGAATTCGCCAGTGTAGGTCTTTTTCTTTCCTTTTTTATCTGTGACCTCAACGGTGTGGTTGTCTATCAATTCACCAAATCCATGAACCGTATCTATCTCATTTTTTTTGAAATCATTTTCAACTTTGGAATTCTTACTGTGCTGAATTTCATTTTTGTACTTCAGCAATTCTGACATCTGATGATGCTGGTAGGCTTTTTCACCCGAAAGGTCCTCAAACTGACTCTGAAAGCGCTGGATGATACGGGCTGTTTCCCGAAGAGCTTTACTGGGAATGGTTCCGGAATTGATCCAGGTTCCACCGAATGAATCCTCATTGGCTTCAATAACCAGAACTTTTTTATCAAATTTAGAACTTTGCATGGCACACGAAAAACCGGCCGGGCCGCTGCCAATGATAATAACATCGTACTTGTACTTCATAAATGATCTGAGTGAGTAAAATAACTATGAGTGTGAAGGCTAAAGATACTTTAATTCTGAATGGATTTCAGAGCAACATTTGGCATATAGTATTAACAAATCTAAAAGATAGAGGGTATTGATGGATGTCAGGAACGAATTTTAAAGCTGTTTTGCTTATGTTTGAGAACGATAAACAAAAGGCGCACAAGTTTTAAGCGTCGATAACATGAAAATAAAAAAGGAGTAAACAATGGCTTATACATTACCAGATCTGCCATACGATTACGATGCACTTGAACCACATATTGACGCACGTACGATGGAGATCCATCATACCAAGCACCATCAAGGGTACACGAACAAAGTAAATGCCGCTCTTGAGGGCCATGAATTTGCTGATCTTGATATTGAAGAAGTACTAAGAAGAATTGATGAAGTACCTTCTGATGTTAAACAAGCTGTTATAAACAGCGGTGGCGGATATGCCAATCACAACCTATTCTGGACCATTCTTTCTCCAAACGGAGGCGGAACTCCTGAAGGTGAACTGGCAGATGCCATTAATGATACTTTCGGAAGCTTTGACAAATTCAAAGAAGAATTTTCAGCAGCAGCCGGAAGCCGTTTTGGATCCGGATGGGCATGGTTATCAGTGGATGGAAGCGGTAACCTCGTGGTACATTCAACCCCAAATCAGGACAGTCCATTGATGGAAGGTTATACCCCAATTATGGGCATTGATGTTTGGGAGCACGCTTATTACCTGCATTACCAAAATCGCCGTCCTGACTATGTAGCTGCGTTTTGGAATGTGATCAATTGGGATCAAGTTGCAGAAAATTACAAAGCTGCCAAATAAGTTTGAGACTTAAAAAGTTGATCCGTTAATTCGGAAACTTTGATGTTTGACAAGGCTTCTCATTATCGGGAAGCCTTGTCTATTTTTGGGTCAAATATTTTGTATTTTTGAACCGATAAAGCAATCAATAAAACAAAGAGACTATTATGCAATTTGGATTTGGAATGGGACCAGATACGTCCTGGATGAGAGAAGAACTGACTCAGTTTGGTGTAGAAGAACTTAAAACCACGGATGATGTAGATCGTGCCATGAAAGAATATAAAGGTACCATGCTTCTCGTGGTGAATTCGGTTTGTGGATGTGCTGCAGGAAATGCTCGGCCGGGATTAGGTATTGCTCTGGAAAGTGCAGAAACCAAACCGGATCATATGGTAACCGTGTTTGCCGGACAAGATAAAGAGGCAACAGCGCATGCCAGAGCTTATTTCAGTGAATATCCCCCATCATCTCCATCTTTCGCTTATTTTGTTGACGGTGAGATCAAAGCATTGATCCCGCGTCACCGAATTGAAGGCCGAACCAAAGAGCAGGTTGCCAATGATCTGGTTATGGTATTTGATGCTTTTTCTGGAAAGAAGGAAGAGGAAGAAAAAACAACTGAATAGATTCAAACTACTATGAATCTGTAGTTGAACACAGCTTAAAAAATTAAAAGCCGGCTCATAAGAGTCGGCTATTTTTATTTAACACCAAGCTGGTAAACAGGTAAATTCGTAGCGTATTAAAGTTCCTACGGGAATCAAGCGGTTGTTTGCAGGTATTATGAACGCTTTGAGT
>OBLN01001017.1_pt1 | contig 9932 bp, 7 predicted proteins | sample 1519301 | NCBI WGS metagenome assembly OBLN01 (sample SAMEA2452533, study PRJEB22499) | sediment metagenome | reverse complement strand
GAAAAAGCCAGCGGCGATACTGGCCCAACAGCCATGAAAGGGAACTCCTGAAGATTACGCGCAGGAAAGCTCTGAGGATCGCGGAAGGATTGGTAAAGTTCCAGAGAACGCTTGTCACCACCGACGAAATCTCTCAGACGGTCAAATTCAGACCCCATAGCAAGCCCAAAGCCGAATGCCAGTATACGAAGTTGCTGAAGTATTTCAGGATCGAGACCACCAAGAGTTTGACTTATGAAAAACCACCCAAGACCGTACTTTCTGGTTTCTCTAACAGCGCGACGCAAAAGTAGTCTTAGTCGCTCCGCCTCCGAATCCTGATCTAATCTCCCACTTGGAGCGTGACGATGAGCTTCATCCAGTAGCACAAGGACATTCGCACTTTGCTGGGTGCTCAGGCTCGAGGTTGCTTGTGAAACGAGAATATTAAGTAATTTACCTAATATCCGTCGCTGAAGTTCTTCAGACCAAAAACGCTGGTTTCCTTGCCTGGAAATATCGATTACTATCACGGGGCGTGGCGATGAGTCTCCAGCAGATCCAAGAAGCATATTGATAATGCCTGGTTGCTGACCTGGGTAACTAAAAAGGCGTTGTCGATTCTGTCCGCGGTTAAAGAGCTGGCATATGGGGACCCACGACTGGTTCAGAACTTGTGCAAGCCGATTCTGATCGTTTTGTAGCCGTTGAACACGTTGCTGAAGCTCCCGTGCTCTCTGGGACGAATAAATATATGTGGCGTTGTTCTGATCAGCGACCGCCCTCAATGCATCATCCAGTGCCTGTTGCGTGCCCAAATTATCCAGTCTATGTGCGCCTTCAAGAGCATTGCGTATAACCTCCGCAGCTTTCCTAGAATTATCCGCGGACCGAGTGGGAATGCCAAGTTGTTCCAAAAATCGGAGCGACTGGAGCATCTCTTCAAAAGTTTCCCAGTCATCAAGCTGGAGGTCTCCAATCCGATAAACATGGACTGCTCTGCCTTGCCCGCGGACCACTTGATCAAGCTGCAGGCCTTGTTGGCCAACACGGGTTCCGGAAAACTCCAAAGAGAACTCTCCCTGCGGGTCAATCACGAGGATACCCAATTGTGGATGTCGCGCATATGCACAAAGCATCATTTTCGCAAGCCCAGATTTCCCAGACCCGGTTTTCCCAAAAACTCCAAGGTGATAGGCTTCACCAGCGCCACCGACTCCGCTGCCAAAATGCTTGAACCACATTGGATACAGGACATCGTTGGCATAGGCTTGCCCAAGGTAAACAATCTCCTGACGATAAACAGCCAAGAGATTATCAAGAAGACGCTGATCAACTCGATTAACTCTTGTTCCGGTAGGCGGAACCATCCCCAAAACTTCCGGCTCAAACCCATTTGCTGACTGCCGAAAGGTCGCACCAACAACCAGGTCAGCAATCCGTGTATCTTGGCGGTTCGTAATTGGAGGAATCTCTCCTGTCCTTTTTACAAGATTCCGGAAAACGGAATCCTCATGCCATCGGTTCTTCAACTCGATGCCCACGATTTGACCAACAGAGACGATTGTCTGACCATTCTGTGTAGCCTGAAAGGCAGTAAGAGCGCCAACTAACCGTTCTTCAGTTGCCTCTTGCAGAAGGTCCAAGGTTAATTCCGTATTGGTTGAGGGACTGCCGACTACGGCGACATCCTGGTTTCTGTTATTTGGCATCAAACACCTCCTCGGCCGCCTTCCGTGCGATAGTTCTGTAAGAATAGAAGCGTATTCTCAATGTCCGGGGATGCTCCCGCTACATGCTGCGCAACCGCCTGTTCTATTACGGCAACACCAGACCCAAGACTCTTGACCATTCGGTCAGCAAGAAACAAAGGATATGGCTCAATCACAGCCGGGCTAAAAAATTGTCTGGTGACACCTTCCAAGACGATTGACAATCGAGTGTTGCTGGCGGTTATTGTGGACGGTAGTTCCATCCTCAGAGCAGGAAGCCAACCGTAAGGTCGGAAATAGATGACAGATAATCCGTTCAAAGCTTCCACAATATCGTCCATGTCTTTTTTGGGACAGTAGCTTTCCGGCAGATGGTCAACCTGCTGGCTGGCAGGATCAGCTTCATTGTGAAGAGGAAGTGGTCGGGTATATTCGCCAGGATTGAGGATCATCGTTGCGAGTGTTTTGCCATCGACAATCACAGGTGGATTCAGCATATTTCCACGAAGGAATTCATTGCGTGATGTGAACTTGGGCATGGCGACGGTTCTATCACTTGTTAATAGTGCCTTCAGTTGCTCAAGTGCGCCGGAGCCCCAACGCTCAAGGAAATCATCAGCAAGCGCTTTTGCGCAGTCGTCAATCTTCGTGAGCGCTTGGTTTAAGTAGATAATTAAGGATGAAAATGAGCCATCAAGCAGAACGAGACCATGGGGAGACTTGGCTGCCAAGGCCATCTCCATCGACACCATCATCCCCCGCAACACTCCCACCGTATCGATACAATGGGGGAGTCCATCAACCCACATATCGTGATAAGGTTCCGGCCAGTGTCTCACAGCCTCTTTGGATGTACCCTCTACCGCCACCGCTGCAGCAGCACAGAGGTCCAATGCTGTTAGCCGGTGTACCTGATATGACCCGTCCACTCCAACCACCGATGGTTCTCTGGGAACATCGAGGTCCGCCTTTCTGCAAATGAGACGATGATTCCTCGCTTCGGTGTACAAAAGAGCGTGGGCATCCCGAAGTGCCTGCAAATTCTGGGAGACTCCTTCCGCGACGGGGACCGCTTTGGCGAGGAGGTCCCTGACCAGTGCATCAGGAAGATCTGCGAATGCTTCCATATGCTCAGTCCCCTCCTTTTTGGTTTCTTGTCTTTGATGGCCAAAGTCGATACTCTTGACGCGTGAACTCGCTATATTCTGGTTTACGATCCGCACGACCGATGAGCCATCTTTCCTTGAAAGCTTCTGACAAGTCTGACGCTGGCCAGTCATGGAAACACGGACGTTTAACTTCTCCCTTTAAGAACCGTATTGCATCACGCCCCAGAGGCGCGGCAAAAATCTCACGACGAATACCATGATAAATGAGATCGGCTGAAAGTCCGATGTGTGAGAGACACTTGCGGATCACTTCGCGCTTATTTCGAAAACCAGTCCCCCAAGCGATGTGTTTTGCCGTAGGCTCACAATTCTTTTCAACGAAAGCCCTGATGTCGCCATATACACCATTCGAAAAGTGGAATTCTCCTGATCCTTGTGTAAATCCAAGACTGGTCCAATATTGATGGCCATCAATGCGAATTCGGTTATATATAGATGATCGACCAAGGGCGGAGGTGGTTGTAATCAGCGCGAGGTATGGCGGCCGGATTTCCTGTCTAATCAAGGACTTTGTGCCGTTGTATTTCTTGCGGAATGCGTTTCGCACCTCGTTACTGCATACAAGCATTGCTATCAGTTTTCCGCCTATCAGGAATGAATATGGCGGCACGGCACCAAGCACATAGGCATCCATTATATGATAAAGGCGCTGTGCTTTGTTTTCCTTATCCCACCCAATCCAGCGGTCTCGCGCATGCATAGAGTAAACCGGATCTCCTAAGCCGAATAAGCCAATCAATTTGCCGTTGCTCTCATCGAACACGAGAAACCGAAGCCTTCTCCCATATCCTGCCGAAACCGGAATACTCCAGTGGAGACAGGCGTAACGAAAAAGCAGCTCATGCTCGGATTCCGGCTTCACAGCAACGAGCTTTGGGCGCATTGCACTCGGGACAACTTCGTCTCCATTGGCGATATATCGAATAAGCCGGTCTTCATAAGGCCGGACACCCGGACCGGACACATCCAATTTCTTCTGCAGGGCAAGTTCATTCAGAGCGCGAAAATCATCTTTCGTAGGGTTATCCGGCATTTGGATAATGCCGTTTTCTACCCTGTAGCCCTGCTTGCGCAGAGACTGGATGATAGCGATCTTTAGGTGCTCTGCCGATGGCACATTCATGACCACAACGAATCCTTCGTTTCCACTTGCTTCATCCCTCTATGGTCTGCTCGATATCTGCTTCGTCGAGCGGTTTATCCACTGCATTTCGCCGCAAGGATGGATCGAAGGAGGCAGCCGACGGACCCTCGATGCGGATGCACACTTTGGCTACGTCGAACTTATCGACCGGGTTCGCGATGGCCGGGAGCGCTTTGAAGACCTGTTCCCTGGTAGCCTCACTCGGGCAAAACGATTCCCCCATCGCCGCACGTTCACGCGTGTCGGACCGGTGGACCTGTATGTGCCGCTCATTATTCATGCCGCAGTTGCTCCGCCTCGTATTCTTCAAATGAGTCATAGTTCGAAACGCCTTGCGAGCGATTACGCTTGCCTTGAATGGTCTGGTCCACCCGGCTTTTGATGTAGTCGCTAAGTTCCGCGAAGCGCGCAACATGGATAAAGAACGTTTTCGCCTTGAACTTGCGTTGAATGGTGGTGTGAATTTCGGCATGGTTGAAGGAGCGGATGCTGCCGTAGCTGGAGTCGGCCTGGCGATAATCGAAGTAGCGCTTGATCAGATAGTCGATGTATCCTTTCTTGATGGTGTCCGCGCCGATGGAATCCGCCGGGTACTGTATCCGGGGCGACCGTTTGCGGCCGAAGTTCACGGTGTTGGCGATAATGCTGTCGTTCACACTCGCAGCATTCACGTTCACTGACTGCATAGGGCTCTTTTCGGCCCGCCGAGGTGACGCCTTGTGCGTCCAGAACAGCTCCATCTTCTTCGCATGGACATCCGCCGGTGAAATCTCCCCGCGCGTGATCTTGGAGTGACAGTTCCCGCATACGACGATCAGGTTTTCGATCTTGCTGTTCGAGGGGTCTCCGTCGATATGATGAATCTCCAGCACCGCCACCTCCGCGACGCAGCAGAACGGGCAGCGATTGTCGGCCTCCTGATAGAGCTTCTTGCTCGTCAATGCTGAAACCGACTTGCGCTGTTTCGGACGCATGCGCGCTTGGTCATCGGATTGAGGCATATCTACGCTTCCTCTCATAAATACTCCGAACTCGGTCGATGAGGGTGGGCATGATGTTCAATTCGTCGGACGCGGAGTCTTGGACCTAACGAGCAGCCTTGAGCTTGCAGCAAAGTTCCGAGAGCTTTTTCTGCTCCTCTGACCTGCGTGGCGGTCCGGAAGTGTTGGCGCGTTCGGAACCATCCCTCAACCTGGGGATCGCGCAGGTCGGGGTTGCCCTGGATGAACGCTCGGGTATCGTTGAAAAACCGTGCTATTTCTTCATTTGTCATTTGCGGCTTCGGCCTCCTCCCGGATCTTCTCGTAGACCTCCTTGAGGAGGTGTTGGCTGACAGCCTCGCGGAATTGATCCTCGTTCATGAATTTCGCCGCGATCTCCTCGTTCTGCTCCATGCGGTCGATAAAAAGGCCCTCCAATGCCTTGCGGAAGACGTAGCCGAAGTTCTCCATTGTGTTAGCGAGCGCGGCTTGACGGAGGCTGCTGTCGGCCACGGCGTCCTCGCGTATCGATTCGAAAAACAATTGGTCACCCGGCTTGAACTCCGTTCCGAACCGCTGGTTGAGAAGGTCGATGAGCTTGGACAGCTCGATCTCATCACCTCGAGCGACGCCGGTGCCCACAGACGTCGGCCCTGATACCTCGTATCGTGCTCCCGGCTCCATGACGATGGAGCCCTCACCGATCTTTTGCAAACGGTAAAACTTGAGCGCCACGTCATCATCAAAGTTGTAGATCGGTCCCCGGTTATCTCTCGGCAGTTTGGTAAGCAGAAACCGGACGTATGAGTACAGCTTTTCCAAATCGGAGTCTTGGAAGGGGATCACCTGCGACATGAAAGAATAAAGGTTTCTGAAAGCGACCAACGTCTTCCGGAACTCCTCCCGGACCTCTTCCTCAAGTCCGTTGTAACGATTTACGGCCGGATCAATGCATGCGTTCATCCTGGCGTGGTCGGCGGGTGTTTGATTCTGTCGTGGTTTGTAGAATACCTTGCAGAACTCCTCGACCTCGGCCTTGTAGTAGACTTGGTGTCCGTCCAATTTGGCCTGAAGCTCGTAAAGATGCTTCGGCTCCGCCCTTTCGCCGATGATCGTTTGCTCGTAGTAGGGCTGGAAGGCCTTCAGTATCTCTTCTGGTTCGTTGACGAAGTCGAGAACAAAGGTATCTTCCTTGCCCGGATGGGTGCGGTTAAGCCGTGAGAGGGTTTGGACCGCCTGGATTCCTGCGAGCCTTTTGTCCACGTACATGGTGTGAAGAAGCGGCTGATCGAATCCGGTCTGGTATTTCTCCGCCACGAGCAACACCTGGTACTCTTCTGTCCCAAAGCGTTCCGGGAGTTCCTTTTCCCGGATGCCTTTGTTCATACCGACTTCCGTATACTCCACGCCGGGCGCATCCGGATCGATCACCGTGCCGGAGAAGGCAACCAGCGTCTTGATTCCCGTGTATCCCTTCTCGGCGATGTACTTATCGAATGCCTGCTTGTACTTCACCGCGTGCAATCGGCTGGAGGTGACCACCATCGCCTTGGCCTTTCCACCGATCTTGTGCATGGTGAAATGGCGGAAATGCTCGACCATGACCTCAGTCTTCTGGGCGATGTTGTGGGGGTGGAGACTCATGAAGCGGGCGAGCGCCCTTGCAGCCTTGCGCTTGTCCACTTTGGGATCGTCTTCGATGGACTTGATCAGCCGGTAATACGTCTTGTATGTCGTGTAATTCTGGAGCACGTCGAGGATGAACCCCTCGTCGATGGCCTGACGCATGCTGTAGAGATGAAAGGGTTGCGGCTTGCCATCCGCGCCGGGAGTGCCGAAGACCTCCAGCGTCTTGTACTTGGGTGTCGCGGTGAAGGCGAAGAAGCTGATATTGGGCTGGTGGCCGCGCTTGGCCATGGTCTTGAGGATTTCCTCTTCGTAGTCGGGCAGCCCTTCCTCTTCGGCCTTCGCCTTGGCCTCTTCCTTGATCGCCGCTCCTGCAAGCACACCCTTGAGTTCGGTCGCCGTCTCGCCGCCTTGCGAACTGTGCGCCTCATCAACCACCACCGCGTACCGGCGCATGGGCAGATCGCCCATCTTCTCGGTGACAAAAGGGAACTTCTGGAGCGTCGTGATCACCACCGGCACCCCGGACCCGAGGGCCTCGGCCAACTGGGTCGAGTTGATGTCGATCTTCTGGACCACGCCCTGCTTGTGCTCGAACTGGTAGATCGTGTTCTGGAGCTGCTGGTCGAGGACTACCCGGTCGGTAACCACGATGATCGAGTCGAAGACCTTTTCGTCCTTTTCGGTGTAGAGGCTGGCGAGCCGATGGGCCAGCCAGGCGATGGAATTGGACTTGCCGCTGCCGGCGGAGTGCTGGACAAGGTAATTGGTCCCGGCCCCCCTCACACGGGCGTTGGCCACGAGCTTCCGCACGCAATCGAGCTGGTGATAGCGCGGGAAGATCATCGCCTCCCGTTTTACCTTCCTGCCGCCGAGCTGCTTCTCCTCGACCTGGAGATGAATGAACCTCGCCGGGATGTCGAGAAAGCTGTGCCGCTCCAGTGCATCTTCCCATAGGTAAGCGGTTTTGTAACCGCCGGGATTCTCCGGGTTGCCTGCGCCGCCTCTGCAGCCCTTGTTGAAGGGCAGAAAATAGGTGCTGCGGCCGGACAGTCGCGTAGCCATGTAAACTTCATCTGTGTCCACGGCGAAGTGGACCAGCGTGCGCTTCTTGAACTGGAAGATCGGGTCCGCCGGGTCGCGGTCATTTTTGTATTGGGTGATCGCATGCCGCCAGGTCTGGGCGGTCATGGGGTTCTTGAGCTCCAGTGTGGATACGGGTATGCCATTCAAGGCCAAGGTCACATCGAGGGTGTTGCCGTGCTTGGCCGAATAGCGAAGCTGACGGGTCACTGTGAGTCGATTGGCCGCATAGAGTTTCTGAGTATCCGGGTTCATTCCGCTCGCCGGGGCGAAGTAGGCCACGCGAAACAGCTTTCCAAAGCACTTGAATCCGTGTCGCAAAACGGAGAGACACCCTTCGTGGTCGGAATTGAGCGCCCGGCAGAGGTCGTCCAGCAGAGTGTCTTCGGCCTTATCCTTTTGGAGGTTCAAAAGGTATTCCCATTCCTTGGGCTGGGTCGCCTGGATGAACGCGATTACCTCGGCAGGGAACAGGGCGCGGGCCGGATCAAACGTTTCCCGGTCGCCTTTCACGTACCCGCCTGCCGTGGTCAGGTGGTGTTCAATGGCGGTCTCAAAGGCGTATTCCGTATGTTGGCCGGGCATTATTTTTCTCCCTTTTCGGCTATAGATGCAGGAACCTCGCAGAAAGGCAATCCGGCCATCTCTGCCTTGTTTTGCAGGTTGATATCCGACGTGACAATAAAAGCACGCATGGCAAGATCGGCTCGCATAACATCAATGGCGGATGCCAAGAAACGATCATCCGCATTGGCAGAGTCGAGCCACGACAGGCTCTGATCCATATTCGGTTCATTTGCTATTGATCGAAGAGCCACTCGGCCTTTTACGACATCGACACCGTCTTGTAGAGATCCGCGTCTCCGGTATTCTTTTATCCGGCGAATAACCGAAGATGCCTTCTCACGAACTTGCTGGTTTCTATGGTTCATCTTGTGCTTATCAAGTTCCGACAGGACCGTTGGAGTTAAAACGACGGTAAACGTTTTCACGTCCTCGAAGTGCCAGTGCTCGATATCTGGATTATGGATCAGGGCGTTTGTATCGGCTATTGCCAACGCTTCTCCGGTAGAGCCATTGCAATATTTCTCCAGCGTGTTGATGATCTCTTCGATCAGGGAACGGAAGCCGTCCACTGCTTCGTCCCGTGATTTCCACCACGTAGTTCCTTCCTGCTCTACCGATCTTCGTATTGTCACAAGCGTCCCTTGCATGTTTTTCTGAGCACTATTCGGGAGGTTTCGTGTCAGTGCCCGTACAAGCTCAGAAAAGCGGTCAATCTCTGGAAGCATCTTGACTTGAATCTGCTTGCCCGCCGGAGGCAGATCATTCCAGAACTGGTTTCCGCTTGGACTGATAAGGACTACCGAATCCCCCGGTGTATTCGCCGGATGCATTGCAGAAAAATTGCCGATTAACCGGATGCCTTCTTCGCAGATGCGATTCGCCCGTATCCGAAGAAGGTCGAGCATTGATTGAGTCATGCTGAAGCCTCCTTGCGAACGTCTATTTTGCCCGTCACCGCTGCAGAAATGAGAGCCGAACGGTATTCTTTAAGAACCTGGATCGATTGCCGTACTTTATCGGCCATGTTGTTCAGCCTCTGCCACATGGAATCGAGATAGCTGACAATCCGCTTCTGTTCCTCAAAGGGGGGTACGGGAACAATCAGATTGGCATATTTTTCCGCGCTTACATTTTGGATCGTCGCTTGAATAAACGATGACCCCAGCCATTGCCAATACTGCTGGGAATTCGTGAAGTAATTGATAAAACGCGGCATAGTTTTGGTTGGATCAAATCTTGCTCGAATGAGATAACCGGCGTATGCGGCACGTCCCCATGACGGTTCATAGTAGAAGCTCTTGCCAACCGTGGCCCCACTACGGGCAAGTAAAAGGTCTCCTTCTTTCAACAGATACGGACGGGCGACATCTTCCGGGATCGACTTGAAAGTCTCGTCACGCAACCGACCATTTTCATCAACGTCTGTAATCCGGATGTAGCGGGGATGTTCAGGATCATCGAGTTCCGCCGCCTCGTTAGCGCCATATTTAAGTGGTTCTGAGACTAAAAACTTTAGTCGCTTGACCTCCCATTGCGTCGGAATACTGCCTATCCATTCAACTCCGGAGTCCTTCATCTTGGCATCGGGATCAAGTCCTTTGGTGACGGCGTGGCTGATGAGGGCGGAACGCTTCTCCTGGAGGAGTTCGATCTGCCGCCGCTTCTTCTCGAT
>OBLN01001016.1_pt1 | contig 9943 bp, 7 predicted proteins | sample 1519301 | NCBI WGS metagenome assembly OBLN01 (sample SAMEA2452533, study PRJEB22499) | sediment metagenome | reverse complement strand
GTTGTGGTTGTAGGAGGCGGAAACGTGGCAATGGATGCAGCCCGCTCTGCTCTCCGTCTGGGCGCAGAAGAAGTAAGTATAGTTTACCGCCGTGGAGAAGACGAAATGCCCGCCCGCCGCGAAGAAATCGAGCACGCCAAAGAAGAAGGCATCACCTTCAGACTCCTTACAAACCCTGTCCGCATCCTTGGCGACGAGAAGTTCAATGTTACAGGTGTCGAATGTATAAAGATGGAGCTCGGCGAGCCTGACAAGTCCGGCAGGAGAAGCCCGGTCCCGGTAGAAGGCTCGGAATTCCTTGTGCCGGCAGATGTTGTGGTTATTGCTATAGGCACCTCTCCAAACCCGATAATTTTCAAAGGCTCGGAAGGCCTCGAGCAGAACAGACGGGGCACTGTAGTTGCTGACGAAGAGACCGGAGCAACCTCAAAGTGCGGAGTCTTTGCCGGTGGAGATGTAGTTACAGGCGCAGCAACTGTGATCAGTGCAATGGGCGCAGGCAAAAAGGCAGCAAAAGCAATCGATGAGTATTTGAAAGAAAAATGAAGCCAGAATTTCTGGTTTCTTTTTTTACATTTTCCAAACTAAATTTTATAATGATCGACTTTTTCGGGACCTGTTCTATACATATATCATCAAGAATTTTCCCATTTTTTATGCAGAAACCTCACTTTCAAACTTTTTTTAAATTTTTGAAGAAAGAAAATATGTTCCGGACTCATCAATTTATGAGTTCCAATTTTTTCCAAACAAAAACCAAAAGGCTTACTAAAGCACTCTCCAAGTTTGAGTTCGATTCTCTCCTTAATAATTACTTTAACTAATATGCCCATCATCACTATAGAAGCATTATAACGGCCTATCAAACATTTTTGATAGCAGTTCTGATAAAGAAAGAGCAAACGAGGATCAGGCAAGTCGTCTGAAGTTAGCTCAGGACGAAGAAACGGAAAGATCTCCTCTGCGTTTTTATACCAACCTTCTTATGATCCTTTAAATTAATAAAATACAATTTTTACATTGCGGACAAATCAGTGAATGTTTTTTTCTTCCATGAAAATTTCTTTGCTGCTCTGTTTCGGACAAAATTCGCAAACCACCTTGCTTATTGACACTAAATTACCTACATTACAAGAATAATAATGTAGAAAATAGTTAAAATTTTATAAGAAAAATAAGAGAAAAAAAATTATAATCAACTAAAACAAAAAGTTATAAGTTCTCAAGAACCACTTTCAAAAGTATTATCAAAGCAACTATCAAAAATAGAGTCCAAACAAGCGGCAGAAGAATCCGAAGCAAGAAGTATAATATTATTAATATGAGAATTAATTGAACCAAAGAAATTTTTCTTCTCCCCATACGTATAGAGCGACGATCTAATCCATGCTTCATGCTGTAAACCTTCCAAATGTTTCTCATTATATGTTTACTTTTTCTCTCTTTTTATATTTTTTGCCCGTAGATAAGAATATTTCCTGAAATTTCAAGAATATTAACCCAAAACAGGACAGAGATTATTACTTAGAAAACACTGTTAGAGAAAACTGAAAGCAAAGCAGAGGTTAAAACCCGTTTTTCCAATAAATCCGCAATAAACTTATAAAAATGGGTCAGAAAAAAAGTAGCAGGTCTGCTGGGAATCGAACCCAGGTTCGGAGCTCCGGAGGCTCCAGTGATATCCTCTACACCACAGACCTTCATTGTGAAAATTCGGGTCAGTTAACTGATTCATAAAGCTACGACCAGTTAACTGGCTGTTTATAGTGCTAATTAGCTTATAAATTTAATCCTCAATCAAATAATAAATATTTTTAAAGGCATCTCCCGAAAAAATAAACTTATGGAAGAATGGTCTGAAAATTTCAAGTCTTATATTAAGCCAAAAACATTAAGCTGAGGAAATTTTACGTTTAATCAGGGGCTTTATTCTTCCCAGTTCTGCCCGTACTTTTCTTCAAAAACAAGTTCCGACAGGGATTTTCTTGTAGAAACACGGTTTCCGGGGGCAGGCTCTCCGATGGCGAGTACAGCCATAAGATCGAGCTTTGACGGACAGTGAAGAATTGAGTTAACTTTCTCATTCTGGTTCAGGATCTCTCCAAGCCAGACAGCGCCCAGGCCAAGCTCACAGCAAGCAAGAAGCATGTTCTGAATAGAAGCACCGATTGCCTGAATATCTTTTGTCCTGTTGTAGGAATGTTCAGTGTCCAAAAAAGCTGCTATAAGCAGAGGAGCTCCTGCAATAATACCGGAGTAATGGGTGCATTCCGAAAGCTTATGGATGGTTTTCGGATCCCTTACAACCATAAAACGCCAGGGCTGGTTATTCAGACCGGAAGGAGCCCATCGACCTGCATTGAGGATTGTATTTATTTCTTCCTTGCTAACTTGTCTGTCGTTAAACTCACGGACACTCCGTCGAGTTAGGATCGTGTCAATAACTCTGCTTTCTCCTGATACTGGCATACTTTCTCTCCGGGTTGAATCTTTCGGTTTTAGATTTATGAATCTTCTGTTAAAATATTGGCGTTGAGTTATTAAACCCTGCGTCAGGCGGTCAGATACCTCTAACTGAAGGGTCCAAAAGGCGGAAAATATAGGCCTGAAGTACTGGAGTCTAAAACCTAGTAGCAAGAAAGGAGTAAACAGAAAAATGAACTTGCCAGGCCTATTAACTGACCTGGCTTAAAACAAAAAAGTAATTTTACGCTCAGTCGTCATCAATCTTCTTATTGAGCCAGGGGATGTTTGCGCGGATTTCCTTGCCTACAATCTCAAGCGGGTGTTCCTTTTCCTGGCGTTCCATTGCTTTAAGGACAGGGTGGTTAACCATGCCTTCGAGGACGAACTCCTTTGCGAACTCGCCGTTCTGGATCCTCTCAAGGGCTTCGTACATAGCCTGACGGGATTCTTCATTAATAATTCTCGGGCCAACAGTCATGCCACCGTATTCGGCAGTGTTGGAAACGGAGTGCCACATCCTTTCAAGTCCGCCTTCGTAAATAAGGTCCACGATGAGTTTGACTTCATGGCAGGTTTCGAAATAAGCCATTTCGGGCTGGTACCCTGCTTCCACAAGCACTTCGAAAGCCGTCTTGATAAGTGAGGCAATTCCTCCGCAGAGGTCAACCTGTTCTCCGAAAAGGTCGGTTTCGGTTTCTTCACGGAAGGTGGTCTCATAAACCCCTGCTCTTGTTGCACCGATACCCTTGGCGTAAGAGAGGGCAAGATCCCTGGCTTTTCCGGTTGCGTCCTGGTAGACTGCAATCAGACCTGGAACCCCTATGCCTTCTGTGTAGGTTCTCCTGACAATGTGTCCCGGACCTTTGGGGGCAACCATGAACACGTCCACATTTTTCGGAGGCACTATTTGGTTGTAGTGGATATTGAAGCCGTGAGCGAAAACAAGAGCATTTCCTGCTTTCAGGTTGGGCTCGATCTGAGAATAATAAACAGATGCCTGTTTTTCGTCAGGGAGAAGGATCATAATAACGTCTGCGGCTCTTGCAGCGTCTTCAACAGTCATAACCTTCAGACCGTCAGACTCGGCTTTTGCCCAGCTGGAACTCCCCTGCCTGAGCCCGACAACAACATTAAGCCCGGATTCATGAAGGTTCCGGGCATGGGCATGACCCTGGCTTCCATAGCCCATTATCGCAATAGTCTTATCCTTAAGTGCATCAAAAGTGGTCTCGTCATCATAAATTATAGTTGCCATTCTTGATTCTCCTTATTAATTTTCTAATTAATTTTCCTTACTTCCTTAACTATGTAGCTTAATTTAAAGTGAAATTTAACTGAGATTTAATCCCGGAATTCAATTTCTTATTGGATTCCCCGTACTTGAGAAAGATTTCGGATTTACAAACAATAAATTTCCCGAGAATTAAGTCGATTTTCGAAAAATCACTGTCTATGGACCGGGGTGGTCTTTTAAAGTGAAAGAGAGGCCGGAAACCCGGAGCGTTTTTAAGAAGACCTTTAAAACTTGAAAAGGCTTCCGGCTGCCCAATCTGTGAAAAATAATTGAGCAGCTACCTCTCTTTACCTATCCTTAATATTTAAACCTTCTTTGGTCCGCGATCCCGAACTGGCGGAGGAGTTTTTCGATTGCCTGAATCTTGCCCTCGTCACCTGTTACCTCTACGGTCATGGATTTCGCGGCAACATCAACTATTCTTGCCCTGAATATATTTGCAATCTGGATGATTTCTGCCCTTGTGTCAACATCAGCTGCAACCTTAATAAGGGCAAGCTCCCGTTCAACCGCATCATCTGACCCGATATCCGAGACCTTGATGACATCTATTAGCTTGTTGAGCTGCTTTGTTACCTGTTCAAGAACATGGTCGTCCCCATGGACAACAATAGTTATCCTCGAAATGTCAGGGTCTTCAGTAACTCCCACAGCAAGGCTGTCGATATTGTATCCGCGCCTTGAGAAAAGAGAAGCAACTCTCGAGAGCACACCTGACTTATTTTCAACAAGGACTGCAAGTGTATGTTTCATCAGTGTTCCTCCAGGTCAATGATCTCGTTAATTGCAGCCCCTGCCGGAACCATTGGATAGACGTTTGCTTCGCATTCGACAATAACTTCAACAACTGCCGGCCTTCCGGATTTGACAGCTTCTTCAATTGCAGGCCTGACTTCGGAAGGCTTTTCTGCACGCAGTCCGAGGGCTCCGTATGCCTCAGCGAGTTTCACAAAGTCAACACTGCCTTTAATAAAGGTATAGGAGTACCTGCGGTCATAGAAGAGTTCCTGCCACTGCCTGACCATTCCGAGATAGCCATTATTCAGTATCACGTTAACAACCGGAATGTCATTCTGGACCACGGTTGCAAGTTCCTGTGAGTTCATCTGGAAAGAGCCGTCTCCTGCGATATTGATAACAGTTTTATCCGGCCTGCCGACTTTAGCGCCCATGGCTGCAGGGAATCCGTATCCCATCGTGCCAAGCCCGCCTGAGGTAAGGAAGGTCCTGGGTTTGCTGTATTTGAAGAACTGGGCAGCCCACATCTGGTGCTGACCTACTTCGGTAACTATGATAGCGTCCTTGCAGGCTTCGGAGATCTGCTCTATAACAAACTGGGGCATTATGGTATCCTGGGACCGCCTGTAAGTCAGAGGGTATTCTTTCTTCCACAGGTTTACCTTTTCAATCCATTCTGCGGACTTGCAGCACTGGACGTATTTAATCAGGGACTTAAGTATCTGCTTGGCGTCCCCGACAATAGGAATATGTACCTTTACATTCTTGGAAATCTCGGCAGGGGCGACATCAATGTGGATAACTCTGGCGTTGGGGGCAAAAGATTCAAGTTTGCCGGTCACGCGGTCGTCAAACCTTGCTCCCACGGCAATGATAAGGTCTGATTCCTGAATTGCATAGTTTGCGTATTTACACCCGTGCATTCCCAGCATTCCGACGTAAAGAGGGTGTTCGGTCGGGATGGAGCTTATACCCATAAGTGTGGTTGTGACCGGAGCCGTGATAACCTCAGCAAGCTCAATGAGTTCCGCACTCGCATTAGAGCTTATAACTCCCCCTCCTGCATAGATAATAGGCCTGCAAGAATTTGCGATTTCTTCGGCAGCCCGTTTGATCTGCTGGGTATTTCCTTTGTAAGTTGGCTTATAGCCTCTAAGCTCTACCCTGTCAGGATACTGTAAGTCAATCTCAATATTCTGTACATCCTTCGGAAGGTCAATTAATACCGGGCCAGGCCTTCCGGTGGATGCTATGTGGAAGGCTTCTTTTACAATCCTCGGGATTTCCTGCGGATCCTGTACGAGATAGTTGTGCTTGGTAATTGGCATAGTAATGCCCGTAATATCTGCTTCCTGGAAAGCGTCATTTCCGATAAGGGATCTCGGTACCTGGCCGGTTAAGGCTACAATTGGCACTGAATCCATGTATGCGGTAGCAATACCTGTTACAAGGTTGGTTGCTCCGGGACCTGAAGTAGATACGCAGACCCCGGTATTTCCAGTAGCACGGGCGTACCCGTCTGCAGCATGAGCCGCTGCCTGTTCGTGGCGTACAAGTATATGGCGCAGCTCTGAATCATAGAGTTCATTGTAGAAGGGGATGATCTGCCCTCCGGGGTATCCGAAGAGAGTGTCAACTCCTTCCTTTTCAAGGCATTTTATTATAGCCTTTGCGCCGTTGACTTTTTCTGTTGACCCGGTTGTCATTATTTATCTCCTTACTTATTTCTTGAGATTTGATTTAACTGGACACTCACGTTTTGATGAGCGTCTTCCAGTTAAGGGTGTGTTTATAAGAAATACTTTTTTATCTATCTTATCTCTCACACTCACGTTTTTTTGATTGCGAATTTCGCAAATACATCATAATCAATCATGTTATATATGGATGAAGGTTTCTCCGGAATTTTAGAGCGCCAGAGAACCTTATTTCAAAAATTTCTTCAAACAGAAAAGAAGAGAGGACATAAAGAGTCCTCCTGAGAAACTTTTGAAGTCCTCATCCTTACTTACTCTTCCCGGATAAGGCGGTTTAGCCCATTCATTACGGCTTCTACAGAAGCCATGATAATGTCCGTTCTGGCCCCACTTGCGGTAATTGACTTTCCTTCCTTGGAAAGCTTGACCCTTACCTCTACAAGGGCATCAGTACCGCCGGTAACCGCATCTACATGGTACTCTTCAAGGACAACATCTTCAGCACAGGAGCTTACGGCTCTCCGGATAGCATTAATTACAGCGTCCACAGGTCCGTTTCCTATTCCAGCCTGTACGATTTCTCTGTCCTTTACACTGAGCTTTATGGAAGCGGTTGGAGTCACCCGGTTTCCGGATACGATGGTGAACTCTTCCAATTTTACAAGAGGCTCTTTATAGATATCAAGCACGGTTTCTGCAATGGTCTGCAGGTCAGCGTCTGTGATATGTTTTCCCTGGTCGCCCATTTGCTTGACCCTGTTGAAGATCTCTTCGGTCTGAGCCTCGTCAGCTTCAAGCCCCATTTCCGTTAAAGCAAGGGCAACAGAGCTTCTTCCCGCATGTTTTCCGAGTACGATCTGACGTTTCCGCCCTATATATTCGGGGCTCATAGGCTCATAGGTTGCTTTGTCAGCCAGAAGCCCGTGCACATGAATCCCTGCTTCATGAGTGAAGGCATTTCCTCCTACAAGGGCTTTATTGGGGGAAACGGGAATCCCCGTAAGGCGGCTTACAAGCCTTGAAGTCCGGTATATCTGCTCGTGCTTGATGCCTGTATCATATTTGTACAGCCACTCAAGGCTCATTACAACTTCTTCGAGAGAGGCATTTCCGGCTCTTTCACCTAAACCATTAATTGTGACATGTGCCTGCTTTGCTCCTGCCGCAAGTGCAGCGACCGTGTTTGCAGTAGCTAAACCAAAGTCGTTATGGCAATGAATGCTGATAGGGGCTTTCAGGGAGGAAGACAAATCCCGGAAGATTTCGGTAGTTTTTTCGGGAACAAGAAGACCTACGGTATCGCAGAAGCATAACCTGTCGGCTCCGGCATCTATCCCGTCTGAGTAAATGGCTTTCAAGAACTCAAGGTCTGCCCGTGAGGCGTCCTCTCCGCTTAATTCCACAATCAGGCCATGGTCTTTAGCATACTCGGTAACCTCGGCTGCAATCTGCCTTACTGCGTCACGGTCTTTTTTGATCTTCGTCCTGATGTGCAGGTCCGAAACCGGAGCTACAAGGTGGATTGAATCGACATCGCACTCAAGAGCATGGTCAACGTCCATTTTTACAATCCTGCAGTAGCTGCAGATCTCGGCATTGAGACCAGCATTTGCTACAGCCTTGATTGATTCCCTTTCACCTGCGGAAGTAATTGCAGAGCCTGCCTCGATTACATTGACTTTCATCTCATCAAGGGCCCGGGCAATTAAGAGTTTCTTCTCTCTGGTCAGGGCTACGCCAGGTGTTTGTTCACCGTCTCTCAAAGTGGTATCCAGAAAGCGGATATTTTCGAATAATATAATCCCTCAGTCTTGGTTTTTATTTGGATAGATTGGTTCTGCAGAACAGGAGAGTAATATTATTAATATTTTATATAATTACATCCTATTTTGCGAAACTCATTTTACTGTACATATTACATATATTTTATCTCAGAAGCCCGGTTCTATCCGGAATATTTCCAAATTTACTTCGGGAGCTCTGAAACTTCTCTCCAATAGGTAGACCATAGTATTTTTAGTTTCCAGTTAACAATAAGTCTTACTTTTTAAAATAATGTAGAAAATAAATATGTCAAAAAATACACAAATAAATTTACTGCAGAAAAAAGAAAGGGGCAGAAAGAAAAGAAAAAGGGAAGAAAAGGAAGGAAAGAAGAGCAGAAAAAAGAGAAAAAAAGAAAAAAGGCAGGTTAGCGGTAAGAATCAAGCCTGCAAGGTTTTTGTAAATTAGCTTAAAAATTAGAGACAGAATTCAGGCTTAAAAAATGAGTAAAGGTTTAGAAATATTTCTGGACATTTTCTATCGCCTTTACAATGAGAGAAACACAGGCGTCTATGTCCGCCATATCCAGAACCTCTACAGGGGAGTGTATATAGCGTGTGGCTATGCTGACCGTACCTGTAGGGATGCCTTCCTTTGTGAGATGTATTGATGTAGCGTCCGTGGTGCCACCGGAACCCACACCCAGCTGGTATAGAATCTGGTTTTCATCAGCTGTTTCCCTGAGCCACCTGAGAATCTGCGGGTGAGCTATAAGGCCTCTTCCTGAAGCATCTGCTACCGTTATTACGGGCCCTTTTCCCAGTTCCATAGCAGAGTCGGTCTTGCTAATGCCCGGGTGGTCTCCGGGGATAGTAGTATCAAGGGCAAGAGCAACATCAGGACAGAGACAGAAAGCACAGGTTTTTGCTCCTTTAAGCCCTACTTCTTCCTGAACGGTACCCACGGCATAGACATTCGCCTCAATTTTTTGTTCATGGAGCCTTTTCATTACTTCGAGCAGGATGACAATTCCTGCACGGTCGTCAAAAGCCTTGGAGGTAACCTTTCCGTTTGCAAGAGGTACGAAACCCTGATCGATTGAAGCCGTGGTACCGATCTCAACTCCAAGGTTTCCGGCATCTTCCCTGTCTTTTGCTCCTATATCGATAAACATATCCTCAAGTTTCATCGGTCTCTTCCTGTCTTCATCTTTCATAACGTGAGGAGGCTTGGAACCTATAACTCCAGGGATAGATCCTTTTTTGCCGTGAACCATAACTCTCTGGTTCAGGAGAGTCTGATCAAACCATCCCCCGATTCCGACAAAGCGTAGAAATCCGTTTTCATCGATGTATCTGACCATCAGCCCTATTTCATCCATATGGGCAGCCAGCATTACGGATGGACCTTTTCCTTCTTTGATAGCAATGAGGTTTCCCATAATATCCTCTCGCATACTGTCGGCATAAGGCTCAAGTTCTTTTTCAAGCAGTTTCCGGACTTCAGTTTCAAAACCGGAAATACCATGGGCGTTTGTGAACTTTTCGAGAAGAGATTTTATTTCTTCAAGATTTCTGCCTTTTTCCATATTTTCTTCCATGTAAAAAATCTCCTGAATATTGGTTTAAATTTGGGGTATGAATTTGAATGTGCAAGATTTGAATGCACATAATGAATGCCACGGATTTAATTCATGGTATGTATTCATATTGCACCGGGATGTTCCGTTAAATTGTGTTTTTTTAAATTTGCTGACATTCTTTCGGCTTTAAGTTCGACATGTATCGAAACGATTATACCGGATTTGCTATTTACCTGTTAATGTGATATATTATAAAAGTCCATGTATAATTATTCTTCAATGAGAGAATTTTGGGCATTTTGTCCCGGCAGTTTATCATGATATAGTTTATCAGGATGTAACAAATATTCCCGATCTCTATCTGAGACCTCTGCTATTTCTAACTTCATCTGACTATCTATA
>OBLN01001015.1_pt1 | contig 9951 bp, 10 predicted proteins | sample 1519301 | NCBI WGS metagenome assembly OBLN01 (sample SAMEA2452533, study PRJEB22499) | sediment metagenome | reverse complement strand
ACAAAAAAAGACACCTATTGAAACCTGGTGCCTGTCAGGGTTGATACAAAATTAAAAAAAATCGGATCTGACTCTAATACCACTTCCTTAAATCAGATCCGAATTTTTTTAATGATTTTTTACTTCAAATCCTCAGCGTAATGGCAAGCGACAAAATGGTTGGGTTCTAATTCCCGTAACTCCGGTTCAACCTCTGAACAATCCGCTTTAGCAAATGGACAACGAGGATGGAAGCGACAGCCCTTTGGCGGGTCAATGGGGTTGGGGATCTCACCCTCGGGCATCGGTGTTGTTCGCCGATCATGTGGATTCGGAACGGGAACCGCTGCCATCAATGCCTGTGTATATGGATGCATCGGTGTTGAGTAAACATCCCGCAAAGGGCCAATTTCTACTATTTTCCCCAAATAAAGGATGGCGATATTGTCACAGATATATTTTGCGGTAGCTAAATCATGTGTGATAAACATGTAGGTCAGATTCAATTCATTCTTAAGCTGAACCATCAAGTCCAGCAACAATGAGCGTACGCTGACATCTGCCATGGCAATTGGTTCATCAGCCAGAATTAAGTCAGGGTTAGTAATCAATGCCCGCGCGATAACAACACGTTGTCTTTGTCCACCTGAAATCTGATGGGGGTATTTATTGAAATAAAATCTTGCTGGGGACAACCCAACTTTTTCCATCATTTCCATGGTTATATCTCGGTGTTGATCCGCTGTTTCAGGGTAATGAATTTTCAACCCTTGCATAACAGAATCACCTAACGACATACGGGGATTCAAAGAAGCCAAGGGATCCTGAAAAATTACCTGCATCCGTCTGCGTAATTTTCTGAGCTCTTCTCGGTGTAATTTTGATAAATCAATCCCATCAAAATACACTTCTCCGGATGTCTTGGGTTCCAGTCCAATGGTTACTCTGCCAATCGTGGTCTTACCACTGCCGCTTTCACCAGCCAACCCCAATACTTCACCTTTACGGATATTAAAACTGACTCCGTCCACCGCGTGAACATATTTTAGTTGTTTGGCAAATACCTGATCGATAAAACTGGTTTGTACAGGAAACCATTTTTTCATGTTTTTTACTTCAACCAGATACTCACTGTTTTTCTTTACTTTTCCATCGCTCATTTGGACACCTCTGTTGTTTCCAATTCTTTCTCAGGGTGATCCTGATACAACCAGCATTTCACAAATCGTCCAGGTTCTGTGCTCAAAAAATCAGGCTCATACTTTTCACAAATTGCCATTGCTTTGGGACAACGAGGATGGAACCGGCAACCATGGGGTGGGTGCGTCAAGTTGGGTGGCTCTCCACCCATCTTGTAAAGTTCTTCCCGTTCATTCAATTTAATTGTCGGGACTGAAAGCAATAATCCTCTGGTGTATGGATGTTGAGGATTATCGAAGATCTCTTCAACCGTTCCAAGCTCAACAATATGGCCAGCATACATCACAGCCACGCGATCTGCTAATTCTGCAACAAGAGCAATGTTGTGGGTAATCGCCAAAAGTGAAACACCAAACTCATCACGGATGTCTTTTAATTGGTCTGCTAATTTTGCTTCCACAATAACATCCAGGGAAGTGGTGGCTTCATCTGCGATAATCAAGTTCGCGTTCAGTACCAACCCCAAACCAACCATTACACGCTGGCGCATACCACCTGACAATTGATGCGGGTAACTGGTTACACGATTCGATTGAATTCCTAATTTTTGCAGCAAAATCTTTGCACGTTCGAGTGCTTGCTCCAATTTTGTTTTTGGCTCGTGAATTTGAATCGCTTCGACAATATGCTCATCCACACGCTGGACCGGGTTCAAAGAGGTCATTGGATCCTGGAAGATCATCGAGACCTTTCGACCTCGAAAATCGCGCATTTGATTTTCGTCATAGGTCATAATATCTTCACCTTCGAAAATCAATTGTCCATTGCTGATGTAACCAGGGGGTTGAATCATGCGCATGAGCGCTTTACCCATGGTGCTCTTTCCGCAACCGCTTTCGCCTACCAGACCTAAAATTTCACCTTTGAATATGTCAAAGGATATTCCATCCACCGCACTTACTGGACCCAAGCGGGTTTCGTAAGTAACCGATAAATCTTTGATCTGCATTAAAACATCTTTTTCATTCATAAGATTATCGCTCCGCCAACTTAGGATTAAGAATTTCGGAAAGGCTCTCACCTAACATACTGAATGAAAGAGTTACCAGCGAGACCATTAAACCAGGATAGGTAATCAACCACCAGGCACGTCGCAAATAATCCTGCCCACGTGCCAGGTCAATACCCCAATCGGGTGTATCTGGTGGTAAACCAAATCCGAGGAAACTCAATCCGGCTTCTGTAAGAATTGCATCGCCAACATTCACCGAGAAAATGATCACCACAGAGGGGATAACGTTGGGGAAAATATATTTCCTCAAAATGGTGAACCAGCTGGTACCCAGGCTACGAGCAGCTTCTACATAAAGCTCTTCCTTCACCTGTAAGGTTTGACCACGCACAATTCTAAAATAAGTAGGTATATATAAAACCGCAATTGATACAATAATATTCCCTATACCCGGCCCTAAAACTGCTGCAATAGAGATTGCTAAGATTAAACCAGGAAATGAATACAGACTATCCATCAGAAGGGTTAGGACGCGGTCTATCGGACCACCAATAAAGCCGCTGAACAAACCCAAAGGAACACCAATTACAAAAGAAACCAATGCTGAACTGATACCGACAATTAAAGCAATTTTTGTTCCCCAAATGATGCGACTAAATACATCCGGGGCAATGACAAATCCATCGATATCCCCAGCAACCAATGCATCCAACCCTTCCTCCATCGTATCATAGCGACGCTGACGAGGTTGATAACGAACCCCTTCAGGAGCGGAATCGTTCAATTCAGTTAATACTTCACGTAATGCCTGACTGGCTGGACTACCAATAATAAATCCAATATTATTCGTTTTGTCAGCAATATCTAATAAATTAATTTCACCTTTTTCAGCCAAAGAAACCAACACATATTCTGAAGGAACTTGGCCAGGTGCGAGTAATGAAGGCCCAACTTCTGCTCTTGGATCGTGAGGGGCAAACCATTGTGGAAAAACACCAACCAGAATAATAAAAACCAAAAGGACGCCACTAATGGCAACAAACCACCAATCACCACCATACCATTTCCTGGCAATGAATAACCGTCGTACAAAACCAACACGATCGAGATCAAGCATCCATTCGGGAACTTCATTTACATCTTTTGTTTTATTTTTTTCAGTTTCCATATTTTCTCTCTAATCCACCTAATACTAATAACGGATGCGTGGGTCTACTAACGCGTATAAAATATCCATCACAAGGCTTACAAAAGCCACAAACATCGCAAACACACCGATCGTTGCCTGCACAGCTGTGTAATCCCGAAGCTGAATGCGCTCCACCAAATACCTTCCTACGCCTGGCCAGGAAAATGTTGTTTCAGTCAAAACAGCACCTGCCAGGAGAATAGCAAACTGCAATCCAAGCAATGTCATAATCGGGATAAATGTGTTGCGTAAGGCGTGTTTATAAGCTAACTTGTTTTCCGGTATTCCACGCGCACGTCCCGCAGTAATGAAGTCGGATTGTAGCATTTCGATCATATTTACACGGGTTAAGCGCACAAATACACCTGATAAAGCCAAACCTAAAGTAACAGATGGCAAAACAAGATGCAATAAAGATGATCCTAATGCTGGCCAGTTTTGTGTCAAAATAGAGTCAATCACGTAAAAATTTGTGATCGGTTCAAATTTTGTCATCATTAAAGTGTCCATACGCCCCGCTAACGGTAAAATTGGAAGCCTTACTGAAAACAAAATTTGAAACAATAATCCCATAAAAAATACCGGAACGGAATAAACTGCAATACTCAATAATCGAATAATAAAATCGATTGGCTTTTTGCGGTTCTTCGCCGCATATGCGCCAGCAAATATACCTATGATCGCTGTAAGGGTTATTGCGGGAATTGTCAATTCAATGGTAGCCGGGAGTCGTTCTCCCAACTCATCGCGAATGGGGCGCTCACCTTGTGTGAGAGCATTACCAAAATTAAAAGTGACCATATCCCATAGAAACTCAAAATACTGGATATGCAATGGCCTATTTAATCCAAGTCTTTCACGAATCGCATCTGCTTGCTCTTCACTTACTCTGGGTCCTAATTGTGATCGAATTGGATCGCCGGGCAGGACCCTCATAATGAAAAATATCATCGTAACAAGAATCAACACCATCGGGATCGTCAATAACAAGCGTGTAATTATAAATCTTCGTAAAGATGCCGACATCTATAACTCCAATTTCGGATATAAAAAGGGGGCAAGGTGGTTACCCTCGCCCCCAGTAAAACTCATTTTCATGCCTGATTATCAATTTCAAATTATGAATTTTTCAAGCCAGGCAATTTCGTTCTTAATACTTACTAGAGGGCCTACTTTTTAGTAAGGATAAGTGTGGTTGAAGACCATGTAGCGTAATGCTGGTGCATCAACTTTGTCGGTAGTAACGCCATCCACACTCTGTAAGCGGATTGCTTCCACTGGTCCTAAAGTACGCCATGCGACATCAATTTCACCTGTTTCGATTGCGTTTGACATGGTGGTTGGATCAGCAAAGTAGCGAATGATCACATTGGGGATCAATGGTGCTTCGCCAAAGTATTCGGGGTTAGCTTCGAGAACCATCTGCTCACCAGGAGTGTGGGAGACCATTCGGTATGCACCAATACCATCAAGATTCTCTGGGAACTGGACAAGAGCATCAGCAGCAAAGTCATTCGGGTTAGAAACCACAAATGGGGCTGTTGCAGCTAAGGCTGGGAAGAAACCGAAGGTTGCTTTAAGTTTGTAGGCAACGGTTAATTCATCGACTGCTTCCACATCTTCTACATACAACTGAATCAAACCAGAAACCTGACCTTCAAGGGTGTCTAAGCGGTTCCAGGAATCCACGTAAGTTTGCGCGTTCACTGGGGTACCATCAGAGAATTTCAAACCTTCTTTAAGGGTGAAGGTGTAGGTTAAACCATCTTCGCTAACTTCTGGCATTGCGGCGGCTGCACCAGGTACCAATTCTGAGGTACCAGGGGTGTAGGAAAGCAGTGCCATACCGGTGTTCTTGATGATTTCCCAGTCATGGGTTGCGTAAGCATCAGCTGAATCGAGACTGTTTACCTCATCGGTGGTACCAATGATGATGGTGTCTGTGCTACCAGCAGCTGGTTGTGCATCTTCACCAAAGGAGAGAACGTGGTAGTTGAACTCGAATGGAGCACCAACAACAACACCTTCTACGCCATCACGGTAAGAAACAAATTCGGGTTCCCAGAACAATGGTATGGTAGGAACATCTGTTGCGTAGAGATCACCAATTTGCTGGTAGAGCACTTCACGTTCCGCAGGATCTGCAGAGGAAGCGGCAGCCAGTAATAAGGCGTCCATCTCTTCGTTACAATAGTTGACACCATTATCTGGTGATTGCAGACAAGAAGCGAATGGAGAAAGCCAGTTTTCAGGATCCGCAAAATCCGGGAACCAACCTAACATAAAGAAGGGAAGTTCACCAGCAACGAAACCGTCAACATACTCTGCCCAGTTCATGCTCTTGAGATTTACAACAATTACGCCGGTTTCTTCCAACTGTTCTTTAATAACCTGCATAACATCAGCGGTGGTGGTTCCATAGTGTTCTGGGGGGAACCATAAATCAAATGTAAATGGATTTTCTTCGGTATAGCCTTCACCTTTAACCAGTTCAATGGCAAGGTCCAGGTCACGGGTTCCATACATATCCAGGAATGGTTCGGTGGCATATGGATATCCGGTTGGAACCATGTGATAAGCAGGAATGTTACGTCCTTCGAAAACACGGTCAACGATTACTTCACGGTCAATAGCGGCGGCTACTGCTTCACGTAATGGGGCTGTCCACAGGAATTCGCGGTCCGGAACACCAGCTGGAGCAGGTTCTTCTGCGGCCGGTTCTTCAGCAACAGGTTCTTCAACTGCAGGCTCTTCGGCTACTGGTTCTTCAACAGCAGGTTCCTCTGCCACTGCAGGTGCAGCTGGCTGGCAAGCCACTAATAACATACTGGCGACCAGTAATACAAAAACTACGCTTAATAGCGATTTTGATCTCATTTCTTCCTCCTTGACAAATTTAAGTAATTAAAAGAATAGATTGGGGATATGTTTTTAGATTTTTTAATAAAATCACCTCCATAAAGATTGAAATACAGTTGGAATTTTTTTAGATTATACAATTCAAACACCTAATAAGTCATTTGTCAATACTGCAACAGGATAAAACACACCTGGCCATTCGGTTGGGAAGGACTTTTTTTTGATAAAAATCACCCATTATTTGTCGCCAGAAGCAGGCTTGACAGCTATTTTTCCAGCATGTATAATCTAATATACTCCATGGGAGTATATTAGATTATTGAGGTGAGTGAATGCCATTATACGAATACGTTTGTAATGAATGTGGACAACCATTTGAAAAAATGATGCGTTTTAGTGAATTAAACCAATCCCCCAATTGTCCCACCTGCACAAGCAACAACACCAGCAAACAAATCTCATTATTTGCCAGTTCCAGCTCATCTTCTTCTTCAGGCGCTGGTTGCGGTAGCAGTCCCACCAGCCGCTTTCGCTGAGGTGGATAAATAACCTGCGTGACAGGTAGGATCAAATATGCAATTAACAGATGAAAAAGCCAAAGAAAAACTGGTTAACCGCCTAAGGCGAATCGAAGGACAGGTGCGTGGTGTGCAATCAATGCTCACCGAAGAACGCAATTGCCGCGAAATTCTACAACAATTAAGCGCAATCCGTTCCGCAGTACAAGGGGTCAGTGTGCTGCTTTTAGAGGATTACATGTCTGATTGTTTTGTGAATCTGGAGGATAAAACTCCTCAAGATCGCGAAGAGTTATTAAAAGATCTGATTCAGATTTTAGGGAAGAATTCCTAAGGAAGAGAAATGGCACAAGCAAAAATAATCTGGCAACCAGGTGGAAAGACTTTTATCGGGATCGATTCAACCAATCATTCCGTAGTTTTATCCACTCCTGCTGATGGTGTTGGGATGAAGCCTTCAGAATTATTGTTGGTCGCTGTTGGATCCTGTACCGCTGTGGATGTGGTAAATATTCTTGAGAAAAAACGTTTTCAACTGAACAGTTTGGAAATCTCCGTCAGTGCAGAGCAGGACAATGATCCACCCTGGACTTTCCGCAAGATTCATATTCATTACAAAATTCAGGGAGCAGAATTAACCGATAAAGCGGTGGAACAGGCGATTCAACTTTCTGAAGAAAAATATTGTTCCGTTTCTGCCACAGTGAGAGCAACCGCCGAAATCACCACTTCATACGAAATTTTTTAATCAAGCCAGTCTTGAATCTAAATCCCCTTGAATGGGGATTTTTTAATTACAAAATTGTTGGGTATTTTTTTGTACCTTTTTTCACGATGCCTGTAAAATCGTAGAGACAAAACATTTCCAGGAGGATTGTTCATCATGGCTGAATCGCTTGAATTTAGTAAAAATTACAATGATTTAAGCACAGAGCGCGGTTTCCAATTTGAGTTTTTCTGTGACCGCTGTGGAAATGGTTTCCGCACTCAATTTAAACCTTTTGGTCTTGGCACTATCGATAGCGTAGTCGATGCCGCTAACAGCCTTTTAGGAGGGATTCTTGGTAGAGCAGCCGATGTTAGTGACCGCATCAGTTCGGCGAGTCATGAACGTGCTCATGACCAGGCATTTCTGGATGCGGCTGTTGAGCTTCGACCAGAATTTATGCAGTGCCCACGCTGCAGTAATTGGGTCTGCAAGAAAAGTTGTTGGAACCATAAAAAAGGTTTGTGTAAAGATTGCGCACCTGATTTAGGCGTTGAAATGAGTGCCGCGCAAAGTTCCCGCTCTGTCGAAGAGGTTTGGGCACATGCTGCGATGGCAGAAGAAGACAAAAAATTAGGCAAAGAATACTGGCGTGAAACCATCCGTGCTTCCTGCCCGGAGTGCAACGCGCCGCTGGCCACCAACGCGAAATTCTGTCCCGAATGCGGCGCAAAATTAAAAGGAGCAACTCACTGCACAGAATGTGGTGCTAAATTACAACCTGGTGCTAAATTCTGTGCTGAATGCGGTACCAAAGTTGTAGGGTAGAAGAAATTAAAAATTTCCCCGCAAAATAACTTGGACTCAATTCAAATCTGCCGGACTGACATCTAATTCATCCGGCATAATTTGCATTCCTTGTAATGCGTCAAAAGTCAGATATTTTCCACCTAACTCAGGTTTTCTATTCTTTAAGGTTTCGAATAAATACGTGTAGCTGGTCATCACCCTCATTTTCCAATTTAGGTTCAGGTTTCGTGCTACTTTTTGAATGCTATTGCCATCCGGCCCTTCAATTTCTATAAACTTGCCATATGGCAATTCATCCAGCACAACCAATGTATCTAACAGGGAGTAGGTTGTGCGGTATTTTTCATACTCCATCACCACTTCGTACCCCAACCCTTCCAGCAATGTACGTGTTGTATCAAAGTCATCGACCAATACTTCAATCTCCTGCCGGATACTGACTTGTTTACCCGATTCAGCTGCCCCTTTAAACGTAAGAATATTTTCTTTATCCTGCCGTAACCTTAACACCTGACGTAAATTTCTCAATTTTTGATCAGCCGTGTCAAAACGTAGGTTTTTTTCAAAAATTCGCTCCTGAACCAGCTTACCACCCAGATCAATTATTTTAGCTGCGATGTCTTCTAAAGAAATAACGTAAAACTTGACCTCAATCTCTACTTCACTAGCGTTTTTCATCTTTCATTCCTTTCGGTTTTTCCACCTTCACCAGGTAAAAATAACCTAATACAAATATCAGGTACAGTAAATTCACAACAATGCGGAACGGCAGGTTATAGAAAGCAATACTGCTTTGAGAAAAAAGCAAATAATCCAACCACCAGCCCAGTGATAGCAATACCACAACGATCTGAATATATTTTGCGCTCCAATTTATTCGCAACCAACCAACCACGACGCCGAGCGAAGCTATAACACCAATAATTACTCCTGTTATCAGACTGTACCAGGGTCCAGGGAATACATCATACCTGATCAGCCATTCCCATTGATAAATGCTCTGGTAAACCCGCAACCAGCCCATCACCGCGATGATCAACAATGAAAATATGATGATTTTGTACAGAAAAGGCCTTTTTTTGTTATTCAATCTGACTCCAATTGGAATTGTACTCTAACAAACCTCTTCTCAGGTTTTCTGTAGTAACTTGCTCCCCACTTCGATGTTTATGGTTGATTGGGTAAAAATTGCAACTCCCAAAGATGCACATGGGCTGGCTCTTCATTATTAAGATTCTTTACCAGTACTTCTACCGTTTCTACCAACAGTTCTTTTTGTAAGTCAATTTCTGTCCACCGCGGATCAGCTTCAGCGTCTAATTCCTGCATGAAGGACAATGGTTCTTCACTTTCACCTACCCAGATGCTCACATCAGTTCGGGTTGCCTCACCACCTACTCTCAAATTGATCTTCTCCACCAGCCTCGGCTCTGAAAAGGTAACAACGATCTTCATAGGGTTGGCTTCCAGGGTGCGGGCTAAGGTTGCGCGATCGCCGTCAAATACATGAATAATCTCCCCCATATCCAGGGTGGAATAAGCAACCTGCACCTCTTCACCGTCCTGCAAAGCAACTTTACCTTGTTTCAATGCCCTGCGTGCTGCTTGTTCTGAAGCAAAGATCTCTCTAACATTATCCACATACGAAAGCTGAACAAAATAGAAACCTGGTGCACCATTTGGATACGGGATCATATCCCGAACGCGCACTGCCTTTGAGACCAGCTTATCAGTCAGT
>OBLN01001014.1_pt1 | contig 9955 bp, 7 predicted proteins | sample 1519301 | NCBI WGS metagenome assembly OBLN01 (sample SAMEA2452533, study PRJEB22499) | sediment metagenome | reverse complement strand
CACGTCGCAACCCAGGCTCTGCAGGTAGTGGGTCAGGACGCGGCGCTGGGTCTGGTTGGGCTCGATAACGAGAACCGTTGTATTGTCCGACAGGTGCGGTAGTGCTGCACTGCATACGTCCAGCCTTTGATCTTCTATATCGAGGTCGAGGGTAAAGGAAAAAGTCGATCCTTGGCCCGGGGCGCTGTCCAGCAGGATTTCGCCGCCCATCATGGTGACCAGTTGCCTGGAAATGGCCAGGCCCAGCCCGGTGCCGCCATAGTGGCGACTGGTGCTGGAATCCGCCTGCGAGAAGGAATCGAAGATCTGTGCCTTGACGGTTTCGTCGATTCCGATCCCCGTGTCGCTGACGCTGAAGCGGATACCGGTGTTGCCGCCGCGGCCTTTATCCAGCTCGAGTTCGACCACCACCTCGCCGCGCTCGGTGAATTTGACGGCATTGCCAATGAGGTTGAAGAGCACCTGTCGCAGCCGGGTCGGGTCACCGACAACCCTATGTGGGAGCGTCGTGGGAATAAGGCTGACCAGTTCCACCCCTTTGGAGTAAGCCTTCTCGGTGAATAATTCCACCGCTTCTTCGATGGCTTCCCTCAGATTGAAATCAATGGTTTCCAGTTCGAGTTTGCCGGCTTCGATCTTGGAGAAGTCGAGAATGTCGTTGAGGATGGCCAGCAGCGTTTCGCCGGAATGATGGACGGTTTGGGCCAGGCTTCTCTGGTTGGCATCCAGCGGTGTACCCAGCAGCAGGTCGGTCATCCCGAGAACGCCAATCATGGGAGTTCTGATTTCGTGACTCATGTTGGCGAGAAAGCGCGACTTCGCCTCGTTGGCGTTGTCGGCCAGATCCTTGGCCGCCTGCAGTTCGGCCGTGCGCTGGCGAACCTGGTCTTCCAACTCTTCCTGGTGTTTAACCAGCTCCGCATTGCGCTCTTGAAGTTGTTGCAGAAGATGACTGAAGCCGGCGTCGAGCAGCTTGAGCTCGTCCTTTTTGCGCGTGCCTCCCGGCAGGGGATCCATCTGAAATTCAGAGGTCGACCGCATTTTCCCCACCAGATCCAGAACGGGCTGGGAAATGTGCGCCTGCAAATGCGAGGCGATGAAATAGGCCGCCAAAATAGACAGCGCCATCACACCGATACCGGCGATGGCGAACCAGAGCAGGCGGCTGTAAAGGGAATCGAGGTCGGCGAGCAGGTAGATCATGCCGATGCGGGTCGTATCATGAATGACAGGAGTGAAGGCGGAGAGACCGTTGGACGAAAAGAAGTGGTGAGCCTCGCCCCTTTCGATAGCGGTTTCCAGCCGACGGGTGTGCTGTGGCGAATTTTCGGTGAACCCGAGAAATTTCAGGCTCTCACGGTCTTTGACAAACTGGGCGACGGGTCGGTTCTTCTGGTCGAAAATATAGGCTTCGCGGATGCTGGCTTCGGAGTCGAGGGCGGCCAGGGTATCATTCAACAGGCGCTGATTCTGATAGCTCAGGGGCATGCGCGCATTGGCCGCGATAATTTCGGCGACGGAAGAAACATTGGCGACAAGTGCCCGCCGGTAGGATACAATTTCCGTGACCATAAAGGCGACGGTGGTCAGCAGAAGGACGACCCCGGCCGTGACCATCATGATCGCGGTCAGTTTTTTCTGGATGCTCATGCTCCGAAAAAACGTCATAGAAAATCTTTCCAGGTTTAAAATGTATGCTTTAGGCAGCTTTTAGTGGGGGGAAGACAGAGGCCTTCGGCCTCAGGATTAAAGCGAAAAACGTCATAGAAAATCTTTCCAGGTTTAAAATGTGTGCTTTAGGCAGTTTTTAGTGGGGGGAAGACAGAGGCCTTCGACCTCAGGATTAAAGCGTCTGTATACTATCAGCACGGTCTATTAATGCCAAGCCTTTTTACCGGCACCCCCTGGGGATTAAGCAGACTGAAACTGTAGGTAATCGCGAGGAAAGTGTCATGTCGGGACAAAAGGATCAGCGGCCTGTCCTGGTCACGGGAGGGACAGGCTATATCGGTAGCCGCCTGGTGCCGCGGCTGTTGAAAGCGGGCCATCGCGTACGGGTTCTGGCGCGGTCTGCGCAAAAAATCGGGCAGCGCGCGTGGGGACACCATCCGAACCTGGAGGTTGAGGAAGGGGATGTGCTTAATCCGGCGGATTTGAAGCGGGCTCTGTCCGGATGCCGGGCGGTTTATTATCTGGTTCATTCGATGAACCCGAAAGTCAAAAGCTTCGGTTCGGCCGACCGTCTGGCAGCGGAAAATATGGTGGAAGCATCGCGTTTGGCCGGGGTACAGCAAATCATTTATCTGGGGGGGTTGGGAGAAGAATCCGCCGATCTCAGCCAGCATCTTGTCTCCCGGCACGAGGTGGCCGCTATTCTGCAGCGAGGTGACGTACCGGTGACGGTGCTGCGCGCCGCCATGGTGATCGGTTCCGGCAGCGCCTCTTTCGAGATATTACGCTACCTGGTGGATCGATTGCCCGTCATGGTCACACCGCGCTGGATCGATACGCCCTGTCAGCCTATTGCGGTCCGGAACGTGCTCACCTACCTCATGGGGGTGCTTGATAACCCGCTGGCTCTGGACAAGACTTTTGATATTGGACAGCCAGAAGTGGTGACCTACCGGCGCCTGATGGAGATCTACGCGGAAGAGGCCGGCTTGCGAAAACGCCTCATCCTGCCCGTTCCTGTTCTTACTCCCCGTCTCAGTTCTTACTGGATTCATCTGGTGACACCGGTGCCGGCGGCCTTGGCGCGCCCCCTGGCCGAGGGCCTGCGTAATCCCGTCATCTGCCGGAATGACGATATCCGGACCCTCGTGCCGCAGACTCTGCTGGATTGCCGTGAGGCGATTCGCCTGGCTCTGGAACGCGTGAAGCAGCAGGCGGTGGAAAGTTCATGGCGGGAAGCTGGCGATATGCCCCCGGCGGAATGGAGCGATCCTGGCGATCCCCAATGGGCTGGGGGAACGTATTACGAAGACTGCTGGCGTGTCCTGGTCGAGGGGAATCCCGATAACCTCTGGCCTTTCATCCGGCGCATCGGCGGCTCTACCGGCTGGTACTATGCTGACTGGTTGTGGGGGGTGCGTGGGATTGTCGACCGGCTGATCGGCGGTGTCGGGTTGAGTCGTGGTCGTCGGAACGATGAAGACATCCTGCCTGGTGATGTGATTGATTTCTGGCGTGTGCAGCGCGTTGATCCTCCTCGGTCTCTGTTGCTGGTGGCGGAAATGAAACTGCCCGGTGAAGCGGTTCTGGAGTTTTCCTTGAAAAGCTTCGGCGATGGGAAGACCGAACTGCGTCAAACCGCTCGATTCCTCCCTCGCGGCATGGGGGGCATTATCTATTGGTATCTGGTCTACCCGTTCCATGTGCCTGTCTTCAAAGGAATGCTCCGTGGCATGGTCGAACGCTCTGGGGCCTCCTTGCTGGAGGGACCGGCGCGCCCCTGATTTTCACCGAAAGAAGCAGGATGGGGTAGGGTTTTTTCAGAAATTAATCTTAATTAGTCATTGACAGGCGCTCAGAACCTGCTTAATTTATAGCAGTTCCATGTAGCCAAAAATTTAAAAGGAGGAAAAAAATTTAAAAGGAGGAATGACATGAACAAGTTCAAAATGGCTTTGGGCGCAGCAGGACTGGGAATGCTTCTCATGACTGGTTGCTCCGCACAACTCTCTCAGGCAGACAAAGATTTGATGAACGAGGCCCTTCAGGCCAGCAAGTCGGCTTCTCAATCGGCACAGACGGCTGAGGCTGCCGCTACCCGCGCCGAGTCCGCTGCTGCCAAGGCTGACGCCGCCGCTGCCCGCGCTGAAGCTGCCGCTACTGCTGCTCAGACCAGCGCCGATCAGGCTAAGGACAGCGCTGACAAGGCTCTGAAAGCCTTCGAAATGGGCCTTAAAAAGTAATTCGGTTTTACAGATTGATTAAAGAAAAAAGCGGAGATCCGTTGCTACGGGTCTCCGCTTTTTTTGATGTTTTTGTCTCATCCTGAAATAAGTTTACATCGAGGAGACTTATTTATAGACACTGCAATGAAAAAGCGGAAGAAAGGTTGTTGCCGCTTTTGAAAAAGGCGACATAAACCCAACTTTTGCTAAGCGTTTTAGTGCCCAGGGTTGCTGTCGCCAGAGTTTTTTTCTGGCAGGATTGTTTCGTAATCCTGGCCGCCGTAGAACACGCCGATAATTGAAACCAGATCGGTGTCAACATGGAAAGCGATCACTGTACGTTTCTTGTAATTGGTTATACGTAAGCCTGGACGCACGTCATCGCGCATTATGCCACGATGTGGGAACGTATGTAGGCTCTCACAGTAGCTCACGATTGCCTCGGTGTATTGCGCTGCAATTTCGGGAGAGGCCGCTTCTGCAATGTAGTGGTACAGGGCAGCAAGTTGATCCACGGCCTCAGGAGTAAAGATGACGCGATAACTCATCGTGTTTTAGTGTACTCGGCGGCCAGTCGGGCACGCGCTTGGTCAATAGTGACGGCACGAGATGGATCGGCCTTCAGCGCATCGTAGGAAGGTCCGACTTGATTGTGCAGCCAGTTCTCAACGGCGCGATCACGTGCCATAAGAGCCCGCAGTCCTTCTCGTATGACTTCGCTGTCACTGGCGTACTCGCCGGCCCGTACCTTTTTTTTCACCATGTCCGCCATCTCGTTAGGCAGTGTGATGCTCATTTTTTGGGTGGTTCGCATGTTCGCCTCCAATTTGCAGGGTAGGATTAAATACTACCATATTGTTCCCACGCTTTTCCAGTCATTAAGAAACTCGTTATGTTGTATAACGGCCTGTCAGGAGCAAATAACCACCTGAAACACCTCATCTCAGGCAGGGCATGAAACCTCCAGAAGAAGTGCATAGAAAAGCCACCTCCAAAAGGGAGGTGGCTTAAGAAAAACCCGTCAATCTTTTTTAGGACGTCAGTAGCTGACTTTAGCGTCCAGAACGAGAGGAGCGAAGGACTCAGCTGGGCTGGAAATTGGGAGAGGAATGCCGCGCGCTTCCTGCAGGGCCTTTTCAAGTTCCGGCCAATCGATAGGGCCTTTCCAGTCGAGAGCGTGCCGCAGACGAAGGGACTCGTTCAGGGGATCTTCGACTCGTTCAAGAAAGTCGTCGTGGATTTCTGCCAGGAGAACACCGTCATGAACGGCCATCTTGATGGGCTGATAGATGATGCGAACCGGCGTACCGACCTTTACCCGAGGGAACAGGTCTTTGACGTCCTCGGGGTAGAGCCGGATGCAGCCATGACTGACGCGACGACCGACGCCAAGGGGTTTGTTGGTGCCATGGATTCCATAGCCGGGGATGGAAAGACCAATCCAGTAATCCCCCAACGGATTTTCTGGACCCGGCGGTATGGTCAAAGGACCGTCGGGCCGTTCTTCCCGCACGGACGCCGGCGCAGTCCACGAGGGGTTCTGCACGCGGTTTTTGACGGAAAACAGTCCTTCAGGCGTATCGAGGCCTTCAGCTCCAACGGAAATGGGATAGGCCCGAATGCGCAGCTGACGGTCTTCTTCCCAGATGAAATAAAGCCTCAGTTCGGCTAGATTAATAGTAATACCCGGGGTGAGTCCGGCGGGGAGAATCATGCTGTAGGGCAGAGTGATTTCGGTGCCGGGTTTGGGCAGCCAAGGGTCCACGCCGGGATTGGCGTGAAGCAAGGCTTTGTAGCCCAGACCGCCTCGCCATGCCAGCCGGATGAGGTCTTCGTCAGGTCCCAGATAATAGGGCCGATTTTTCCCGACGATCTGGGGGGAATCCAGAGAAGTGATGTAGGAGTCCTCGACCAAACGGGGGTACCAGCTTTGAGCCGAGAGGGGGAAGGCCAGGGTGGTCACCAGCAACAGAAATAAAATTCGCGTCAACATGGCGGCCATTATAGACAAAAAATTTTTTTTGCCTATGGAAAATTGGACAAGGGGCGGGCAGGGCTTTTTGGTGCTTTACGCTGTATTGGCCTTGGTGTATGCATGCAGGGGAGGGTTCGCAGCGGTAAGGCTCGGTGGTGCCCCTTAGATCTTCTGACTGGATACGGACAACGGATTTTCTCTTTCTAGGTGTGCGTTTGCGTAGTCGCTTTCATCTAATAGCTGTTCTTCTCTTTTTCTGTCTGCCTTTCCTCTGGCTGCCAAGGCCGGTGGCGGCGGCCGAACCCCTGCGTGTAAATGTTTCCGGGGTTGAAGGGGAGATACTGCAGAACGTCGAGGCGGCTCTGGCCCTGCCGACGGGCCTGATTCGTAATGGCCAGGTGGATCGGCGCTGGTTGAACCACTTTGTCGGACAGGTGCCGGACAAGGTACGCAAGGCCATGGAGCCCTATGGCTATTACTCGCCGCTAATCACCGCCGATACGGTCGAAGATGACCAGGGCCTTGTTTTGAATGTACGGATCGCTCCGGGGAAACCGGTTCTGGTCGAATCGGTGGATCTGGTGCTGGAGGGGGCGGGCGCCAACGACAGGCGTCTTAAGGAGTTACTGCGCCGATTCCCGCTGCGCCGGGGCGACCCGCTTCGGCATGATCTCTACGAAGAGGGCAAGGGGGCCCTGAAGGCTCGGGCCATTGACAGCGGTTATCTGCAGGCGGATTATCGCCTGCACGAAATTCTGGTCGATCCAACGCGCTATGCCGCCGATATCCGACTGGTGCTCGAAACAGGCCCTCTGACCTATTTTGGCCTGGTGTTTTTTGAAGGCGCCCCCAACTTCCCTGAACGTTTTTTCCACCGCTACTTAGCCTTCAAACCGGGCGACGTATTTTCCTATGAAAAGCTGGGGCAGACCCAGTTGAACTTTCTGGATTCGGACCGCTTTCGGGAGGTGGTCATCACGCCCGGACTGGAAGCGGCGGTGGATCAGCGGGTGCCGGTCAATATCCAACTAACTCCCTCGCCCCGTCAGCGGCTGCGCCCCGGGGTTGGCTACGGCACGGATTCCGGCGCCCGCTTCACGTTGAAATACAAGGACGTGAACAGTCTGCATCTTGGCCATGAACTGAACGCCGATCTGATGATCGCCGAATATAAGCAATTTCTGACCTCGAGTTATACGATCCCCAGCTATCGCAACAAGGAGGCGCACACCGTTTTCCGTCTTGGTGTGGATCGCGAGGATATCGACACCTATACCACGCGCTCCATCTTTGCCGAGAGCGAGCGGGTCTATGCCCTGGGACGAGGACGTCTCGGCTCGGTCTTCCTGCGCCTGTTGCAGGAAGATTACACCATCGGCGGCGAAGACTCCCGCTCCCGCATGGTCATTCCCGGCCTGCGGTATTCAGCCCGTCGCTATGACGATACAGTCAGACCGCGCAAGGGATTTCATCTGCGGGCCGAAATCCGCGGCGCTCACGATAGTTTCGGGTCAGATACCAGTCTGCTGCAGGGGTGGATTCGGGCCAATGTCTTGAGGCCCTTGCCGTTTCGCCTTTCTCTGATTGCCCGGGTAGAAGGTGCGGCAACCTGGCAGAAGGACCCGATTGAGGAGGTACCCGCCTCCCTGCGGTTTTTCGCCGGAGGCGACAACAGCGTCCGCGGCTACCGCTATCAGTCCGATACGGTCAGGCCGCGCAAAGGATTTCATCTGCGGGCCGAAATCCGCGGCGCCCACGACAGCTTCGGGTCCGATACCAGCCTGCTGCAGGGGTGGATTCGGGCCAATGTCTTGAGACCCTTGCCGTTTCGCCTCTCCCTGATTGCCCGGGTGGAAGGTGCGGCAACCTGGCAGAAAGACCCGATTGAGGAGGTGCCCGCCTCCCTGCGGTTTTTCGCCGGAGGCGACAACAGCGTGCGCGGCTACCGCTACCAGTCCCTCGGACCGGTTGATTCGGAAGGGGAGGTTGTTGGCGGCAAGCATCTGCTCGTCGGCAGTCTGGAACTGGAGCGGGCCTTGTTTGAAAATTGGGGGGTGGCGATTTTTTATGACGCGGGCAACGCCTATGACACCCTTACGGGCATCACCTGGGCCCAGGGCGTCGGCATCGGGGTGCGCCGCTACACTCTCGTAGGGCCTGTGCGGTTGGATGTCGCCCGTCAGGTCGGCGTGGATGACCCCGGTTACCGTTTCCATATCAGTCTGGGGGTCGGATGGTAATGTCGATCCGTAAAAAAGTGCTCCTGTCTCTCGTCCTGCTGCTCATGGCAGGGATTTTGGTGTTCGCCTTCTGGCTGCTGCGTACCACGGCCGGTGCGTCCTGGCTCCTGGGCCTGACCGCCCGTTCGAGCGCGATCGATTTGCAGGTCAAGCACCTCCAGGGCAGCCTGACCGACAACCTGGTCCTTGAGGGAGTTCAGCTGCGTTGGGCCGACGGTGAGATCGAAGCGGCCGCGTTTCACCTGGATTGGCAACCCCGTGATCTTTTGATCGGCCGACTTCATCTGACCGCGCTGGAACTGAAGCAGGTCGTGATCCGATTGCCGGCAGCCGAAAAGGAACGCGTCTCTCCTGAAGGCCCCACTGTCCTGCGATGGCCCGATTTCCCCAAATTTTTCAAAAGAGTGAAAGTCCGGATCGACCATCTGGGGTTGCAGGATATCGCCCTCGAACGCGCCGGACAGGAAATTTTGGCCGGCAGTCTGCGGGCACGGCTGGGGCTGGACAAGGGAAAGGTGGCCCTGGAGCAGTTGTCTCTGGATAGCAGCGCCGGCCGTCTCCAGGGTTTTGTTCGCGTCGATCTGCTGCAGCCCTCCCTCGAAGGATCCCTGCAGGCGCAATTGCCCCGGCCTGTTCATGAGGTGAACCGCCTGAGCCTTTCCCTGCTGCCCATTACCGTGAAAGACGCCCTGCTGGCGGTCCGGCTGGAACTTGCTGCCTCTGATGACGAGAGGCCTGTCGGTGTGCTGGAAGGAAAACTGTCTCTCTTTGCCGACCGCTTACTTTGGGAGGATGGAATCCTGACGCATGGGGAGCACAGCGGCCAGGGGCCTGCGAGCGACGCGCAGAGCTTCACTTCACCGAGAGCGAGCCCTGGCTGGGGGCCGATCTGCAGCTGATCGCCTGGGATCTCACGCCTGAACTGGGCTACGCCACCGCCCTGTCCGGCCAGCTTTCCCTGCAGGGCTCCCTGTCCGGCTACTCGGGACGGTTTGACCTCGCCAACAACCGGCCCGCCTGGGAGGAGGTTGCCTTGGCCGGCAAGGTGGAAGGCGACAGGGAGGGCCTTTTCATTCGTGATCTGCGGGGGCGTTGGCTCGAGGGCGAGGTTGCCGGCGACCTGGCCCTCGGGTGGAGTCAGGGCTTCAGCCTCCGCGGGGAGCTGCAGGCTGACGCTCTTAACCCTTCCCGGATCGGGCCATCATGGCCGGCTGGCCCTGTTGAGGTCGACACCCGTCTCGATATCGATAAGGGAAATCTTCAGGCCATTTTTCTTCGCCTGCAGGGGCAGGGGGCAGACGTTCGCCTGCAGGGAGAGTCTCTGGAGCGCATCGATGTGTTCGTGGCGCTCTCGGCGGAGCAGACTCTGCTCCCCGTCGAAATTCATCCCTTATCGATATCGAGACGGGTGTCGACCTCAACAGGGAGGCATAAATGGATGGGTCGGTTGGGGCGATGGTCAGCCTTTCGGCACCCTGGCCATCCGGTCTTCCCGTTTGGCCGGTTATGGCCTTGGGGTAGATAAGCTGGACCTTTCCTTGTCCCGCTTCGACAGCGATGCTCCCTTTAACGTTGCCTTGGAAACGGCTCAACTGGCCTATGGACGCCTGGCTTTCGACGGCCTACGAGCGACGCTGCAGGGCGATCTGGCCCGGCATGAAGGGCGCGCAGAGCTGCGCTGGCCGACGGGGCAGGGGATTCTGGCTTTGATGGGAAACTATGCCGAGAAACACTGGCGGGCCACTGTTCATCGCCTGGGCTGGGAGGATGCCGAGGCCGGCACCTGGGATCTTGAGGATCGGGCCGAATTTCATTGGTCCAGGGAAGAATTCGGACTCACCCCT
>OBLN01001012.1_pt1 | contig 9963 bp, 8 predicted proteins | sample 1519301 | NCBI WGS metagenome assembly OBLN01 (sample SAMEA2452533, study PRJEB22499) | sediment metagenome | reverse complement strand
TCGGCTGTAACAGTATCTACTTCAGCTAGTGGAAGGTAACTGAGAATCTCTGTTTTAGTCTGAAAAACCTTGTTCTCATCACGGCCATGAAGAATTATATGATTTCCCTCAACCGCTAATTTTTTTGCTGTTTCTTTTCCTATACCATCTGTTGCACCAGTAATTAAGATGGTCTTCTTCATTCATTAAACCTCATTCCAATATTCACAAAGAAGTATAACAAATATACGCATAATTTCAATTAAACCTATAAGGATCAGAGGAATCCTGAACGTAACCGATTATCTTTACGGCGTTGCGGAGGAGGTTGTGGAAGGTGAAGGTGAACTGGTGAATAATGGCGTGTTGGTGCTGGTTGGAGATGGAGTAGCTGTAAGCTGGAACACATAAATTTTCGGTACCCAGCCTTCACGTCCTTCCTCATCAAGAATTTTTACCCACATGATATTTTCAAATAATTTTTCTTCCAGCAGTACTGTGATTAATTGATTTGGTTTTAGCGTACCGATGACTGGCCCACCTGGATTTTGATAAATACGCATAGCTGGAACACTGGATGAAAACACTCTAGCCTGTGCAGGTGTAAATGTTGGTGTGATGGTAGCCGTTGGTAAAAAGGTCGCGGTAGATGTGACTGTATTGGTAGCAGTTGCTGTTTGTGTAAAGGTAGCTGTCGGAGATGGACCTGGGGTATAAGTATAAGTGGATGTTGGAGAATTAGTAGGTGTTGGTGGTATCAATGGGTCAAGTCGTTCCGCGAAAATTTGATTTACCCGTAAGGAGATTGGTTGATTAAGAGCTTCTACAACATTTTCTTGTAAGGCAATCACCTGTTCATAGCGCAAAGACGTATTCGTTCGAATTGTCATTTCAATGTTGATCGACTCTTCTTCCTGACTGATTGTAAACTCCACCAGTTCTGCATTGTTTATTTTACTTACCTGTTCTTCGAGTACTTCTTTAGTATGGCGATATTCAGATGCCTGCCGAACAAATTGGATACTGAAATACGTCAGGGGAATTAACAAAACAAAAATTAGAAAAGCTGATAATTGCAAACTTGGGGGTAATTTACGGTTGTTTTCAAGTGGATAAGGATTAAAACCACGTAAAAAGAACACGAAAGCAGCGGCAAAAGCAATTGTTACGGCGTTTGTGGTAAACAAAAGTAAAGCACCACCAGCCACATCCCACCTCATCAAAGCAATTCCAATCCCAACCGTACATATGGGTGGCATGAGAGCTGTTGCGATAGCTACTCCAGGTAATGCCGCGGACAAACGCGTTTCGGTGAGTGAATATGCTGCAGCTATTCCCCCCGCCAAGGCAATCATCAAATCAATTGGGCTGGGGTGAGTTCTGGAAATGATTTCTTCTGGTAATTCATGAAGAGAAACAAATGGTAAATATGAATTAATTAAAGTAATGACAGCCGACAGTCCTATTGCTAAAAGCGCTCCTCGCACCACAGCTGATAAACTTGTTTTTAATAAGGTTTGTCGCCCAATCATTGAAGCCAATCCGATACCAATAATAGGTGACATTAAAGGTGCGACCAACATAGCACCAATGATCACTGCTGGAGAATTGGTTATTAAACCAAGGGTTGCGATGCTTGTCGAAAGAACTACAAGCAAAAAATAATCAAATTTTGGAGAAGAAGAATCTGTAATTTCAGAAATGATTTCCCTTCTTTGATCATACGGAATCTTTCTTACTGGAGATTTAAAATTTTTAATAAATTCTGCCAATTTGTCCATAATGTTATTTTTTATTTATCTTGTTGCCAGATTCGAACTCGATTTCGACCCAATTGTTTTGCGTCATACAAAGCTTTATCGCTCTGATCAATCAACTGATCCAAAGATACTGTTGTAAATTTAAAACAGGAAACGCCTAAACTAATAGTGATGAATGTTTGTGCGGTTACTAGCAAGAATGGATATTCTGATGTCACCTCGCGTAATCGTTCTGCTACCTGGGTAGCATCTCCTAAGTTTGTTTCTGGAAGTAAAATAATAAATTCCTCACCGCCAAAGCGACCAAAAATGTCCGATTCGCGTAACTCAGATTGAATTCTTTGAACAAATTGCACCAACACCTGATCTCCAGCCAGATGCCCAAAGCGATCATTAATATTTTTAAAATGATCAAGATCAATCATTATCACGGATAACGGATCTTGATACCGCTTGCTTCTCGCGAACTCTTTTTGTGCCAATTCATAGAAATACCTGCGATTAAATATACCTGTCAGAGTATCCGTTAGAGCCATTTGTTGGGTTTGCTCAAACAATCTGGCATTTTCGATAACAATCGCCGCACTATTGGCGAAACTCAACGCCAGATTTGCGTCCTCTTCCGAATAAGCTGCTGGTCGGTGACTATCGAGGGTCAGCAAGCCCACAAAATTGTCATGTCTGAATAATGGAACACCCATCCATCCACGAACATGATCAGCTCCACCCCAATGGCTAAATCTGGAATCGGTATGTGCATCTTCCAAAATAATCGGCGCTTTTTTGGATTGGATCTCCCTCAATAAAAGGTCTGTTGCTGGAAAGGTCCTATTGATTAAGCGAGCAGTATGCTCAAATCCACGTGCTGCTACTACTTTTAACCGGTCTTGTTCTTTTAGAAATAAGGTTGCGCTATCATAATTGAGGACAGTTTTTAAAGACACCAAAATCCTGCGTAAAACCTGCGATAAATCTAATTCAGATGACATTTCTTCTAAAGCTTGTTTTAAGGCTTGTGCTTGTAACATTGCCTTCTCGGCCTCTAATTCCGACAATACCTGTGCTGTTACATCAGATATGAAGCCTTCAATAGCGATCAATTCCCCATCTTCTTTGAAAATCCCCTGTCCTTTTTCCCAAACCCACTTTTCTTTCTTATCAACAGGTTTGATGCGGTAACGCATTTCAAATTTTTGTTTCTGTTGCAAGGCATTTTGAATGGTATCCCAAACATATTGACGGTCATCCACATGGATAAGATTCGCATAAGAGATTTTTCGATTATTGATCAAATCTTCATTCGGATATCCGGTCAAATCTTCAACACCGGCGCTTACAAACTGCATTGTCCATTCTGCATCATTATTACAACGATATGCCATACCTGGAAGATTTTCGAATAAAGTCGAAAGTTGCCGCTGGTTTTCTCGTAAAGCAATTTCCACATTCCGTTGCTCGTTAATATCGATCATGACACTGAAAAGAAATTGATCTGAGATTTTTATAAAATCGAACTGTGTCCATTTTTCTTCTTGATTTCCAAAGTAATCAAATTGAATTTCGAGTCTTTCATTAGCCTCATGTTCAAAACTGTTCTCTAAACATTGAATAATTTCTGGATAATTTTCAAAAATTTCTTTTGCATTTAAGCCAACTTTTTCGTTAATTTGATTAGCTGTAATGGTTTCAGCAGCTGGATTCACGTTTTCCAATATAAAAGTTCCATCTGCATTTCGTTTCCAGATCATTTCGGGATTCCTGATCGCAGAAAACGCACTGATAAATAAATCTTTTTTAGGTGCATTTTCATCCATGCCAACCTTCTTTGATTTTCCTTGGTTAACAATCAATACACCTAAAATTTCCTCTTGTACATCTCGTATCGGGATAATAACGAATTGATTTGAAAAATTATCCCGGTTACCCACAGGTTCATTTAAATAAAAGGAACTTCTTTTTCCTGAAAAGCCAATCTTCAACTGAGTTTCCAGAACTTCCCAATCAGCCTGGTTTTGGAAGTAATCCATGACTTTTACGCCAATGGATAATGGTTCATGGGCACGTTTAATTGCAAATAGATTGGCTGCATTGTTAAAGGCACGAATTTGAAAATCCATATCGACAAATATAAAAGCTTCATCCAGATGATTAAGAATCAATTCAGTTATATTTTTGGAACTTTTAATCGGTTTCCATGGGTCGGTGAATAATAAAAGCCATTGATTTCCGCTTTGTTTTGTAAAACTCAAACGAAAACTATTTTTGGATTCGTTATTTGGATTTTGAAGATGGACTATACGTGTTTTTCCACTTACATCAGGGAAAGTTGATTTTAAATCATCCCAATCAGGAAACCATTGATCAATTAAAATACTTGATAATTTTTCTTTTTCTACACCAAATAACTCAGCTACTGCACGATTACCAAAAACAATCGTTCCCTTCCCATTCAAGATAACAATTTTGTCGGAAATCAAATCAAAGAATGGCTGAATCGATTGAAACACCTTATCCAAGAAAAAATCTTGCGTATCTCCCATTAAAAATATTATATATGAAAACCAAGTCGAAGGTTTAATAAAAAGATTTCGATAAATAAGCAGGAAATCCAATTTTAAAATTAAATTTTCCAATAAAATTAACGAATGCAAAATAAATCGCCGAATTCAAAGACCATTCCCCAATTTTTAGGTTGGAACAGAACCAGTTATGTAATGATGAGTTCGTTTCTCCTTTTGATATTTGTCATCGGCTATGTGTGGTGGCCATTGTTGGAAGAATATATATCGACATACAATCCGGATTTACCTTTCTGGATCCAGTTTGATTGGCTACTATTAGGCATCTTTTTGGTGATGTCATTGTTGATTATGGCAAAGGCGGATGTGAAGAAGGATTTACCGATTGTATTTGTTGGTCTAGTAGGAGGATTAGTGATTGAAAGTTGGGGGACACAAACTGAACTTTGGGTTTACTATACTTTCGAAAGACCACCCCTGTGGATCATTCCCGCCTGGCCAATTGCCAGCCTTTCGATAGATCGATTGTATCGTTTGATGAATTTAAAAATTAAATTCAATCACAAAAAATCATTATCCTTCCTGTATTGGCTGGTTTTTATTGGTTTCTATATTTATATGCTGTATTTTGTTGTGCCTACAATTGATAAGTCCCTTACTATCATGGCTTTGTTCTTGTGTGCCTTTTTAATTCTCACCCCAGTGAACAAGAAAGCTATGTTATTTACATTCTTGGCCGGAAGTGGATTGGGTTACTTTTTGGAGTTATGGGGAACTACCCGATATTGTTGGATGTACTATACGGGTCAAACCCCACCATTTTTTGCGGTTTTAGCCCATGGGATGGCAGCTGTCGCTTTTTGGCGGGTCGTTCAATTACTCTGGATTTTCCAACCACAAGTTCAAAAAAAATTATTATCTTTCACAAACCTGTTATTAAAGAAAAAAGCACAGTCTGAATAAAAACTGTGCTATAAAAAGGAGGGTCAGAAAGGTTTACTTTTCCAGATCTTTAAATTCTCCTTCAATATATGGTGGTTTTTGGGGCATCAAGATCCACAAAATAACATAAACCAAAATCCCATTTCCACCAAAAAAGAACAACAAAACAAATATTAATCTTACAATCACCAGATCTAAATCAAGATAATCAGCTAATCCAGAACAAACACCTGCAATCATTTGTCCATTTGGATTTCGATAAAGTTTTTTAGTTGCCATTTTATTAACTCCTTCACAAATATATACGAGTAATTCTTTTAAAAAGTTGCACTAAGAGCTACAAAATTGACCAAAAATCAAATCATTATTTAATTGACTTTGACCTCTATCGACATTAAACTTGAAAACAGCACTTCATATTGCTTCATTTCGGAGGGTCGTATGCAAAAAGGAAAACTTACCCGTTACATGATGTTTGGGTTACTTTACTTCACACAGGGAACGATTTTGAGTTACTTTACAGCTTTGAACGCCTTGTACTTGTTAGAGTATGGAATTGATATGACCCGCATTGGTATTATGGGTACGATTGCACTCATTCCATTTGTGCTTAAGGTTTTCCTCGGTATGTTAAGCGATAAAGTCAATGTATTTGGCTTGGGTCATCGCAAGCCTTACATTGTGATTGGATTGATCGTTCAAACCTTGTGCCTGTTATTAGTTCCTATAATCAACCCGGGAACAACTTTTTGGCTTTATGTTGCAATCGCATTCATTTTGCAATTAGGTATGGCTTTGTACGATACCTGCACCGATGGACTTGCTTTAGATACCACCCCTATTTCTGAAAAAGGAACGATCCAGGGGTTTATGGTCGGGGGTAGAGCTGTCGGTGTCATTGCAACCGCTTCATTGGTTGGATTATTAGCACAAAATGTTTCCTGGAGCGCTGTCTTTTGGTGCCTGGCTATACTCACTTTACCACCATTTTTCTTCCTTCGAACAGTGCGCGAACCCGAAAGGGTGCAGGAACGATCATTTGATTGGAAAGCTTTTTCAGCGTTCAAACAAATGCCAGTTATCGCATTAGCAATCATTGGTTTCATATTCTTTCTCATCATTATTGGTACCAATCAAATCGTAAATCCATACCTGCAGGAAACCTTTAACATCAATCTCAGCACAGCTGGGTTCTTTACAACCATCTGGGGTGTAGGTGTGGTTTTAGGCAGCGTGACAGGTGGTTGGCTTATAAATAAATTAGGAAATCGCAACGCTGTTCTCATTGCGATTGGTGTGGCATTGGTTTCAATCCTGGCATTGTCAGCCATCAACCAACTATTCATTGCGTGGTTCCTGGTTGCTTTATTTGGAATATGTTACGGAACTTACCAAACTGTTTATTTCGCTTTAGCGATGGAATATACCGACCCGCGCATTGCTGCCACAATGTTCTCCATCCTGATGGCTGTGACCAATATCGGCCAAGGAATAGGTCTGGGATTGACTGGATTCTTCGTAGATTCGTTCGGATTTAAGCTGACATTTATCATTATGGCTTTACTAAATTTTGCCGTTCTTCCATTCTTACCGCTGATTTTTGGAAAGAAAGCATCAAAAGCACCAATGCCGGCTTAAAACCTCATGTAATATTTCTAAATTCTTGAGCAATACGATCTAAGGTTTCCCTACCAGGAAGCTTCTTATAATTTTCTCCAAAGGTCAAACCGAACCCATCTCCCTTGGTTCGGGGTATTACGTGTAAATGCACATGGAAAACAGTTTGAAAAGCAACTGCTCCATCAGCCAGAAAGAAGTTGATGCCTTCGCATGGAATTGAGCTTTTCCTGAGGATAGCAGCCATCCTTTGCCCAACTTGAAATAAATGCCCACCAAGGTCTTCAGGTAAATCAGATAACCCTACTATATGTTGTTTGGGAACAACCAATAAATGACCAGGTGTTACAGGCTGAATATCCAAAAACACCTTACAAAGTTCATCTTCATAAACCACACTAGCAGGGGCTATGCCAGTCATAATTTTACAAAAAATGCAATCATTCATCCGTTCTTTAATTCCTCATTTTCAAGATCTTTAATCCAATAAATTTCCAACTCAGAAAAATCGACATCCAATAAATTGGGTTGATTAAAAATAATTTGTTCAGGATAACCATTATCGTCAAATTTAAATGTAAGCAAACCAGTGGGTATGTATCGATCATCCCATAAAATTTCAAACGTATCTTTTTCCCAATGAGATAATTTGGCATGGAAGCATCGTGATTGGTCAAAATCCAATCTCAAAGAGCCCTGATTGAAATGGACAGATACATTGCCAACCTTCGGATCAAAATACACCCCGCAATAATAAGTCAGTGGGAATGATGGGCTTATTTTTTCATTTCTCTTTTCTTGCCTCTCCAGCAAAACTTGTTTTTGATTATCAAAGAATTGCTGTTGAACACCCTCAAAATGAGAAATCCAATCAAATGGATATTTTCCTGTAAATGTATCCAACATAGAATAATAAATAGCCTTTAAGCCATAACCCGGTTCCAAATTTGTGAAAATAATGAAACCTACATCTGCGTTAGGGAGAATGCACATCTGGGTGCGCATTCCATCAACACCACCGGAATGATTGACTACTTTTTGCCCGTTATATTCACGAAGAAACCAACCCATTCCATATGCATTGAATAATGATGAATCCAGGTCTGCGGGAAGATTATCATCTGGAATAATCGTTTGCGGAGCCCACATTTCTTTGATTCTTTGCGAAGAAATGATCTGTTCTCCATTAAAAAAGCCATCATTCAAAAATAATTCAACGTATTGCAACCAATCCCTGGCAGAAGAATTTATGGATGCACCAGCACCAACATTTTCATGATTTCTATAAGGAATTTCCAGTACCTGCCCATCCATCCAGGTGTGCGGCTTTGCATAATTTTGTAATTTTTCCAGGTCTGTTAATTTTGTCGTCGTCCTCTTCATCGACAAGGGTGAAAATAATCGCTTTGAAATGAAATCATCCCATGTTTCGCCGGTAACTGCCTCTATTATTTCACCAGCAACCAGGTAACAAATGTTTTGGTAAGCATATGTGGATCGAAAACTGGAAACAGGTTTCAGATAACGTAGCCGATGCACTACTTCTTTGCGGCTCAATTTCGAGTCGTACCAGATGGTGCCGCCACTAACAGAGGGCAAGCCGCTGTTGTGAATCAATAAATCCCGTACTTGTAAGTTATCATTCGTAAAAGGGTCATACAACGCAAAATCAGGAAGATACTTCTTCACCGAATCAGACCAATTAATCTTTTCATCATCCACCAGAATGGATAGGCCTGCAGCTGCTGTTGATTTGGAGATCGATGCCAATGCAAAAATTGTGTTTTCATCCACTGGATGGTTGTCATTAATGGAAAGACTACCAAAACCTTTCAAGTACTTACCATTCTCTTTATCAATGACACCAATTGCTATAGATGGAATCTGAAATCTATCTTGAACTTTTTTAACCACTTTTTCTAATTTTGAAATGGAATAATTCATGTTCTTGGTTTTTCACTTTCCATGAACAAATTTTGCGGTATAGGACATCGCTTGATGAAGCGGGACTTCCGATAAGTAATCTCCTGTTTCAAAATCAACATACCCACCAGTATAGATTTCTTCAATTTCTAAATTAATCGAATCGGATAGTAATTTCAAATCAGCTGGTGAGTAACACCGCAAATGTTGCGCAATTTTTTTTGTTGGTTGATTTTTATGCCACCAGGTATCTACCAAACAACAATTCAAAGCATCAAATTCGTACATTCGAAAAATATCACCCATTTGATTGGTGATACCAGCCGCTTTAGCAGCCCAAAACCAGGGTGTATAAACCTCAATCAAAGCAGCACCTTCAGGTGATAGCCAATCAGAAACATTTTTCAACAATCGTTTTTGATCTTCGTCGCTTCCCACACCAAATCCATCCCAATAACAGATCAAATCAAATTTATCTGATAGTTCTACTGAATTAAAATCAGCTGTGAGGATTGATAGATTCTCAAGTGAATTATTTTCTTTGATTTTTTCCATGTGTTCTGTAAATTGAGGTTCGATTTCCAGCGCTGTAACGGAATAGCCTTTTTGTGCCATTGCCACCGAGAACTGACCACCACCTGCCCCTAATTCGAGAATCTTTCGCAATGGATGTTTTGTAATTTTCTCGACCCAATCAACTTTCTTATAATCCACTTCACCCACTGCGCGAAAGTAAATGTTTGACCATTCATTTTGTAAGTTATAAAAATCAGAATCAGTCATCAAAGATTCCCATCTAAGTTTTTCATATGTTTTGTCTTGCTACATTACATTATGTTCAGGTACTAACAACGCAAATTCAATCAATGGTTGATACCCTAACCGACCAAATAAATCGTACTCTCGTGTCATTTTGGATGGAACTAAAATCACGGTACTCTTACCCGCGTCCAATGCGATTTTGTGCATTTCCTGCATTAATGCTGTACTTATTCCCCTACGACGAAAATCCGGATGCGTAAAAATATCAGCGATATAAACAAAATTTCCATCCAACAATACCATTTCAGCTTTTGCGCAGATTCTTCCTTTATAAAATGCCATAAAATGTTGAATTATCTGGTCTTCAAGGCTGATTGTGCTGCAGGGATAATCCGGTTCAATTGAATTAACCAGGGAGACATCCTGAATATTAAGAATAGGTTTAATTTCAACCCCAGACG
>OBLN01001011.1_pt1 | contig 9967 bp, 7 predicted proteins | sample 1519301 | NCBI WGS metagenome assembly OBLN01 (sample SAMEA2452533, study PRJEB22499) | sediment metagenome | reverse complement strand
CATTTCACCCATTGAGATGACACCAGCGTGCTTTGCTGCGTATGAAAGGTCAGCTACTGCTGCTTCACCAGCACACATGCTGTATGCTGAAATGAATGCCATACCGACCTGCATAGCCATCCACCTGCTTGTCTGACCACCGTCTGTGGTTCTGCTGACAACTGTTGGGATGTGTGCTGCCTGCCAGGTAGTCTTTCCGATAGCTGCTTTGAGCTGTTCTGCCTGTTCTGCAGGGAACTGCTTGTTGATGTCAATGAGGAACTGGCTGTCGATCTCATCTGCGAGTTCATCGTCACCGGTGAAGATCTTTACGAAACAGTCATCTACAAGAGCTGGGTGTGTTTCGACCATGTGTTCCTGGACAACTGCTCCACCAGGAAGTGCGTGGTTGAGTGTCTCAAGGTAATGGTTGATTGTTTCTGGTGTGACTTCGATACCGAGCCTCTTCTCGAGGGTCTCGTGTGCCATGTCCATACCGACAATTACTGTCCTTCTGATGTCATCCCACATCTGCTGCATTGCAGCATTGTTGACGTAGTGAAGGTCATCGATCTCGACCATATCATCTGTTCCGGAAAGGAAAGATGGTGTGAGTGCTCTCTGACCGAGTGGTATACCACCACAGTGCATCATTGGGTTGTAACCGACAAGGCCTCTCTTCTTTGCGAGTTCCTGACCTGCCTTCTTCATTTCTAATTTACGTGGGTTCTGGTCGACACCGAGTCTGTGGTATTCCACAGTCATATCGGTAATCTTTCCACCTTCCATCTTGTTAGTACCATGCTCTTTTGTGTACTTAAGCTCCATGTGTTTTGCAAACATTCTTTTTCTATCGTCTGCCATTATAATCACCTCAGTTCTCCGGCTTGAAGCCATAAATGGTTCTCTGATCGAATACCCTGTGTACCCATTCAATGACCTCTGCGTCATCTCTGAATGCTACGTTGTCAACACGGTATATGGTTGTTCTCTTTGCTGCTTCTTCTGCAGACATTGGCTTTCCGAGATTTACCTTCTTGTCGATTGGTCTTCCTACCTGGTCCTTGTGCATAACGATTACATCGCCTTCTTTTCTGCACCTGTCGAGCATGTCGAACATTACGCCGTCTTCAGGAAGCCTGAGTGAGTGACCGTGTACTGTTGCACCTCTAAGACTTGCGAGTGCTGGGCAGGTCATCTCCGTTTCCATCTGGAACTTTGCGAGCTCTTCCATGTCTCTCTCACGAGCTTCAACGACCTGACGACCGGAAAGTGTACCTGGGTCGACACCTCTGAAGTTGATTGCTGCTGCGTAGGACCTGAAGTATGGGGTGGATGGTGCATTGTACATTGAGTCAACAAACTGTACGTACCTTACCCTGTCACCAGCTTTTGCGCCTGGTGTTGGTTCTACCATTTCTCTGACTGAACACTCTGGCTCGCCCATTTCTGCGAGTGGTGGGTGTGTGCTTGGGTAGTCGCTACCTGGTGCACGGTGTCCGAGAACAAGTGTCAGGTCATCGTCGGAGATATCTCTGAGTTTCTCGACTTTACCAGACATGTGTTTTCTTCTGTTTTCAGCAACGGTTGTTGCTCCTGGATAATATTGTAGTTCATATGCCATAATTAATCACTCCTAATTCTCTAATGATCTCATTGTGGTTTTCACGGCTTTCACGAGTTCGTTCAGCTTTTCTCTTGAACATGATTCGCCTCGTGTAACTCCCGTCACAATTTCCATAACCCTTCCCTTTGCTAAAATATCACTATCATTAGGTTTTACAAGTCGTGTCTTTACTCCTGCCCTTGCAAAATCCTCGAAATCAACGAGGGTTTGACAAACAACTACTGCAGGAATATCTGCTTCTTCAAGTATTGCTTTTACCTTCCTTACAACATGGTCCCTGATATTACCTGTGTGGATTACAGCAACTTTGTGTCTGTTAATCTGTGCGACCTCTTCAGGACTTATTCCAAAAGAGCCGGAACCTACATTAGTATCCGGAACACCGGAACCGGTGTTGAGCACAAGCACACTTACCTGAATTTCCTCACGGCGCATGCCATATGTAAGCTCACAAACGGGTTTTGTGATATGTCTTCTTCCGGGACTCATTGCAACTGCAATAACATCAGGCCTGCCAGTTTCGGAAAGAGTACCGCGTTGTGCAAGCCCTCCTCCTCTGCCAAGACCCATTCCATGTCTGCAGTCTACAACTTGTGTTTCCCGGTCAAACATAGTATCACTATTCCGTGTCGTCAGGTTTAAGGATACATACTGGCTGGTCTTTCAGTTTTCCTTTGGGATCAGTCATTCCAATCAGCATAGGATCAGCATTTGGTCCCCGCTTTGCATAGTCGGATACAGTGCGTCTCGTAGGAATGAAATTACCTTCTCTAAACTCAAAGGGTATTGAAAGGACATTTTCGCAAACTTCCCTGACCTGCTCTTTTACATCTACGTCCACAACTTCCATACGGATGCTGCCAACATACACGGCAAGTTCTATTGCCTGGCCTGCAACCTCGACTACAGTGTTCCCAGGATGGTTCACAGGCATTCCTGTGGCAGGTCCGTAAGGAACAGTCTGGGCAAGTCTTGGGCCATGGACAAACAGCCTTATGATTCCTTCAAGATCAGTGATCTCACGGAGTAAATTCTGGGCTGTTTCAGGCTTTAGCAACCTTGAAGGAAATATTTCAAGCTGCACATAGTTTGCGTCTGAAAATGTATCGGACATTTTTGTTACCTTTATGATTATCTGTGATATTTAAGGAGGGGAGTTGTGTCTTAGAGAGCTCCTGCAACTGCCTTGATTGGTTCCTTGAACTCTGGAATTGATCCAAATACGTTACCGACAAGTGTAGATGTCTTCTCGATTGTGGTCATCTGTGTGCCTGCATCAAGTGAGACTGCTGCACATACACAAGGAATTGCGAAACCTCTGGAGTGTCTGGTTACAACGTGGTTACCGTTGAAGATACCTGGTCCACCGCCACCATAGATGGAGTGACTGAAGAATGAGAATCCTACTGCAGTACCCTGTGCCCTACCCATGTCACAGCCTGGAAGACCTGTTTCCTTCTCAAGTATGTCATTGTAGTAGAGGATGGTTGATGATACGTTCTGAGCTGCTCTGCCTGCACCACAGTTTACCATGGTTGCTGCAAGCTGACCTGCTGCTGCACATGCATTCCACATGGAAACATCGTTTGCCTTGTAGAAGTTGTATCCGGATGGAGCTGTCTTGTCAACTGAGATGATACCTGCTTCAAGAGCTCTGTCCACTGTAGACTGGATAACACTACCGATTGTACCGTTCTTACCGTTCTCTTTTACGATGTCATAAACGTAGTTGCCTGCGTTAAGACCCTGGTATGCAAGACCGAGTAACTGGTGTCTCTCGAATGGTCCTACAGCGTTACCCATCTCGTACATACCTACCTGTTCGAAAATGGATGAAAGTGCTGCTGCATTCATTGCCCTCTTGCCGGTGATTGCTGCTACGTGGTTTGTTGTAATGTTCCTCAGGGAGTAACCAAGACCTTCGTTGTTCTGTGGAATACTGAGGATTGATGCGATGTTTGCGCCCTTCATGTCCATTGTCTGTGGGTAGCTTCCCCACACAGCGGACTTTATGATTGGAGCATCGAACATGTCAACGTTGAACATGTCAATGATTGTCTGAACTACTGCTGCACCGGTTACTGTGCTTGCAGATACGAAATCAGCACCAATCATAGTCCTTATGCTTGGGATCTGGACGAGGAGCTGCTTTCCGCCACCAAGTACCTTTACGTTGGTGTCGTCGTCGTCGCTTACCTTTATGAGCTTCTCAACTGCATCAAGGATAGCACCGGAGTTGCCTACGATGTCGTAGTCAAGTTGCCTACCAAGAATTTGCTTTTTTGCTCCACCCATAGAGCCGGTCTTCAATGATTTTTCGATTCCTGCGAGGTTTACAGCAACTGTCCTCTTTGTATCTTTGATGATATTTTGAATCGCTGCGTTCCTTGTTGGCGCAATATCTAAAAGATCAACGCCACTTTCCAACAGTTTACCTCTGTCGTCGTAAATGTCTATTTTATCAGACACGTATATTTTCCTCCTATGTTTCTATTCAGAAATCACCCATTCATGGAAACGTACAGATTAGCGAATGAAAGTCAATTACTCTGTACCACACAGTAATTTCTGCACGAAAAGATTCCACTGGGATTCTCGGAATTATTAAGCAACAATGACGTTTAAACCTTTTGCATCGTTTTTGACAATATCGTTATCATTGAACACAGGATTGATTCCCTTTAAAAATAATTAGGCATGTAATTATGTTAATAGGTTAATAGTAAAGAAAAATAATCCTTTGCATAAATAAGATTATATGCGAGGAAGTTTAGAGAACGTATGATATAGACTTTCAGGCTTTGCACTAAAATACTGTTTATATATGAAAGACCCGTTGTCCACAAACCTTTAAGTACCTCTATAATATGTAATTCGTTCTATGGAGATCATCGCTGACGTGGGAGGCAATCCGGGAATAGATTGCAAAGGCTTCTGCACCTATTGTTATTTTAAGAAAGTAAAAGAAAATCCTCCTTTTGGATGTAAATACTGTTTTCCCTTCAAAAAAGGCTGTGACTACTGCACCAGAGGTGTAAGGGAAGCCTATTCCGGTTTCAAACCCGGACAAACTGTATTCCAGGAACTTTACCAGAAACTCAGGACGGGGTCCGCGAACATAGACAAAATAACCATCAGTGGTGGCGGAGATGTTAGCTGTTATCCCGACCTTATGGAACTCGTTGCCAACCTAGCACAGTTCGGATTACCCATTCACCTTGGATACACAAGTGGAAAAGGGTTCAGCAAAGGTGATGAAGCTGAATTCTTCATCGAATATGGAGTAACTGAAGTTTCATTCACCGTATTTGCAACTGATCCGGAACTGCGAAGAAAATATATGCGGGACCCTGAACCGGAAGCTGCACTCAAAGTGTTACGCCAGTTCTGCCAGCATTGTGATGTGTATGCTGCAATAGTCCTTATCCCTGGAGTCAACGACGGGGATATTCTTGAAAAAACATTGTATGATCTTGAGGAAATGGGAGCAAAAGGAGCCATAATCATGCGCTTTGCCAACAAGACCGAAGAAGGACTCATACTAAACAATGCCCCTGTCATGGAAGATATTCAGACACACAGCATAGACGAATTTGTACAAATTGTCCGTAATGCTTCTTCAAAACACAACATGCGCATCACCGGAACACCACTTGAAGACACACTCATTGGCTCCCCATATGCCATAAGGAATGAAAAGGAAGAACTTGGCAAGCTTCCGGAAGTCAGAAAAGATGCTACAATCCTTTCCAGCAGAGCTTCACAGGAAAGACTTCAGGATATTTTCACAAAGCTTGGAAGTTCAGTCAATGTCGTTGCGGTTGACAAGGACATCGGATGCCTCATTACCATTGAAGACCTGCAAAAATTAAATCTCAAAGATGTAAAGGAGACTGTAGTAATACCGGGAAGGGCATTTGTGCATGACCCGGAGGCAGCAGAAGCACTCTACAGGGACGGAGTCTCGCGCTTTGTCCGCAGGGGTCCTGAAATGCTCACATATGACGGAGAGATGTCAATAGGCCTTTCAAAAGAAGATGTTCTTGAATTTGAGATAGAACAGCTGACAGAGCTTATCCATGGGATAAATGCCATTGGGATAGCTTTGAAAGAATGACTACCGGAATACCATTAAAAAATATCAGGAAAAGCAGATATGGGCTACATGAACTCCATAAGCCCTGTCTGCTTTGAGCGGTCATTCTCAAAAAGAGATTTCATATCCAGTCCAATAATTTCTATTCTTTGTTTTGTATAACTTGAGACATTGTAATCGTGAGCTACTTTCTTTGAGACCTCAAGATACTTTTTCACAGAACCTTCATGAACAGTCAGTATTACGCTTCCACCGCATTTGGGACATACACCTGTAAGCGGTGGTCTGCGAAACTTTGCGGCACACTTGAGACACCTTGTGCTCTGACGGGAAAAAGCCCTGAGATTGCCGAACATGTCAGGCAGGAAGTGAGATATAAGCACCCTTTCAGCCACATTTGAAGCATCAACTGCACGTATCTTATCTGCTAACGCAAGCTGAGCATCCATCTTCTCAATCATGCTTCCAAGGGTCTTGTAGGCACTGTGAAGAGGACCTGAAGCAATGTCATTGGTAGAATGGGTGAACATAAAATGGTCATATTGTTCAGGAGTTCCAAGTCTGCGACTTATAAGGTCTATTTTGCCCTCTAATTCCTTGGGGTTTGTATAGTTCAGGGTCGCCTCATAGAATTCAAGAGGATAATGATCACATACATCAATGTTATGCGCCTCCTTGTCAACCTCACTTGGATCTATACGAGTGGTAAGTACAAGAGGTGCATCCATTTTCCCACCTCGCTTTTCAGGCAGGTAATCCCTTGAGAAATTGATCAGACCATCCATCAGCAGCATGACACAATCCTCATCACCATCGCAGTTTCTCCTTTTTGCTGCGTGGAAGAACGGATGCGCATAACCCACTGATGCTTTGGTGAAACCTACAAGTCTTCCAAGGACACCTGCTGAGGTATGCGGTGCAAGTCCCATAAGCATTACACCTACAAGATCATCGATGGTCTCGGCATTATAGTAAGATTCCTCATGATAATACTTCACAAGCAGATCATCAATGTACTTGCTAATCCGCAGGAGGTATTCACCACAATCATAGGAAACAACAAGATCCTGCACTTTGAGACAAACTACCTGATCCTCTGTTTCAATGGGTTTGCCATATATGTCATCTGTGTACCCCAGTTTCTTCAGTTTCTCTACCGTGATACTAAGTTCATCGGCACGGATATGCGTAAGCGGAATATCGGACATATCATACCTGACCGTTCCGTCCTTGAAAGTGAAAAGATCATGCTTTGCCCGCAAGATACCTTTTTCAAGAGGTTCAGGAGTCATTGTCCCGGACATCATACGTTTGACACCTTTTACCTCAATATTAGTATCCCGCTCACCTAGGTTTTCAAAAGCAGCCTGGTAGACCTCCTTGAAATCAATATTCTGCATTTTAACGCAGGTGGTTTTTGAATTGCATTTAGGACAAAGTTCTTTCTGTACGGATATACCACACCTCGGACATGATAATCTGGGTACTGTGAATTCGCCACAATCGCAACGATACCAGAATGTATCCTTTCCACATGCAGGACACACACGATTACCGATCTCCACCCGGATCTGTCCTACCTTACCGTTCATAGAAGACATGTAACCTGCAGCAGTCTCCATTTTACGGGTATTTCCGGCAGAGTCCCCTATCGGAAATAGGACATGTGGAGCCGGAGACATCTTCCTCTTGTCTGATTTTTCCGGACGCCCCATTCTTGCACCAATCCTCACAGGTGCACGTGGACGCACTACCAATCCACTCACTTCGTTGACAGCTCCAACGGTGTCTGTGGATTCAACAGCATTCCATTCCTTAGTCAGATCCTTTTTCAGGCCCATACATCTAATAAAAGGCAGAGGATTATCGATGATAATCTTTCCGTCTGCAACTCTATGCAGGACAAGTAGATGTTCAAGAAGTATCTTGACACCATGTTCAATGCTTAATTCCAGTGGAAGTTCAAGAATCGCACCATCATTTGAAAGAATACCCTTTTCTGACACGAATGTCACAAGTCTGGTAACTTCGTCAATTGTGATATCATGCCATAGATATGTATATGCAGGATGCAGTGGAACGCCATATTTATCGCACAGTTCAAGCGCAAGTTCCTGCGAAGGTGATTCCAGCTCATTTCGGGAGTATGGTGAAGTTGTGACATGCTTCTCAAACTCCTGTATCCACCATTCAAAACAATATGATGACGGTACAAGAGGATGATTGTTCTCAAGAAAATCACCATAATTGATCAATATCTCACCGATATCAAGTATGCACTCAACTTCAGGATGAATCTGAATCGCATGCTCCTCATCGTCCACCCTAATAACATCACCGGACCTGAGTCGGACAGTAGGGCCTTCAATGCTATCTACCGGCGCCATTCCGGCAGCTTTGCCGGGTCGCTCCACCTTAAGCTGGGTGCCCGAAACGATAAAACTGTCCATTATATACATACTGGCAGGGCTTATACCAGCGGCTGCAAAGGATGTGTTTCTTGACCTGCCATACCTTAACCTGAAACCACCCGGCCTCATTGGATGAGAGAACACAGGCCTGCCTGCTATTAAATCACGCAGGTATTTGTCTTTTGGTTTTACACCGATAAAACCGTCATCATCGTCATCATCACCACTCTTTGCTCCGGCTATGAGTGTGTTCAGCCAGTCCCATCCATCCATCTCGAGTTTGTTGACGTGTTTGAGAACCTTCGGAGCTTTCAGAGCCAGACCTTCTGCAAGTACAAGACACATACCACCACGTACCCTGTTGGTATCTATCCTGTCAAGGTTCCTGTAACCTTCGACCTCTTCAGCTTCCGTAGGTTCTCCGTCAATACATATGGGACAGTTCTCCACAATTAGCCTTATTTCATCTTCCGAAGGAGTGTACTGCAAGGTTGCCACACGTCTGTAAAGCAGGATTTCCTCAACATACCTCTCAACCTCTTCCTTGCGTGGCTTGTACCTGTCAATTCCAACCGCACGGCGCACATAGTCACCCACAAGTACCGAAAGAGCCTGGGCAGTACCTCCGGCACTGCGTATGGGCCCTGAGTAAAATATTCTGATGAACTCGCTTCCATCATCGTTTTTTCCAAGAGTTACCTTGTCTATTCCCTCTATCGGTGCAGCAACCACACCTTCTGTGAGCATTGCAACGGATACACGTATAGCAGCCTCTATTGAAGCTTCCTTGGATTCAAATTTCCCCACAACACCCTCGGCAACAGCTTTACCTATTGCCAGTGCACCCTCCTCACGAGACATCGTTTCTTCATACTTGCGTATCTCCTCTGCAACACCTTTCACACCAATGAGGTTTTCCACCCTGTCTGCAAGGTCTTTTGCAAGAGGTATCTCAATATGTGGTTTTGGGTCCCTGCCTTTTGAGCGTGCGCTATTTGCAATATCGATCTCATTATGAAGCTTTGATTCAAGCTCCTCAAAATAATCCCTCATGGAATCGCTAACTACTATTTCACCCATTCAGAACAGCCCTTTATGAAGTCACACTTATGTATTTGTCATTCAAATTGTTTTCCTGCAGAAGATGTGGCGGGTCATTTATTAATATATTAAACTACAAATAACTATTATTTAAACTTAGATTACAAACCTGCGGATGGATGTGAATGAAAAAACAAGTTATCATGCTAATGTTAATTCTTACTGCGCTTATACCTGTTGCAAGTGCAGACATTGTCAGCGACCTTGACATTAAGGTAAATGAATACAATGAGAATGCAGAGAATTTACCTTCTTTTCTTAAAAGCCTTCTGGGCGATGAAGTCATCAAACTTGTCATAATGGCAAATGATGGCGAAGAGATCTACATAAAAGCAGTCACTGAAGATGCATATGTGACCGTTTTTGAAGAAATTGACGGAAATACCGAGATAGGCGAAACCATAATTATAGGTACAAGCGAAGACACAGTTCAAAGTATACTTAATTCTGAAGACCCATTAACAACATTCCTTGATGCAAAAGATAATGATGAGATAATAATCGAACCTGTAGGTTTTGTGAACAATGTTACGTTCACCGTAGCAAATATACTGTTGAAACTGTCACAACTGCTCGGACTGATATGAGGTGAACTACCACCCTATGAATAGGGTGGCTTCTTGCTTCATTCTTCTGACCACTGTCAGTAAGTCCACAAGCTCTTCCCGTAGCCCCTACGGTGCTAAATTCCTATTAAGTTCTGCTTATCTAAAGCAAACTTTTTGATATTAATAGCAGCATTAAGATCCCTGT
>OBLN01001010.1_pt1 | contig 9972 bp, 5 predicted proteins | sample 1519301 | NCBI WGS metagenome assembly OBLN01 (sample SAMEA2452533, study PRJEB22499) | sediment metagenome | reverse complement strand
ACAGGTTTTTGGCGTCTTCCGCTGAAATCTCTTCGCAGACGAAGTCTGACTTCGCCTTGATCAGTTCTTTCATGCGATTTTCGATGGTTTCGAGATCATCTGGCGTGAGCGAACGCGGCAGATCGAAATCGTAATAAAAACCATCTTCGATCGGCGGACCAATGGCGACCTGTCCATCCGGGAACATTTCCAGGACGGCTTCTGCCATTACGTGCGCGGCTGAGTGGCGGACTCGGAAAAGTTGTGACTTTTCGTATTCCTCTTGTTTGCTTGACATACTTCCTCCATTGCCGGTTGTTTTCTGAGATTTTTACGGGGTCATTTCGTACAACCGATTCTTAAAACAAAAAGACCCTCGCCCTGGGGCGAGAGATCTCTCACGCGGTTCCACCCAGATTGCTCCAATGGAGCATCTCGTTGTGCCGATAACGGGGCTGCCGTTCACCTTAATCGGAAAACCTTTCAGGCTTATGCTGACAGGGGGTTTTGGGTTGTTCGGTCTGGCAAGTTCACACTATCCTTACCTCACTGGTGACCTGACGACAACTTACTCGTCCTGCGTCAATGCATTGATATAAGAATATACACTTATTTTGCTGGAAAAGCAAGTTTTTGGAAGTTTTTTTCTGTACAAATTCAGGTTTTATTCAAAAATTTTTTCTAAAAATATCTTTAACTACAATTTGTTATGATAAAATTTACTATCATTATTGTCCCTTTGTAAATGAGCATAGTAACCTGATAAAAGATTGACTCTTTAGCAGACAAATACCATTCTTAGAAAGCTAATTAGTTTTAAATCTATCAGAACCTACAACTTGTATAACAGATATTTTATTATCCAAATTACCACTAGCAAAAGAATATTATTTAGAATCTTTAAAACCAATCAGAAAAAAAAGAAAAGGAATATGACATGAAGACAACCTCCAGGCTGGCACTCTCAGTAATTCTTGCCATCATGCTGACAAGTATGCCAATTTTGGCAAACGCAGCACCTCTCTCAAACGTTTTTGCCCAGGATGTCATTGATAGCGATGAACCTGTAAAAATCGAAGGGTTTTATCAGGAGCCGCAATCAGAAAGCCCTGAGGCAAAAATCAACGCCACATTAACCGTAGGTAACTCCTGTTCATACAGCTCGATCGCTGGGGCCATCGCAGTGGCTGGCGATGGAGACCTGATCCTGGTGGAAGGCGGCAGAACATTTTCCGAGCATTCCTTACTAGTGGATAACAAAGACTTGACTATTCAAGGTGGCTATGCAGGCTGCGCAAGTGGATCCAGCGAACCAACTACTATCAATGCGAATATCTTAAGTTTTGTGATTGAAGTGAGGGGAGCGGATGTTAACTTGACCAACCTAATAATCACAAATGGGTCTACAACCAATGGAGGTGGTATTCGCGCAATAGATGGTGTTAGTGTAGGTAGTAATGTAACACTCGACAATACCAAGGTTTCTCAAAACTATGCCGAAAATGGTGGTGGGATCTATATCAGCCCAGAGAGCTCCGTTACACTCACAAACGATTCTGACATCACCGATAATACTGCTACCAGCAATGGAGGTGGAGTACGTGTTTGGGGAAAGTTAATCGGGTATGATTGGAACTCAAAAATCTCTGACAACCAGGCTCCCAATGGCGCAGGAATTTCAGTGCCAGGTGGTGAATTAGACTTTATCGGATCACACGTTCTCCATAATCAGGCGACTCTAAACGGTGGCGGGATTCATGTTTACAACCAAGGGCTGGTAAATGTCGGAGGTTCGAGCAATGTCAGCAGTAACTCTGCTTTAAATGGTGCTGGCATTTATGCAGATTTTGCAACTATCGGATCAACCTCGATGGTACTGCACAGCAACACAGCAACTAGTTTTGGGGGTGGTATTTACCTCAATAACGGCAGTGTCCTCTCCGGAAGCAATATTCATCTGGGCTACATCTATTCAAATCCAGATTTGGGAAAGAATAGAGCTGTTAACGGTGCAGGATTATTCGTGGATGGTACCTCTACTGCAAACTTTAGCGGTAATATTGTCAACAACCATGCTGATAACCATGGTGGAAGCATCTATATGTCTGCAACTTCAGGCAATGTCGAGATCTCGAACAGTTCAATAAACACCAACTCTTCCGGGAACGAAGGCGGCGTGGCATTTGTTTACGGAGGAATTCTAAAGCTGACCGGACCTCTGACCATTGAGAGCAATAACGCTACGAATTACGGTGGAGTAATCGCGGTACACAATATTGGTGGTGCAGATATTTCAGCTTCTGGAGGAAATATCTCAATACACAACAACACCTCAGCCAGAGGTGGGGCTTTCTATTTGCACAATAACAGCACATTAAAACTCTACGCAACCAGTTCTTATCCACTTGAGATTTTTGATAATAACGCGTCTATTTCTGGAGGTGCGGGCATTGCGGATGCTGGCGGCTTTTTTGACAATTATGGTCAGGTAAAAATATACGGAAATAGTGCGCTTGATGGCGGGGCATTCCACTTAACCGGTGCATCCAGAATCTGGCTTGATGATTACGTTTCTACTATGCCAGAAATTTTTGACAACTCAGCTACCAATGGCGGTGCGATCTATGCGCTGAACAGCCCCTCAGTCAGGTTTGACGGGACTGTGGTTGGTTCTGAACTTGGTGGAAACCAGGCAACAACAGGGTATGGTGGTGCGCTGTATCTTGATAACAGCACCATGACCGCTCAAAACACCACCTTCCTAAATAACCAGGCGGCAGACCATGGCGGTGCGATTTATGCGTTCATGTCTTCGCTCGCAATCAATGCCAATCTGAATAGCCCAACAGTAAACACTTCAGCTGAACGACATGATGAGACACTCGATGGATCGTTTATCCAGGCATCTGCTTGTGACCCTCTGACCAGAGAGTGCAGTGCTTTAGTTGGCAATATTGCTGATAGCAACCTCAACAACAACGGGCAAGGTGGAGCTATTTACCTCAGTGAGAGTCTAATGAGTATGTCGCAAACTTACCTGCATGACAATGTGGCTTATTATGGAGGAGCCATTTTACAGATTGGCAATTCTTCCGCCTCAACAATTTCAAACAGTCTGATCCATCATAATACGGTTGCTCTTGCGCTTGGTGCAGGAATTAGAAGACAAAATGGCACTTTTAATCTTATCCAAGTGACCATAACGGATAATACTGGCGGTTCAGGCTTTTCAGGAGAAGCAACATCCGCCTCAAACACCATTGCTTGGGAAAGTTTATATCCCGGTTTCTCCATTCCACCATTAAGTTACGCCTGCAACATCGATAATGGTGGAAATGCTGGACCATCAATTGATCCCCTGTTCATCAACCCAGGTATCGGACGGAACTATCATCTTTTATCGCAAAGCCCTGCTGTTGATGCTTGTCTTACGGGCGAACCAGTAGACCTTGAAAATTATCCACGCCCCATTGGCACGGGCTTCAATATGGGCGCTTATGAAAAGATCCAATACCCCGTCCATCTCCCTCTCATCCTTCGGTAAAACAACAAAGACTGGATTTTGGGTGTAAATAAGAAGTCTACTCAGCTAATGCATGATCAACAATTAATTCAAAAGCACCTTCGCAAGAAGGTGCTTTTCTGTGTTTTTTTCTTTGAATGTAAACTGAGGTTAAAGATGCAGATTAAGTATTTGCGACCTCAGAAGCCTCTGGCAGGGCAGTAGTAGTCAGGTCTGAATCTGTGCCAGTCGGTTGTTCTTGTTTCTTGAAACGTTCCCAGGCGTGCATTGCCAACGAAAGCGCGATAACGCCGTAGGAAACGAAGACCCGGAAGTATTCACCGATCTGAGCATTGTCAAACAACTGCTGTCCAGCTTGAGGTGCAACAATAAACAGCGTATGGAACAGAATTACACCAATGATAGCCTGCTTGTTGGTAGCTTTTTGGACCGATGCGCCGCCAACCAGCAAAGCCGCAATGGCAAACTGTGCGATCTGCGTATGGGCGCCGTAAGTTGAAAAAGTGCCGATATTCTGCAGAAAGATCAACTGTCCCCAGCTTGCTAAAACCGTAGAAATGATCATGGCAATTACACGGGTCTTATCCACATTGATGCCCGAAGCCATCGCCACACTTTGGCTCTGCCCAACTGTGCGCATGTTTTGCCCCAAACGGGTGGATAGAAGCTTGTGATTGAACCAACACAAGCCCGCAATCAATAAAATGGGTAATACAGGCAATTTGACGAACAAGAGCACTTCTTCAATCTCAGGCAGAAAAGTCAGACCGTAGATGAGCCCGTAAACCAACAAAGACAAAATCGGTTTGATCAGGGTTTTCGGTTGTTCTTTATCGATCCAAATTGATTTGACAATTTTGACGATCTGCATAATTGCCAAAACAATTAGTGCCACCGTCAGGGCATCCAACAAACCCAAGCGATCTGTGGAAAGGAACCTCTCGATTACCGGGATGTAGGAGATACCGAACAAAAGTCCAATGATCCCAAACAGGATGAAATCACCTTTGGTTAACTGGTACTTTTTGAGAAGATGTAAGACTGCTTTGATAAGGGTGATAGCCAGGACTGCGTAGAATATAACCGTAACAATATCTACCATTCGTACAGAATCGATCGCGTATTTCAGGTTGCCCGTTAAATCGATCGTATTTTTGACTCCCACACCACCAGAAATGATCAATTTCGGATTGCTGACCGGGATAATGCCGCCGATGATTACCAGGAACAACAATTGGTATAAACCATCAGCAAAATAGCCCAAGATGAGCCCAGCAATCATCTCGGCGCCTTTCATGCGATTGAAAAGTTTACCCACCAGATAGCCAAATAATACAGCCAGCGGGGTAGCAATCAGGACACTCAAAAGCATGCCGCTAAAACCGCCAAAGCCCAAATAAACCACCCAAAATACAGCGATTTGGGCTGCGACAGCGCCAATAACAATACCGAAGTTCAAGCCTAACCCAGCCAAAACCGGGATTATCAAAGCCAATACGGTAAAGGTATTACGAGTTATTCGGGTAAACACTCCGTCCACAATAAAAGTCATGGGACTGCCGGAAAGCACAATGGCAGCAATACAAATGACCGCGAAAGCAATCATGACCTTATTGTCAAAGAGGAAAGAACCAGCTTTTTGTAAAACGTTAGTTTTTTGGCTCATTGGTTTCCTCCTTTCGTCTTGGATAAGGCATAGAGAATAATGCCATTAGAAATAATGATCCTCAACACTTCTGGCAATGTGCCAATTTCAATCACTTCATTGACGACAGGTAAGGCGGTTACAAGGATTCCCTGGAAAAGCAAAGTTCCAATCAAAACGTGGGAAATTTTTGCACGTCTCACCGATGCGCCACCAATCAGGATCGAGGCAACGCTGGCAAAGCCCATCATGAGGGGGGCATTATAAAGCTGTAAGAAGCCATAGGTCTGGGCGTAGAGGATAATGCCTACCGCTCCGAGAACGGTTGAAATCGCGGTACCCTGGATGCGTTTTTTATCTACATTGATGCCGCTGGAAGTGGTAAAGAGCTGATTCTCGCCGGCACCACTCATGGCGATTCCGAGCTTGCTTCTGAAGAAAAGCCAGACAAAGAAGCACAACATAGCAAATACCAGAATCAAGCCAAGCGGGAGAGTGAATTCGCCAATTTTGAAGGCTAACCAATGCAGCCAGGCTGGCTGCGTCGATTGCACCACGTCTGGGTTGCTTAAAATTCCCCCAAAACTTCCAGATAGACTGGCTGTGTTGCGCAAGCCCTGCCCCTGCAGAGGCCAACTGAGTTCTCCGTTCTTGAAGGCGAGTGAGAGCCAAACGATGTTCATGAAGGCAATCACCGAAAAACCAACATAGGTGGAAACCGTCATTTCTGAACCTTTGACCCGGTTGAGGAGCAAACCATAAAGCGTTCCTAAAATCGCTGCCAGGATGATCCCAAAAACGAGTGCGATCAAAAGCGTCACCCAGGGCGCGCCAGCACCCAAAACCTCAGTCCAGTTTCTGAGAAAACTGATTTCCATCGCCAAAACTGAACCTAAAAGTCCGGCAGAAATTCCGAGTGAAATGCCAAAATTCAATCCGATGCCACTTTGAATGCCCGGAACCATGGCGAGAACGAGGGTGCCATACATTAACCAACGCCTGACCACGTCGCTAAATAGAGCGGCTGGAGAAAAGCCTAAAACTATTGAGGTAATAACAAGAAAGATGAAAAACAAACCGATGATTAATCTTGGCAATCCAATATTTTCGTAGATTTCTTTTACGGTTTTCATGCGGCTTCCTCCTCCCTGACACCTGCCATAGCCAAGCCAAATGCAGCGTCAGAATCATCGGGTTTCATCACCGAGAAAACTTTTCCTTCAGAGACGATCGCGATGCGATCGCACAAGGATCTGAGCTCTACTAATTCTGAACTGATCATCACAATCGTTGTTCCCTGTTCACGATTAATTTTCGTAAGATATTCCAAAACTAATTTTTTGGCACCGATATCAATACCGCGTGTGGGTTCCGAAACGATCAAAATTTTTGGATCCATGGTTATAGCTCTGGCAAGGCAGACTTTTTGTTGGTTGCCTCCCGAGAGACTACCAGCTGCCTGTGAAGTACCAGTACAGCGGATATCAAGCAGTTTGATCATGTCGCGGGTATGTTGATCAGCCTTGGCTTTATCCAAAATTTTAATTGGACCGATGTGATTCAAAAATTCATCTTTTATCTGCATTGCTGAAAAGGTGATATTTCTTTCAATCGATTCACCAAGCAACAGCCCTACACCTCTACGGTCTTCTGAAACAAAAGCGATATCATTGCGGAGCGCTTCACCTAATTTGCTGAGATCGAGGCGTTTCCCGAAAGCATAGACATCTCCTTGGGTATCAAAGAGCCCCATGATGCCATTGGCGACGCCAATTTTTCCCTGACCAGCTAAACCGCCAAACCCAAAAATCTCACCTTCACGAATTTTGATGTTCATGCCTTTTACGCGTTCGCCCGGCATGTCAACGTGATAATCTTTGAATTCGAGCGCGATTTTGTCATCTGACAGGTCCCGGCTTTCTAAAAGACTGTCATCAACCAATTTGTCAACCTGTCGACCGATCATGAGCTCAGCGATTTTTGCCAAAGTGATATCTTTGACATCTTTGCGAGCTACGAATTCACCATCACGCAAAATGGTCATACTATCAGCCACAGCCATAACTTCGGTCAATCTGTGGGTGATAAAGATGATGGCGATTCCTTTTTCGGCAATCAAGCGCATGATTTCCAGCAAACGATCCGCTTCACCTTCAGTCAGAACGGCGGTAGGCTCGTCGAAAACCAGCAGTTTTATTCCTGTTTTATCGATCTCCCGGGCAATTTCGACGAATTGTTTATAACCAATTGGCATTCCAGCCACCTTGGTATATTCTTCGATGTTCATCATCCCGATGCTATCCAAAGCTTTTCTGGCGTCTTTGGACATTTGTGTCCAACTCATCTTGTCGAGCAAATCACCAAAAATCTTGCTGAACGCGGTAGGTTCGCCAATTTCCCGACCCAACTTTATGTTTTCTGTGACGTTGAATTCGGGAATAAGCATAAATTCCTGGTGAACCATGCCAATACCACAGACCATGGCTGTGTGCGGGCAATCGATGGAAGTTGAATCTCCACTCATCAGGATTTCCCCTTCAAATCCGCCAGTGGAATAAATTACAGGCATCCCAAAAAGAATATTCATTAAGGTGGATTTGCCAGCGCCATTCTCTCCAACCAAGGCATGGATTTCTCCCGGTTTGACATTGAGATTAACGCCTTTCAGAACCCGATTGCCGTAATATTCTTTGGAAATATTGTTCATTGATAACAAATATTGGTCGTCCAATACTGTTCCTCCTTCTTCTATTTTCAAAAAGAAGTGCCGGCTTGCGCACTGCAAGCCGGCGCTTTGTGGAGTTTAATCGTTAGTCAAAAGCATTTTATTGCGAGAAATCATAGAACGGGCACAGTAACATCAGGAAGTTTGGCAGATCAACGCCATCTTCATTGTAAGATGTGACGGCGACTTCACCCACGCTTCTTGCTGCGGCAGCTTCGTTCAGAGTTGCTTTGAAGGCTTCCACATCGCGGGGGTTAGTGATTTCACCCTCTGCGAATTTGATTGCGTAGCGAACGCCCGCATCGATCATCAGCATGTTGATAGGAACGCCCCAGGTCGCCATACGACCTTCCTGGCCTTTTTCCTTCAACTTGATGGCAATCTGGTCGAGCATGTACTGCACATCACCTTCGTGACCTTTGACGTCAATATTCAATCCAGCCGGATATCCATGATAGGGGCTGGGGCAGCATTGCTGCGGATAAATCGCTCCGAGTTCCCAAATCATTCGGATCAAGGGTTCTTGCATTGAACAGTTGGTGGAGAAGAAAGCTGTGTCTTTGCCGTAGGTCTCGATCTGCCGTGGAACGTCCTCGGTGATGAATTGCTGTGCACCAGAGACGCCTGCGTCGCCGGTGGGATCTGGGGCATTAACTTCCACCAGTTCGATACCAAGTTCGGCACAGGTTTCCTTCATGATCTCAAGTCGGCGGGCGATGGTCGCATAGGACAAATGCCGTGGGAATGAGTAGTGAATGAAGGTCTTGGCACCCATCTGGGCAGCCAATTCAGGAATGGTGCGACCCATTGAAATCTCGTCCACTTGCAAGACGATGTCTGCTTTTTCTGCAATGACGGGGGGATCTTCGGCGGGCACACCGGCAACGAACAGCATGTCAGGGCGGGTCTCCCGCACCTTTTCAATGGCTGCAGCGGCACCGGGGATAGCCTGTACAAAGACGATCGCCTTCACCTCAGGATCAGACGCCATCTGCACAACTTGCGAGATGGTTGTTTCTGTCTCGGTTGAGAAGTTGTCAGGATAGGTGGCATGAACGATCATATCGCCGTATTTTGCGATCTGGTTCATAGCTTCCTGGTATTCCTCTTCACCTTGTGAGACAGTCCCTGTCATGATACCGATTTTGTAGGGTTTCTCTTCGGGTTCCTCAACGACAGGTGCTTCCTCAGCTGGTGGTTCAGCAGGGGCAGGTTCTGATGTTCGACAAGCTGTTGTTGAAAAAATCAACATAAAGCCCATGATCAACAGTACCAGTTGAACAAAAAACTTCTTTCTTTTCATCTATTACTCCTTATTTTATTTTTGAAAGGATTTGGCGAAATTGGCTTATCTTTGGAAAATACTTCGACCAGCTCTCCACATAACCAGTCTGGCATGTTCCAAGCCTGCAACTATATCGGGTTAACCGACCTAGCCTCATCTTGTGATATTACCATCCGTAAAATACACTGTCAAGACAGTTTTACGAATATTGTAATAAATTCCAAAGTACGTGTAAATTGTATTTTATAACAAAAGAACACCCTTAAGTAGGATGTTCTTTTATGGGTGGTATAGGACTCGAACCTACGACCTTTGCGATGTCAACGCAACGCTCTAACCAACTGAGCTAACCGCCCAAGGAAGTTGCATTATAACTGAGGCTTTTTGTTTTGGCAAGAGATTTCCATGCCAGGCGGATGCTCCGAATGACCTTAATTTGCAGCAATCAGCAATTCGTTAAGGAGAGGCATTGCCAGCATGAATGCCGAGATAGTCTTTCCGTCTTCAATCTCGCCTGATTGGATTTTAGCAAAGACTTCCCTCAGGTCGATCTTGACCAGGCGTAGAAATTCGTCCTCGTCGTGATCGGATATTTCTTCTCTGAGACTGGTAGCAAGGTAGACATTCATATACTCGCTTGAATAACCGGGTGCCATGTAGAATCCCCCGATACGCACCATTTGAGAGGCATCTTTGCCGATTTCCTCCCGTAACTCACGGTGGGCTGTTGTGAGAGGATCTTCCCCTTCATCCATTACACCGGCTGGCAGCTCAAGCAGGTCTTTTTCCGCGCCAACACGATATTGGCGAACAAA
>OBLN01001009.1_pt1 | contig 9980 bp, 13 predicted proteins | sample 1519301 | NCBI WGS metagenome assembly OBLN01 (sample SAMEA2452533, study PRJEB22499) | sediment metagenome | reverse complement strand
CGGTCAAAGATGTATGGGGTGAGTGGGCTCCAAGCGGTCCTAGAAAAGAGAAAATGCCTAGCGTTATAGAGCAGGCAAAAGCTATGGGCTACAACGAAAACACTACAATGTTCGAGATACTCTTTGCAAACGATATTGCAAAATCGTACAAACTTGACCAAAAAGACCCTATCCAAAAAGGGTACGACAACTCTGAGGGTTACGGAGACAGTAGAAACGTTGTCGGAAGTGACGGCAAAGTGTTTAAAGGTTACGGCTTCTTTATTCAAAAATATCTTTTTGAAGAGTATGCAGCATTTACACGCGGTCACGGGCATGACCTTGCGCCGTTTGATATGTACCACAAGGTGCGTGGTCTTAAATGGCCTGTCGTTGACGGCAAAGAGACTCAGTGGAGATTTAACGCTAAGTACGACCCTTACGCTGCAAAAGCTACAAAAGAGAGCGGAAACTCGCATGCCTTCTACGGAACACTTGCAAAAGCGCTTAAATCTGGTGATCTAAAAGGTATGGATAAAAATACGGAACAAAAATCATTGGCGAACAAAGCCAAAATATTTGCACGCCCGTATATGGATCCGCCGGAAATGCCGGATGAGAAGTACGATACATGGTTATGTACGGGACGTGTGCTTGAACACTGGCACTCAGGAACTATGACTATGCGTGTACCCGAACTTTACCGTGCGGTACCGGAAGCATTATGTTATATGCACCCTCTTAAACAGGGTGGCTTGTGCTGGGTTGAATCTCGCCGCGGCAAGGTCAAAGCTAGAGTTGAAACTAGAGGAAGAAACAGACCTCCAAGAGGATTGGTATTCGTGCCGTGGTTTGACGAGAAGGTGTTTATAAATAAAGTGTGTCTTGATGCGACTTGTCCTATGTCAAAACAGACAGACTTTAAAAAATGTGCCGTAAAAGTCTATAAAGCGTAAATGAAAAGGAGAGGCAGTTCAATTTATAAAAACTGCCTATAGATATGAGAAGCAAAACAGAGAACGACAGAAGAAAATTTATCCTCAGAATGGCAAGAGGTGCGGGCATAACTGCACTTGGCGGGTTTATCTGGAGCGCGTACGTTGATGAAGTCACGGCTTCACAGCTTATTTTGCGTCCGCCCGGCGCCATAAAAGAGGATGATTTTCTTCGTACCTGTATTAAGTGTGGGCTTTGCGTAGAAGCGTGTCCTTATGATACTCTGCTGCTTGCAAAACCGGGAGACAACAAACCTTTGGGAACGCCATATTTTATTCCCAGAGATATTCCTTGTTATATGTGTCCTGATATTCCTTGTGTACCGGTATGCCCGAGTGGAGCACTAGACGAAAAGAGCGTGACTACAGATGGCAAACTTGACATAAAAATAGCCGAGATGGGGCTTGCTGTCATTGACAGAGAGACCTGTATAGCTTTTTGGGGAATTCAGTGCGATGCCTGTTATAGAGCCTGCCCTTAGAGCCTGCCCTATTCTTGGCGAAGCTATAACGGTTGAGTACGCTAAAAATGACAGAACAGGAAAGCATGCCTACCTCACGCCTCTTGTTCATGCAGACGCTTGTACAGGCTGCGGGCTTTGCGAAAAGGCGTGCGTAACCGACAAAGCTTCTATCTTTGTGCTTCCAAAAGAGGTCGCAATGGGCAAAGCAGGAAGTTACTACATCAAAGGCTGGGACAAAAGCGATGAGAAGCGTCTAGAAGAGGCTTCTTCCATCAAATCGACTACGGAGATAAGCAAAGAGAAGGCTATCGACTCTCTAAATAGCAATATGGAGGATTTATACTAATGAGAACTCTTTGGAATAAATACCGCTATCTCATATTTAGAAGAACAACGCAGATAGGTCTGCTATTTTTGTACTTTGGAGCAAATATGTGGGGATGGGAGATACTTATGGGCAACCTAAGCTCTTCTCTCCTCTTTGGCATGATCCCTTTAAGCGACCCTTATGCAGCACTGCAGATGTTGGCTGCGGGTGCTCTTTTGGCGACGGATATAATAGTCGGTGCTTTGATAATCACCGTCTTTTACCTAGTTATCGGCGGTCGTGCATTTTGCAGCTGGGTTTGTCCCGTAAATCTGGTTACGGATGCGGCGGCACTTTTAAGAAGAAAGATAGGTGTGGACGAATTTGCCAAAAGACAGCCCGCTTCGCGAAATATGCGATACTGGGTCTTGGGACTTAGTCTGATCATCTCTTTTTTGATGGGCATAACCGCTTTTGAATTTATATCGCCTATATCTATACTTCACAGAGGTATTATTTTTGGCTTTGGATTCGGATGGGCGGCAGTGCTTATTATTTTTCTTTTCGATCTTTTGGTCCTAAAGAACGGATGGTGCGGTCATATCTGCCCTCTTGGCGGGTTTTACTCGCTTGTAGGCAAGTTTAGTTTGATAAGAGTAAAACATACTCAGGAAAACTGCACCGAGCATACTCAGGAAAACTGCACCGAGTGTATGAAGTGTAAAGTTGTCTGTCCGGAACAGCAGATTCTTTATATGATAGGCAAGGAGAGCATTCCTGTTCTCTCTGGCGAGTGTACAAACTGTGCAAGATGCATAGAGGTTTGTGATGATGATGCTCTTGGTTTTTCAATAAGAGAGTTAGTAAAAAATAAAAAAGTGGGAGATTAAAATGAAGGCAATGTATAAAATAACGTTTGGTTTGACTGCCTTACTGATGGTCGGTTTCATCGGTGATGGCGCTCAAGCTGCACAACAAAAAGGTGTGAATGCGACAATTTCTGAGGAGTCGCTGGGATTAAGAAAAACAGATATTTACAGCGAGGATGGCACGGTAGCAGATGAGACAAAATACTCAACGGCACAGGCAACTACAAGTACGAAGATAAAAAGGGCGTTTCAGGATGCTCCGCCGATGATTCCTCATGATACGGTGGGTATGCTGCCTATTAAAGTCAACGACAACAGATGTGTCAGCTGTCATATGCCTGATATTGCAGGCTCAATGGGTGCGACTCCTATTCCACCTTCGCATTTTACGGATTTCAGACCGAAACATAAAGTTGAGGGCGGCGTGTTTAAGCAAGTAGCTGATCCTTACAAGAACGAAGTGGCTATAAAAGAGGATAACAAGCTTCAGGGTGCTAGATTCAACTGTTCTCAGTGTCATGCTCCGCAATCAGAGGGTGAGCTTGTGGTTGAAAATACTTTCGAGCCTGTATTTACAACAAAAGACGGTGCGGAAAAATCAAGCTGGGCTGGTAAAAAACTTACAGAAGCCCTAAATACGCTAGGAGATGAAAGTTTTGTAACACAAGATGATATTGCAAACAAAAACTCTCCTGCAGGCAGCTTAGAGGGTGCGAAGCACTAATGCAAAGAAGAGAGCTCTTTAGCTCTCTTGCTTCTTCTTTAAATACCAAGAAGCAAGAGAAACTATTAAGACCGCCCTACTACAGTGACGAATCTCTTTTTCATAAAGAGTGTAACAAATGCGATGCCAAGTGCGCCTCTGTTTGTGAAGAAGATATAATTAAGATCGCAGATGACAAGACTCCGCATCTGGTTTTTTCCGGTAGCGGCTGTACATACTGCGACAAGTGCGCGGATGCTTGCGAATACGGAGTGTTGGAGATTGAGAATAAGAACAGGATCGCTGCTATAATCTCTATTGACATTGAAAGTAAAAACAGACTTACAGCTATAATATCAATTGACAAAAGCAGTTGCATAAGCTGGGGGCACACCATGTGCTTTTCATGCAAAGATCCATGTATGGACAATGCAATAGAGTTTAAAGCTATGTTTATGCCGAGCATAAACGAGAACTGCACCGCCTGCGGACTTTGCATAAGCAGATGTCCGACAGATGCAATAAGAGTAAAGGTTGTTTAATGAGAGCGTTACTGTTTTTGACTCTTCTGTTTTCACTGCTCTTTTCTTCAGAGATAAAAGAGCCTACTAGAAGTTTCACATCAAGCGGCGGTGTCGTTGATCTGCTCTATAAAGAGGGCAGACTCTACAGCGCTACCAATGCGAGCTGCGTAGATGTTTTCGACTACAAAAGCGGCGAGCTTATCAAGAAGATAAAAGTTGAAAAAATAGAGGACTTTATGGGCGATAAGGTAGACTCAAAAGTCTACTCGGTCGATCTCTTTAACTCCAAAATGCTAATTCTTTCTCAAGACAAGCAGGGATTTAGAAGAGTTCATATATATCAAAATGAAAAGATGAAGCTTCTGTTTGACTACTCCAAGTCTCTTACGGTAGCAAAAGCGAGATTTTTGGATGAGAACACTATTTTGCTTGGACTGCTCAGCAATGAACTGGTCTCGTACGACATCAACAAAGGCTCCATAAACTGGATGATCCAGGTCTCTGGCGCAAAGTTTTCCGACTTTGTTCTAAATGAGACAAAAGAGATGGTAGTGGTCGCCGATGAGAGCGGGGACCTGAAGATACACAGCACAAAAGACGGCAAACGGCTAAAACTGCTCTCTGGGCAAAATCTGGACAACGTGTTTCAGGTCGATTACAAAAACAGTGTCGTTGCAACGGCAGGCTTGTCGATATCTCTTCAAAAACACCTCTTGGCAAATTCGGCCAAAACAAAATGACTCTTACAAAAATAGTTTTTGTAGACGAAAATGAGTTTTTAGCCGCAAGCGATGACAGGGTCATTAATCTATATAGTGTAAAATAAAAAAGAGAAAAGGAAATATAATGAATATCTCAAGTATAGTAGTTCAAACAGTGCCAAAATACCTAAACGAGGTTGTTGAGAACCTTAAAAACTGTGAAGCATGTGACTATCATATGCATGATAAAAAAGGGAGAATAATCGTCACGATAGAGGGCGAAGGAGTTGCCGAGGAACTTGAAAAGCTCAGAGTTATAGAATCAATTCCCCACGTCATTGCTGCTGATATGCAGATGTCTTACAGCGAGGATGAGCTTGACGCGCATATGGAAGTAATAAACGGCGGCGATGCCGTTCCAAAGATATTAAACGACGACTCTGTCGATGCTTCCAGAATAGTCTATAACGGCGATCTTAAGAAAAAAGATGATCTGGCTACTTTTACTAAAAAATTTGATGAAACGAAGAGGTGAATTTTGTCCGTAATATTTGAGTCAACTATAAAGATGGCCCCGGATAGCCGTGAAGATTGGTATATAGAGTTAAAAGACACCATAAGCGGAAAAACTGAGGTCTGCAAAGATCTTCAGGAGTATTCAAAAAAGGTCGAAGAGCTTGGAGCTGATTATGGCGGACATATAGATGAAGTAAGATGGATAAAAGATGAGAGCGTCCCGCTTCACGTAATGGACGTGGTAAGGTTCGAGATGTCTAAGCTGCAAAGAGAGCTCGAAGATGAGATGGGCAAACCTTTGATTGGCGAGGATGCAAGGTAGATGGAAGCAAAAGCTATAAGAACAACGAGATATTTGGATAAAGATGAGATAAAGAAGCATCTAAAAAACGTAGAGTTTATCATTATGGCAGCCCCCTCACCAGAACAATTCAAAGAGACACCGATTCACTTTACTATATTTTTAAATACCTCTGATAACTTGCCAAAAGATATTCAAGATGCCGTTTTAGATAAGTTTCTAGATGAAAACGGCATACGAAATCCCATAGAGGTGATGAGTCAGATCATGCCGGTAGGCTTTTCTGAAGGCTCTCATGAGACACTTATGCCTCTGCTTCTTATAAAAAAAGAGGATATGCTAAGTATCCCGAGTGTGCCGATGTTCGTTTTTGATTTTCTTGCAGACTCGGACAACTTCTATGAGGCAAAAGAGAAGAGCCTTACAGGCTGGAGCTACAGCTACAGCGACTAAAATTTAAAAGAGAGGGACTCTATCTCATCTACCGTTTTTACAATATGATGCGATAGATTTTCACACCCATCTTTCGTAACCAGTATATCATCCTCTATCCTGATCCCTATCCCGCGATATTTTTTCGGAACGCTTTTGTCGTTTTTGTCAATATATAGACCCGGTTCAATTGTAAGCACCATCCCTTTTTGAAGCGCTATCTCTCTCTCTTTTGCATCCCTGTATGGCGCAGGGTCATGGACATCTATCCCCATCCAGTGACCTATGCCGTGCGGATAGTACTTTTTGTGCTTCTTCTCTTTTATGAGATTTTTGTAATCTCCCTTTAAAATTCCAAGCTCCACCATCCCTTTTGTAAGAAGCTTTTCAGCCGTCTCTTGAAGATGGCTTCTTTTAACGAGCGGTTTTATCATAGAGATAATTCTAAGCTGTGTATTTAAAACAAGATCATAAAGCTCTTTTTGAGCCTTTGAGTAGCTTCCATTGACGGGTATGGTCCTTGTTATATCGCTTGCGTAGTAATTGTGCTCACACCCCGCATCTATGAGTATGAGTTCACCATCTGTAAGCGGTTTGTCGTTTTTTATGTAGTGAAGCGTGTTTGCGTTGTTTCCGCATGCCACTATTGAGGTGTAAGCGTCGCTGTACGCCGCATTTACTTTAAACTCATGCTCTATCTCGGCTTGAAGCTGATACTCATACTTGCCTCTTTTATCCATTGTTATGGCTCTGTGATGCGCTTTTGCGGTAATATTGATCGACTCTTTTATCATCTCTATCTCTGCGGCTGATTTTATGAGCCTCATCTTCTGCACAAGCGGCACTATATCATGCTTGTTCTTAATATCTTTTGTCAATTTTGAGACTTTCTTAACACTGCTTTTTTTTGAACTTGACTCAAAGTAGATATTTTTCTTCCCCTTTATATACCCTTTGAGCTTCTTCTCAAGATCATCTATTGCGCAGACCTCATCTACCAAAAATATCTTTTTAGCCTCTTTGACCCCTAGCCTCTCGCCCGTCCATAGCTCGATCGTTTTGTCTTTTTTATGAACGAAGAGGAGTGTTTTTGTCTTGCCTTTGCTCTTTAAAAACAGAAGTGCCGCGCTATCCTCTTTAAAGCCGCAAAGGTAGTAGAAATTGCTGTCTTGCCTGTATGGATGGTGCGTATCATTAGAGCGTGTTGCTGGCTCTGCGCTAAATATTACCCCCAGAGAATCATTTGAGAGTTTTTTTAACAGCCTCTCTCTTCTTTTTTTATACTCCTGCTCTTTTATCATCTGCACACTCCGTCCAACCACTCGATATTTTGCATCATTATCTCAGATAAAGCCCTTTTAAAAGCCTCTGCTCCGCCCTCTGCATCAGGGCTCTTTGTCTCAGCTCTTGATATAAACGTCCTGCTTTTAAAGAGAGTGTTTGTTTTGGCATCTATCAGCGAGAGATTCAATACAACCTCTACATGCGACTCTTTCATATCTTCGCTAAAGAGCTGCATAAACCTCTCTATGTTCGTCTCCAGTATAAAATCACTTTTTATTCTCGACTTTGATGGGTGTACGCTATCAAAGAGTCCTGCCTCTCTTATGCTTTTTAAAAGAGTTGACTCTATCATAACACTCGGCGCTTCTTGCCACTGCGACTGCGAGTAGGCAAAAACTCTGTGATCCGACTCCATATACTCCATTCTATGCGAAGATAGTGAGCTTGAAGCAAAAGCTTTTGAGATTTTAAGCGACTTCTCTTTAAAGCCAAGAGCGCTGCTGTTTATCTTTAGATCATCCAAGGCAATACTATACTGCGCGACCGAAGGCTTTATTGTCGTACAGCCGCCAAAAAACAGTGCCAAAATTATTAAAAATACTCTCATCTACTTCTCCCCGGGTCCTTTTTTGATCTCTTCTTGCATGAACATTATATCCGCAGGACTTCTCTCATACCTGTTTATAGTCTCTTCTATCTTTAATATAAGATTTTGCATATCCAGCAGGGTGTTGTTCATTGTCGGAACCACATCACTGGTGATCTCTTTTACGTTGAACTCTCCGCTCTCAAGCGCTTTGTTAAATGTGTTCATAGAGTCCTGTATGCCCAAGTAGCTATTTTTTATAGAGTCAAACGCCGCAGAGATGTTATCTTCGAATTTGCCGCTTTTGCTTACGAGTTCATCAACTCTGGGTATAAGCAGGTTGAATTTTTCGGATGACTCTTTTAGATTTGCCATAGTCAGCTTAAAGTTTTGGGTTGTATTCTCATCAAGTATGCTGTTTATTTTGGAGATCAAAATAGCTGTATTATTAAGGATCACCCCCATCTCCTCCTGATTCTTATCGCTTAGCAATCTACTTGTTTTTTGCAGCGTATCTGCCAGATCTTCAGATATATCTATAAATCTGTTTTCAAGTTTGATAAGTATGGAGGGAACGGATTTTATTACGGGGTAATCTTCCCTCTCTTTAACCGCAATCGGTTTTGCATCTATCTCGTTATTGATAGTCAGGTTTATATAGCTAAGCCCCGTAATGCCTTGGGATGTAAGCTGTGCCTCAGTTGATGTATTTATGGGAGTATCTTTTAGTATCTCGACCAAAACCTCGACTTGTTCCTGATTGTGTCTGCTTATGCCCAAATCTACGACCTTTCCTACGCTAAGCCCTTTATATTTGACTGGAGCGTCAAGATTCAGACCCAAAACGGACTCGTTGAAATATATCGCATATCTCTGCATCTGAGCCTCTTTTGTCGGCTTTAAGAGCCAAAAACCAAAGAGAGCCATTCCTGCCGCATATCTCTGCATCTGAGCCTCTTTTGTCGGCTTTAAGAGCCAAAAACCAAAAAGAGCCATTCCTGCAATCCCGATAAGCACCAAAATTCCTATAACAACATAATTTACTCTGTTATTCATGAAATCCGACCTTATTTATATCCATATTGAAAAAATTGCTTATAAAATCACTATTTGAAGCGGATAGATTTTTCAAACTTCCCTCATAGACTATTTTTTTATCATCAATTATAGCAAGAGTGTCGATTGTATCATAAACGGACTGTAAGTCGTGTGATACCATGACTACGCTAAGCTTCAAACTGTCTCGAAGTTTTAGTATAAGAGCGTCAAACTCTTTTACCGAGACAGGGTCCAGTCCGCTTGTGGGCTCATCCAAAAAAAGAAGCTCAGGGTCCATCACAAGAGCGCGTGCAAGAGCCGCTTTTTTCTTCATTCCCCCGCTTAACTGTGACGGATAAAGATTGCCGTCGCTCTGTTTAAGCCCTACGATGCTTATCTTAAACTCTACTATCTCATCGATCATATCATCTGAGAGATCTGTGTACTCTACAAGGGGAAGAGCGATGTTCTCTTTTACACTAAGAGAGGAGAAGAGCGCGCCGGACTGAAACAAAACACCCCACTTTTGTCTGAGTTTTTGAGCATCTTTGTATCGTATGTTCTTAAGATCGTACCCCAACACTTTAAGAGTTCCGCTTTGCGGCTCTTGAAGCATCACCATCTCCCTAAGAAGCGTTGTCTTTCCGGCACCGCTTGGTCCCATTATGGCGTATATCTCGCCTTTTTTTATGCTTAAGTTCAATCCGTCATGGACAACCCTCTCGTCAAACATAGTCACCAGATCTCTAACTTCTATAATGTTGCCCATCATATTCCCAGCTTTGTCAATACAATAGAGAAAATAGCGTCACATATTATTACCGCAAAGATTGCTTCTACAACGCTTTTTGTAGTGTTGCTTCCAAGACTTTGCGTACTGTCTTCAACACTAAGTCCTCTGTGAATCGCTATAGAGGCTATTAAAAACCCAAAAAACGGCCCTTTTGCAATACCTACAAAAAAGTGTTTTGCCGCAATGACATCTCCGAACCTATCCAAAAAAAGAGTTGAACTGATGCCCAGATCTACGCTTGCTATGATCATACCGCCTATAATTCCCATTATATCGGCTATAAAAATAAGTATTGGCACAACTATCATAAGCGCAAAGATTCTGGGGAGAACCAAAAATTTATATGGGTTAAACCCCATGGTCTTCATAGCATCAAGCTCCTGCGTTATCTTCATAGTTCCAATTTGAGCCGTATATGCAGAAGCGCTTCTTCCCGCTATGACTATAGCCGTTATCAAAGGAGCCAGTTCTCTAAGTATTGATATTCC
>OBLN01001008.1_pt1 | contig 9989 bp, 13 predicted proteins | sample 1519301 | NCBI WGS metagenome assembly OBLN01 (sample SAMEA2452533, study PRJEB22499) | sediment metagenome | reverse complement strand
TGCAAAAATCCTTGGTGAGACAAAGGTTAAGGTAAGCGGGGGCGAGGTCATCGTTACCGGAATCAACAAGGAAGATGTCGGGCAGACTGCCGCAAACATAGAACAGAAGACCAAGATTAAGAGGTTCGATCCAAGGATTTTCCAGGATGGAATCTACATAGTGCAGAAGGCCTGAAGGTGGTTATGATGGCAGAAGACAACAAAGTAGAAGGTACCCCGGTTTCCCTTGATATGGATCCTGAATCCAGGCGTTTATTCAATGTGAGAAAGGTTCTGAAAGGAAAGAAACCCCAGTTCAAGAGAACCTGCAGCCACAAATTCAAAAGGCTTGACGATAACTGGAGGCGCCCGAGAGGATCTCAGGGTAAGCAGCGCAGAAAATACGCTGCAAAAGGAGCCCTTGCCCAGGTAGGGTACGGAAGCCCCGCAGCAGTCAAAGGCCTGCACCCGTCTGGTTATTCTGATGTTCTTATTTCCAGCCTTGCTGAGCTTGAGCTTGTTGACCCGTCTTTCGAAGCTATCAGGATAGCAGCAAAGATAGGCGCAAAAAAGAAAGCCCTTATTATTGCAAAAGCTGAAGAAGCCGGAATTAAAGTCCTGAACCCTGGAAGGAGTGAGTAAGATGTCAGATCTTTCCAACCAGAGGAAACTGGCTTCCAAAGTTCTTGAGTGCGGACTTGACAGGGTATGGCTTAACCCTGAAGCCTCCGAAGAAATTTCTTCCGCAATTACAAGAGAAGATATCCGCGGACTCATTGAGAAAGGCACAATTAAAGCAAAGCCTGTAAAAGGAGTTAGCAGAGGTAGAGCCAGAGCTCTTGCTGCCAAGCGTAAATACGGGCACTGCAAGGGGCATGGTTCCAGAAAGGGTAAGAAAGGAGCCCGTACTCCGAAGAAAGAGCAGTGGATCAAAAAGATCCGGGCTCTTAGAAGAAGACTCAAGGAGCTGCGTGCAGACGGAGCACTTGAAAAGTCAGTGTACTGCAGACTCTATAGAAAGGCAAAAGGCGGAGAATACAGAAGCGTGTCCCACCTTAACTCCCACCTTGAGTCCGAAAAAATGTTAAAGAAATAACCTGGAGGAGCTGAAGATGGCAACAGGACCAAGATATAAGGTTCCTTTTAGAAGAAGAAGAGAAGGACGCACTAACTACCACCTCCGCCTTAAATTACTGCTTTCAAAGCAGGATCGCGTAGTCATAAGAAAGAGTGCAAGAAACGTTCAGATCCAGTTAATAGCTCCAACCCCTGACGGGGACATAACATATTCCTCAGCCGTTTCAAGTGAGCTTGCAAAGTACGGTTACACAGGAGCTACCGGAAACACAACGGCTGCATACCTTACAGGGCTCTTATTCGGGCTGAAGAGTTTGCAGAAAGGCTATGAAGGAGGCATCCTTGACATAGGACTCCAGGCTTCCTCTGCAGGTTCAAGAGTTTATGCAGCCCTTAAAGGGGTTGTAGACTCAGGCTTTGAAATTCCCTGCAGCCCTGAGGTGTTCCCATCGGACGAGAGGATCCGCGGAGAACACATAGCCGAATACAGAGAAGAGAGCTCAGACCTGCCAGAGCAGTTTGAAGCAACCAAAGAGAAAATCTTTGCTGAATTTAGTTAAGGTGATTAAATGGCATTCGATCAAGATTGGGTCCCGAAAACCAGGCTTGGAAAATTAGTCGTTGAAGGACAGGTTGCTTCCATGGACGAAGCAATCAAATCAGGCCTGCCTATTAGAGAACCCCAGATAATTGATATGCTGCTTCCTGACCTGGAAGATGAGGTGCTCGACATTAACATGGTCCAGAGGATGACTGACTCAGGACGCCGTGTTAAGTTCAGAGCAACCGTAATCGTAGGAAACAGAAACGGCTATGTAGGGCTCGGACAGGCAAAAGACGTACAGGTCGGGCCTGCTATCCGCAAGGCAATTGACGCTGCAAAGCTTAACATTACCTATATCCGCAGAGGCTGCGGTTCCTGGGAATGTGCCTGCGGACTGCCGCACACCGTACCTTACGAGGTTACAGGAAAGGCAGGCAGTGTAAGTGTTACCCTTATCCCTGCCCCAAGGGGCCTCGGGATTGCTGCAGGAAACACTGCAACCAAAGTGCTTGAAAAAGCCGGAATCAAAGATGTGTGGACAAAGACCTTCGGAACCACCAGGTCAACCCTCAACTTCGCAAAGGCTACCTATGACGCCCTCAACCAGGTCAATGTCGTAAGACTGCCTGTTTACTACGGTAAGGAGGAAGTCTGAGATGTATGCAGTTGTGAGACTGAGAGGTCAGGTCAACGTTCGCTATACTATCGAGGATACCATGAAGATGCTCCGCCTGCACAAAGTTAACCACTGCGTGTTTGTGCCGGAGGATCCTCACTACAAGGGCATGGTCCAGAAAGTAAAGGACTACGTTGCATACGGAAAGATTGATGCAGCAACCCTTGCAGAAGTCCTTGAAAACCGCGGAAGGCTTGAAGGCGACACCCGCCTCACAGAAGAATACATCCGTGAAAACACGGACTATGATTCCATCCAGGCCTTTGCCGAAGCTGTTGTCGAGGGAAAAGCTTCCCTTAAGGACGTCCCCAAACTGAAGCCTGTTTTCAGGCTTCACCCGCCCAGAAAAGGGCATGCCGGGATTAAGAGGACAGTCCAGCAGGGCGGCGTACTCGGAAACCACGAAGAGAATATCAATGTGCTCCTGCACAAGATGAGATAAGGTGGTTTATAATGGATATTAAAAAGTTCAGAGGGTCCAGGACCTGCGGAGGCGGGACCCACAAAAACAGGCGTGGAGCCGGAAACCGCGGAGGCCGTGGGAAAGCCGGTGGCTGCAAACACCACTTCGTAAGAGCTATGATGCGTGGGTACAGCTACGGAAAGCATGGTTTCAAGCGTCCTGATGAAGTATCTAAAGACGTTTCCATAGTAAATGTCGGTGAGCTCGATGAACTTGCTCCCTATCTTGTTGAAGAAGGGCTTGCAGAAGTTAAGGACGGAGCATACCACATTAACCTTGAAAACCTCGGAATCGAGAAGGTCCTTGGAAGCGGACGTGTCACAAAGAACCTTGTGGTCACTTCAGAGGAGTTTTCCGCCTCTGCCCGCGAAAAAATCGAAAATGCTGGCGGAAGCTGCATCGATGCAGAATAAGTAGTGTCAACCCTGACCCTACTTATTTCATTCTTTTAGTAACTTTTTATATTAGGTGTGCTATATACCATTATTTTACGGTAAAAGCATAATCTAATATTTAAAATAGTAAAAAAATTTATGTTTTGAATGGTGTAATCGATGACTCTCAGGGATACCTTAGAACCGTTTTTTAATAAGTTACCTGCAGTAGCAAGTCCGGAAAAACATGTCCACTTTAAAGATAAACTCTGGTGGACTCTGGGAGTTCTGGTGCTGTACTTTGCGCTTGCAAACGTGCCGCTCTTCGGGATGTCTCAGGATTCTGTTGACCTTTTTGAATCTTACCGTGCCTTCTTTGCCGGAGCTTCTGGATCTCTGGTCCTGCTCGGTATAGGGCCAATCGTTACGGCTTCCATTGTCCTGCAGCTTCTTGTCGGGGCAGATATTATCAAAATGGATCTTTCGGACCCCAAAGATCAGGCATTTTTCCAGGGCGCTCAGAAGTTCCTTGTCTTTGTCATGATCATTCTGGAGGCTCTGCCGCAGCTTCTTGGCGGATACATTCAGCCGGACCCGGGGCTTGCTTCTAATCTTGGTGTGGGCCTGGGAGTGATCACTTTACTGCTCCTTGTCCAGATCTTTATCGGAGGCGTACTCGTCCTCTTCATGGATGAAGTTGTTTCCAAATGGGGTATCGGGTCAGGAGTCGGGCTTTTCATAGTTGCGGGGATCTCCCAGCAGATTGTTACAGGTATATTCAACTGGCAGTTTGAAGAAGGGCTTCCAGTCGGGCTTATCCCCAAATGGATTTATATCGCCCAGGAAGTTGGAGCTGATTATCTCCTTTCAGGCGAAGGCCTGATGTTCCTGCTGGTCAGAGGAGGAATCCTTGCACTGTTAAGCACGGTCATTATCTTCCTGCTTGTCGTGTATGTGGAAAGCACAAGAATTGAAATTCCTCTCGCCCACAGTGCGGTTAGAGGGGCAAGGGGTCGTTTCCCTGTCAAACTCATATACGCATCAGTTCTGCCCATGATCCTTGTCAGGGCTCTTCAGGCTAACATTCAGATGATCGGGATCATCCTGTCCAGCAGAGGAATTACTTTCCTCGGAGAATTCAGCGGCTCAAAGCCCCTGAACGGGATTATGTATTACCTGGCTCCCATAAACAGCCCGTACGACTGGATACCATCCCTTGTGCGGGAATCCTTTGCAGCCTATGGGGCAACTGCTCCTGCAGTCTGGCAGATCGTGCTTCATGTCTTTGCAGATGCCGTAATGCTGATCGGAGGCGGAATTATCTTTGCTCTCTTCTGGATAGAGACAACAGGTATGGGTGCAAAGCCCACAGCCCAGAAGATCTTTAACTCAGGAATGCAAATCCCCGGTTTCAGGCGGAACATTGGCAGTATTGAAAAAGTTATGCAGCGTTATATCCCAAAGGTTACCGTAATTGGCGGAGCTTTCATTGGAATTCTCACTCTGATTGCAAGCCTGCTCGGTACTCTTGGAAGTGCCGGAGGTACAGGGCTTTTGCTGACTGTCAGTATCGTATACCGTCTGTATGAGGATATTGCCTCCGAACAGATGATGGAGATGCACCCGATGATCCGTTCCTTCTTCGGAGAACAGTAAGGGCTGAAAAGCCCTAACTTCGGGATAACTGAAAAAGATTGATCAAAAAAGATCAGAAAGGAAAACAATCAAATAAAAGGACAAAAAAAGGGGATCTTCGAATGAATATAATACTCTTCGGGCCCCCGGGTGCCGGCAAAGGTACCCAGGCCAAAAAACTGGTTGATTTCTACGGAATTCCGCAGATTTCCACAGGAGATATCCTGCGGGCAAACGTTAGAGAAGGAACAGAACTGGGACTTGCAGCCAAGGCATATATGGACAAAGGAGAACTTGTCCCCGATCAGGTGCTTATAGGAATAATTAAAAACCGCCTGAATGAAAAAGACTGCGAAAAAGGCTTTATCCTTGACGGGTACCCGAGGACTGTCCCCCAGGCTGATGCCCTGGAAGCAATCCTTGAAGAAATTAACAAGCCAATCGATGTCGTCCTCAACCTTGAGGTCCCTGACGAAGAGCTTGTAGGAAGGATAAGCGGGCGTCTTATGTGCAAATGCGGGGCAAGCTACCACATCATTTCCAACCCGCCAAAAGAAGGCAACATCTGTGATATCTGTGGCGGCGAGGTTTTCCAGCGTGTCGACGATCAGGCAGAGGCTGTCCAGAACCGTCTGGACGTCTATAAAAAGCAGACCCAGCCGCTCATCAATTACTATAAGGAAAAGGGTATTCTTATCACCCTTGACGGTACAAAGGATATAGACGAGGTTTTTGAGGATATAAAGGCAATTCTGGCAAAGTTTGCCTGAATTCCTCTTTCTTCTCTATTTTTTGTTTTTACTTCTCTTTTGTTTTCTGTCTTCCTGTATTCGATTATTTTCTGTATTCAGTTGTTTCTTTGTTTCCTGTATTCAGTTTTTTCTTTGTTTTTATGTGTTCGATTATTTTCTGTATTCAGTTGTTTTTTATTTTCTTGTTTCTATTTTTACGTCCTTTTTTTCCTGTTCTATTTTTGTTTCTTTTCTATTTTTCTTTTCAGGAGATTTTCTGAAAGTAAAAACTTAAATAATCTATCATATATTCTCATACATTCTCATATCTATGAAAACGGAGTATTCCATGACTGATGTTGTAATAATCCTTGGCAGCAAATCGGACAAAGAAGTAGCAAGAAAAGCAACCGAAATCTTTGACCGGTTTGGTATTGAATACACGATTACCGTTGCATCTGCACACAGGACGCCTGTAAGGCTTGCCGAAATAATTGAAACCGCCCACAAAAATGATGTAAAGGCTTTTATTGCCATTGCAGGGCTTTCGGCTCACCTGCCCGGAGTCGTAGCTTCCAGTACTATAAAGCCAGTAATCGGGGTTCCTGTAAACTCAGCCCTTGACGGAATTGATGCCCTCCTATCAATTGCTCAGATGCCTACAGGTATTCCGGTCGCCTGCGTAGGAATCGGAAGAGGGGACAATGCTGCAATTCTGGCTGTCCAGTTAATGGCAGTAGAAAACAGGGAGCTTGCAGAGAAACTCTCAAATTATAGAAAAGAACTTATCGAGATGATTGAGCAGGACGCTGAGAGCTTAATGAAAGAACTTGTGCCGGCAAGCAGAAGGGCAGTCAGCTGAATCTGCCGCGGGCTGAATAAATAGGCTGAATAAATAGGCTGAATCAATAAGGTTGAGCAGGACATAGCTAAGCGGGATATGGCTGAAAGAATACTCGGCTGAACAGTATACATCTGTTTTAAGTTTCCTTGGCAGCCCTGAGACGCCTGTTTTCAGGTTTTTGTTTTAGCCTCTAACTTCTTCAGCTCATTATTTTTCATCGGCAGTTATTTAATTTTGTGGTTACATTCTTCCTTGACAGGTTATCATTCTTTACGACCCGCTAACTCTTTGAGCACCGTTCTCTGGAATTTCTTTAATTACTCTATTTGTCTTTACCTGGATGTCCTTTAAATGACACAGTGATTAAATTTTAAATATTATGTGACTGCTTATCTCATTAGGAAGCTTTTGCTGGAGAATCTGACTTAATATGACTGAAAACTCAATAGACGAACTGATAAAGTGGGTCGTTAGCGTTGACCGGCGCCTGATACTGATGGAATCTATGAAAAAGCATACTGCAGTAAGAGCTTCGGATATTGCTCATGAAGTAAGCAGGTCTACACAGAATATCAGTCGCGCCTTAAAAGAGCTTGAAGACAGGGGCTTAATCGAATGTCTCACTCCTGAGAAAACGACCTGGAAAAAATACATGCTTACAGATAAAGGAAAAAAGGTTCTGGAAAAACTGGAGGGAAAATATCTTTAATTCCGGTCAGCTTTTTTGACCTGATCAATCATTTTTCTTCCTCCATAGTTATTTCATAATATTTTCCGAATTTTTTCGCCGCGTCTTCGAATGATGCATTATATATGTACACATCCTGCTGTTCTATCTCCCTGCTGTTCCGATACTTCTCAACAGGCAACCGTTTTCTTGTGCTCAGCTCTCTTCTGCAAGCTTTATATAGCCTTCAACAAGGTCGATATTGGCTCTTATTACGGATCTTTTAAAATCAGTGAGGTCTTTTGTGATATCCTCAAGAGCATCAGCACAGTCCTGGCTGGTAATAACGGTCCCGTCAGGTATTACTCTGCCCGAAGAAATATCTACGCCTCGAACTATTGATTTGTGAAGCACAAGCGTATCGCTTCCTATATTGCAGTCAAACACAACTGCCCCGAACCCTATAAAGCAGCCTTCCCCTATTCCGCAGGGCCCGTGTACTATGCAGCCGTGCGCAAGAGATGTGTTTTTTCCGATCAGGACATCGGAGTGTGATAGGGCGTGGACGACAACATTGTCCTGTACATTGCTGCCGCTGTGGACGGTTATGGATGACCCCGGTTCATCTGCCCGGAGGACTGCATTGGGTCCGACGAATACGTCATCTGCAATGCTAACATTTCCGATTATTACTGCAGTTTCTGATATCCATGCTTTCTTACTGACTTTCGGGTGCTGTTTGTGCGGATTTGGAAGGTGCATTTTTAACTCCTGCCCGGTGCCTGAAAATGCCTTTGGGGCTCATTTAATGAATTTATTCCGACCATTTTCAGGTCAGGCCCTCTGCTCCAGGGCATCAAAGCTTTTTATGATAAATTATGAGAACTTATTTAAAACTATGCTTTGTATCCGTACCCTTAAAACATACTAACATAGTTTCCTGAAGCCGAATGTTGACGGAGTCGAGCAATGACAGTATGAAAAAGTGAAAAAAAGGCGTTTATATCCTGAGCCTGACATAACATTTTCGAATAGTATAACTTATATATACATCGAAACTTATTAACCAGAAAAACCTGTGTAATGTCTTAAAATAGCTCTGGCAGTCCGGGCTGATTTACTGGTCGGTTACTGATCTTTCAGACTTATGCAGACTCAATTCATTGAGTTTTGATTTCAATTTATTGAATTTTAATTTCAATTTATTGGGTCTTTAACTTAATTCAGTGAGAGTCTAATCAGTCATTTCAAAGCTTATTTACTATTTAAGACTATATTCATGGTTCTTCCGTAATTGAATTTTTCAGACTAACATTTATTGAACCTTAATGGTGAGGACAACTTGGTTTCGGAGACATTAAAAAAGCAAATAGACCGGTTCCTGCTGGCTTTCGGTTTTTCCCTTATGTTCGGGATAATGATCCTTGGACAGGAATTCAGGCAGACTGTGGGAGAGGCAGTAGGTGTTTTAATGGACCCTGTGCTCTCTCTGGTCGGGCAGGAGAATTTCCACCTGGTCCTTTTAGTTATGGCTGCTATCACTGCCATTTATGCATCCCTTATCCAGAAGTACACTATTGACTGGGAGCTCATGAGAAATACTCAGGAGCGCATGAAGGTTTTCCAGAAAGAGTTCAGGGAGGCGCAGCTTTCCCAGAACACCTATATGCTGAAAAAACTTGAAGACCAGCGCAAAGAGATGATGGAAGACCAGATGAAGATGTCCAAGCAGCAGTTCAAGCCCATGGCTTACATCAGTATAATTTCCCTGCCTCTCTTCATGTGGGCTTATTATTACATTAGCGGACACGGCGCAGCTACCATGGTCTTCCCTTTCTGGGGCGAACAGCTTCTTACTTCAAAAGCTTTCGGTCCTTTCCAGCACTGGATCTACTGGTACTTTATCTCCTCCCTCGGAGTCAGCCAGCTTGTCAGGAAGGCTCTTAATATCGGTGGTATCTGATGCAGATTACAGTGAGCGGGCTTCCCGGAAGCGGGACTACCACCCTCTCAAGGCTCCTATCCGAATTCTACGATCTTGAGCTGGTTTCTTCTGGTGAAATCTTCAGGAAGATGGCAAAAGACAGGGGAATGAGCCTTGCTGAGTTCGGAGCTCTGGCTGAAAAGAACCCTACCATTGACCTTGAAATTGACAAAAATCAGAAAGCTATACTTCATTCCCGTGATGGCATCATCCTTGAGAGCAGGCTCGCGGGTCACATGGCTGAAGGAAGACCTAATGTACTTAAAATCTGGATAAAAGCCCCCATGCTGACAAGGGTCAGGCGTATTCAGAGGCGTGAGAAATCAATCTCTTTTGATGAAGAGCTTGCAAAGACCACTGAAAGGGAAAAATCCGAAGCCCTGAGGTATAAAAACTATTACGGGATTGATATCACCGACCTCTCAATTTACGATATTGTTATCGATTCTGAAAAATGGAACCAGTACCAGACTCTTGATATCCTCAAAGTTGCCATTGACTCTCTTGTAGGACCGGAGTAATTTTATCGGGCTGCTTATCCGGGATATCCGGCAGGTTTTTGATCAGGCTCGGGGTTTTATCCCCTTAACTCTGATATTATAGACATCTATATCGGATTCTATAATGCTTGCCGACATTTGCTGATACACTGCGTTATGTACTCGTTCTATTATGTACTCGCTCTGTATCTGCTCTATATACTTGCTCTGCATATCTGCTCTATATGTCCTTTAAGCCTGCACCTTTGTACCGACTGACTGAGACGTCGGCTGTAAAGGCTGTCTTTGCCAAATTGCCTGCATTTTCAATTCAGGCTTATACAGGTATTTCAGATCATTAAATACTTCAGATCTTTATTAATAATCCAGGAGTTTTGAAAAAACCATGTCATCCGCCGGCAAACTGCCATCCGAAGTTGAAAGAACCCTTGTCCGGAAGTCCGGCGCCTGGACTAACCCATCATATGGCTGTCCTCCGGAAAAGCGCCCCATTCTGGAATATATCGAAAAAGGGG
>OBLN01001007.1_pt1 | contig 10003 bp, 9 predicted proteins | sample 1519301 | NCBI WGS metagenome assembly OBLN01 (sample SAMEA2452533, study PRJEB22499) | sediment metagenome | reverse complement strand
CCAGTGGCCGGGTCCAAAATCTGCACTTTATGCACTTCTCGCTCTTCCTCCACCATTCCGCCCTTGTGACGTTTGTCGTGGGTGGGAACTTTTACCTTCACTTTGGTCTTAGAGGTATCAGCCAAGCCGTCTTTTAGCCCAAAATCGTCTTTCAAAATGTCATCGACGGCCCGAACTATAAAGTTCACGACCGGTTCAGGTGTGTACCAAACCCCGCGGCTTTTCCGAAGTTTGGGATCATATTCAGCCAGGAACGTTTCATAAAAATGAATGATGGGATCTTGTTGCTGAGTAGCTTTGCCAAAATTCTTGAGAAGGCCATCAACATCAGTAGCTCTGAAAATATCAGCTAATCCATCTACCACCCATACAATACGATCATCCAAATCATAACCAGCTATGTATTGGAAAAGCTTACGAAGAAAAGGATTGGTTTTTGGAATAAGCGCAGCTGCCTCATGTCGATCAAAGGTATCTAAAGTCGAATCGTGTAATCGAGCAGCAAACATACCGTAAGCAATGGTCTGTGCATAGATATCTGCAAATTCCTTAGCGCTGATATCATGAATTAGCACATTCTGAAATGCAGCAAGTTGTTCCCGCAGGGTATTATTAGCCGTCTCGTTTACTTTGTTTTTCTGCTTTTGTTCATCGGCATTCAGGGCTTTTTCAATAACATCAGCGAGGATTCGGGCTTTACCGGCCATCATCTTCGACAGCTTATTGGCACTGCGGATGGTTTGCCCCACATGTGTCCCAAAATCTTTGATGATGTTTTCAAACTCGTTGTAGTTCTCAGTCAACCCAACGATGCTACCGTCTTTGATTTCAGCAATAGCAACGGATGTCAGGAATTCTCCATCCCGATATACACGGAAATTGAGATAATCAGTAAAGATCAGATTAGGAAGACCGGTTTTGTAGCGTTCAAACTGCTCCTTATTCCTCTTCATACCCTCAAGATCCGGATCGCCTATATCTTTGGCTTCAATGTATCCAACGGGAATTTTGCCTTTAGTAAGGATATAGTCGGGGGCTCCAACATCTGTTCGTGAGGGTTCATTGGTTATAAGCAGATCCGGCAACAGCTCCCCAAGCAACGTTTGCAAATCGCCCCGATAACTGTGTTCCCTCGAAATGCCTGATTTATATCTTAGATTTAACTGATCAACGTATTCCTGAATGGTCATAGATAAACAATTTGGTTGGCGCTTAGGCTAACAAAATCAGTGCTCAAAGACAATGTAATTTCTTCCTGCCAATGATGGCTATAAACAACGTTTCCTTTATTCAATATATGATCACGCCTTTGGATACTATAATCTCACTCAATAATTCCGAATTTTTTTATAAGTAACCGCCCTTAGACACGGGTATGTACCTAACTTACTTCCTCATTTAATCATTTGCTTAAACGTTTCATTGACTATATATTTAAGCAATCACTTAAATAATAATTCCTATGAGCAAACAATCCTGTATTCGAGATGTAGCCGATCTGAACCAGATCAACCGCTGCATTGATTCTATCCATGCGGTAGAATCATCCATCTTAAAACTATCCGACATATTGAAACTGGCCGGAAATGATGTACGCCTGAAAATCCTGTTCTTGTTGAGCACGGAGAAAGATTTATGCCCGTGCGATTTGAGCGATATTTTAGATATGACCGTACCGGCGGTATCACAACACCTGCGAAAATTGAAAGACGCCGGACTTTTAGATTCAAGAAGAGAGGGAAAGCTCATTTTCTATTCCCTGCAAGAACCTTATGACGATCTTTTGAAACCACTTTTCAACCAAATTGAAAACAATACCATTATGGAGGTATTAGCCGCATGAACAAGCAACAGAAAAATAATTCTGATACCAAATGGCTGGGTGCGGGACTCGGAGTTGCATTTATCGCCTCCCTTTGCTGCATCACTCCGGTGCTGGCTATTCTGGCAGGCACAAGTGGTATCGCCTCTACGTTTTCATTCATGGACCCATTTCGACCTTATTTAATTGGGTTGACTGTTCTTTTACTTGGGTTTGCATGGTACCAAAAACTGAAGCCCTCAAAAGAGATCGACTGTGAATGTGATCCTGAAGAAGCCCGTTTCACCCAGTCTAAATCGTTTCTTGGCATCGTAACCGTAGTGGCGGCACTTTTGTTGGCTTTTCCAAACTACTCTCATTGGTTTTTCTCTGACGCTCAACCCACTCAAGTACAATATGTTTCCGAGGCAGATGTAGAACATGTAACCTTTAATGTGGAGGGCATGACCTGCGCTGGGTGTGAAGCCAGTGTAAAAAATGAGTTGGGTAAACTGGATGGAATTGTTGAGTCCGAGGTATCCTACGACAGCGGAACGGCTACTATTTCGTATTTGAAAACGAAGCTCACGGAAAAAGAACTTCAGGATGCGATCAATAAGACCGGATTTACAGCCAACCTTCAACAAGAGCAAGAAAACGAATAATAGGATGAAAGAACTGGAACTGGACATAGCGGGCATGACGTGTGATCATTGCGCCGTGTCTATTGAAAATAATCTATCCAAACTAAACGGAATACAGAAGGCGGATGTAAGCTACCCCAACGGAACGGCTACGGTATCATTTGATGAATCCACCCTTGATAAAGCTTCAGTGATTGAAGCCGTAAATGAGACGGGTAAGTATCAGGTAGTTGGCGAAACCGGAAAAGAGCAGTCTGGTGAACACCGTTACTCGTTGATTATTATCGGGGGCGGTTCGGCTGCTTTTGCTGCGGCTATCCGAACCAGTGAATTGGGAGGAACCGCACTGATTATCAATAAAGGTCTGCCAACCGGTGGAACCTGTGTAAATGTGGGGTGCGTGCCTTCCAAAACACTGATCCGAACAGCAGAAGCCTTTCACAATGCTTCCCATCCGAGATTTGAAGGGATTGAAACCACGGCAACCATTAGTGATTTCAAAAAAGTGATTGAGCAAAAACGGGAGATGGTTCGTGATCTTCGCCAGGAAAAATATGTGAATGTGATAAAGGATGATCCAAGCATCACCCTTATTGAGGGGTACGGAAAGTTAATTCAAACAAATCAGGTTCAGGTAAATAATTCAACCTATACCGCCGAAAACATTTTGATTGCCACAGGAGCTTCCCCGTTTATTCCTGAAATACCAGGACTGAAAGGAGCGGGATATCTGACCAATGAGTCGGCCTATGAACTTGAGGAACTTCCGGAAGAGCTCGTCATACTTGGCGGCGGATATATTGCTCTTGAAAATGCTCAACTCTTTAGTCGGCTTGGAAGCAAGGTGACTGTATTACAGCGATCAGAACATGTATTAAGTGATCAACCCAAAGAGCTTGCAACAGCCTTAACGGGATATTTGGAAGAGGAAGGATTAACCATTTTGACGAATACAGACATTCTGGAAGTAACGAAAACAGATAAAAATAGAAGCATCCGTTTTACGGTAAATGGAGAGGAAAAAAAACTTGAAGCTGATCAGATATTGGTCGCTACCGGCAGGCAGGGAAATACAGGGAACCTGAATCTTGAATCCGCAGGGATTGACACCGAAGGTCGCGGCTATATTCCAGTGGATGAAACCATGCGAACCAATACATCCAACATCTTTGCCGCCGGCGATGTACTTGGCGAACGGCAGTTTGTATATACGGCTGCTTATGAAGGAAAAATCGCTGCTGAAAATGCGATGAGAGATAGTCATGGAAAAGCCGATTTTTCAGTCTTACCATGGGTTATTTTCACTGATCCACAGGTGGCCGGAGTGGGTATGGACGAACAGCAAGCGGAAGAAGCGGGACTTAACTATCAAGCAACTAAACTTACGCTGGATAATGTACCCCGATCCATTGCTGCGAGAGATACACGTGGTTTTATCAAGTTAATCCGAAACAAAGATAATGACCACTTGATTGGAGCTCGCATTTTGGCACCGGAGGGCTCGGAACTATTGATGGAACTGGCTCTGGCTATGAGGCATGGGGTAACCATTCAGTCGCTCAAGTCAGAATTTCATCCCTATCTGACCCTTTCTGAAGGAATTAAACTTGCGGCTCTCACTTTCGACAAAGACGTGAAGAAATTGAGCTGCTGTGCGGTTTAAAAGAGTATCAATAACCGTTTCACTCAATCAAAGATGAAGTTCCCTCATCCAGCTCCACTTCAATCGTGCTGTGGCTGAAGTTGTAAGGTTTAAGAATATCACGAATTTTCTTTTTGGCTTCCAGAATGTCTGAATAGCTTTCTACATTTTTAAGAATGAGGTGAGCAGTAAACACATGCTTTTCTCCATCCAGCGACCATAAGTGCAGGTGATTGGTATCGGCCACTATATCTTGCTCGAGGAATTTTTCTCGCAGTTCATCAATGCTTATATCATCCGGAGTTCCCTGTAAGAAAATGTGTAGGGTTTCCTTCAATCGTTTTACCACATTCCAAAGTACATAGGCAGTAATAAAGAGAGACAGTGCAGGATCTAAATAATGAATGTCTTTGAAAAGTAATACAATAGACACTACAAGAACGGCGGCCCAACCCAATACATCTTCCAACAGGTGCCAGGAAATAACTCGTTCATTAAGGGTTTTGCCATGACTCACCTTCCATGCAGCGTACCCATTCACTGCCACCCCCACGATGGCAAAAAGAAGCATTCCCTGAGCATCGGTATGTTCCGGCGATAAAATTCTGGCAACCGCTTCATTGATCACAAAGACAGATCCAGCGATCAGTACCAAGCTGTTAATCAAAGCACCAAGCAGCGAGAACCGGGTATAACCAAAGGTGAAGGATGAATTTGCTCCTTCTTTAGATTTATGATCCAAAAACCAGGAGAGTCCTAAGGATAGACTATCTCCCAAATCGTGCAGGGCATCGGAGATAATGGCCACACTGTTTACATACATACCTCCAAAAAATTCAAGAATGGTGAATCCAAAATTGAGAAAAAAGGCGAGTTTGATGTTTCCATGCTCGTGTTCGTGTGAATGATCGTGTGACATGTTGGTTGGGGTTTATTTTTTGTCAATAAGAATTTTTCATGATTTTGTGATTTCCGAAACTCTGCTATCTCTGATTTTCAGTAATAATTGAGATATCAAAGCCAGCACCGGTAATTCTATCAAAGGCCCAACGATTAAAGCCAGAGCTACCAGCGGACTGTTGGGGAAAGCCGTAAGAGCTATCGCTAATGCAATGGGTGAATTTCTTGCAAGTGTGGTAAGGTTCAAGCTGACTGAATCTTCATAATCAAAATGGAGCAGATAACTTGTAAAGCGACTCACCAGGAAATTTATGGCGAAAAATATCATTAGGGGGATCAGCAGAATAAGAACAGTTTTGATGTTTTGAAGAAGGTAATCACCCTGAGATGCAAACATAGCCATGATCGCTAACCCAAGAAATAGTACCTGAGATAGCTAAAAAAAAGGCAGCAGCTTGGTTTCAAGAAATACGGATTGCTTGAACCTGTGGAGCAGATATTTTGTGACTTGCGCTGCAACAAAGGGTACGATCAACACAAGGCCGATACTTTCAAACAGAAATGCCGGGTTCACCGAACCGGATGCACCAAAAAAGAGTAGTAAAAACACGGGTAATAAAATCACCTGTAAAATCAGGTTCAGAGGAAGCACAGAGGCACTAAGCGTCGTATTTCCTTTTGCAATACCGGTAAAAATCAGGTACCAATCCGTACAGGGGGGTTATCATCAACATGACAAAACCTATCCAAAGGCTTAGGTGATCCTGAAGAAACAGGTAGCCCAGTACCCAGGCAAAAAAGGGTGTCCAGAGAAAATTGATGGCCAGGTTTGCTGAAAAGAATTTTAAATTGGAAAAGCTCTTCAGCAGATCGTTGATCGGGATGTTAAGAAATAGCCCAAATAGCATGAGCATTAAAAAAGGGACGATCACATATCCGGCAACCGATGCCACTGTTTCCACCTGCCCAGCCAGCAAACCTGCAATGACTGCCAGCGCTATAATAAGTGACTGATATCTGTTAATCGAATTCATACTAATATACTCCGCTCATTTCCAGAAGTCCTGTCGTGAGAACGCCGAAATTGATCGAAAAGATAAAAGATGGTTTTTCATCGTCTTTTGTCGTTAATTTAGTCTCATAATCTTTTATTTCGAGAGTTTCAAAATTCTTACTGCTCCTCTCATGACAAAACTAAACACAATAGCTCCGATGAGCAGATCCGGCCATCTGCTATTCAATACATAAACAAGAATTCCGGCCAAAATTACACCACCATTTACAATAATATCATTGGAGGTAAAAATTGTGCTTGCCTGCATGTGTGCTTCTTTGCTTTTCGCTTTATTGATAAGCCATAAGGTAAAAACATTTGCAACAAGAGCCGTTGAAGCAATAATGATCATCCAATGAAAGTCGGGCATTTCACCCACTCCAAGAAACCTCCGCAGTACTTCAAGAAATCCCAGTGATGCCAGACCCATCTGAAGATAGCCGCTAATTTTTGCTACTTTCTTTTTTCTTGCTACCGCTGCTCCAACAGCAAAAAGGCTGAGCGCATATACGGATGAATCTGCCAGCATATCTAGTGAGTCTGCAATCAGCCCCATAGAATTGATAATCCATCCGGCTGTCATTTCAATGATAAAGAAGAGAAAGTTGATCCCTAAAACCCACCATAGAATGTTCTTTTGTTGCTGCTCATCAGAAGCGAAAGGCGACATTTGAGCCTCTTTTGTTGAATTCAATTTAGAACCCAAACTCAGGGAGTCAAGGGCTTTCTCAATCTCATTAAGCCTATTTTCGTGATACACTTCTAATGTACGATTCGGGATATCAAAGTTTAGAGATTTAATATCTTCAAACTCTTCCAACCTCATTCGAATCATTTGCTCTTCGGCTGAGCAGTCCATTTGTGGAATATTAAATGTGGATTTTTTCATGGTTGAATATATGGGATTATTTTCATCTTCAACTTAACTGTGACAAAGAATCACCTGTTCCTTACCCCTCAAAAGGCTCACAGGTTTTAATCCTAAACGCTTTTTGAATATCTGTAACGTAAATGATGCCGTCACCGCGTTCCGGTGTTTTGGCATTGGCGCAGATAAGTTGAACAACGTTATCGGATTCTTTGCATTGACATACCAGCTTCTAATTTTACGACTGGACTGTCCGTAAAGTGAAAATCCAGCGATGGGGACGCATCTTTCTGTTTGTATGCTCCGGTACCTTCTCCTTTGGAAAGCGTAACACTTTCATGTCCTGCTTCTTGGAGTGCTGCAACTACATTTTCTACTCTGTTTGGTTTTATAAAGGCTTTTATTTCTTTCATAATATTATGTGTTATGCATTAACCCCGGCAAAGCCATAAAAACATGAATATGGCTTTGCCGGAAAGTTTTTGTTAATCATCGTCGGAAGTCTGGCTTTTCTTCATTTCAGAGATCAGGTAATAGGCATTGTTCCAAGCTACTCGTGCTCCATCCGGCAATGGTTCTAACAACTTCACTTCAACCCAACCATCTTCCTCAATGCCGGTCATAATTTCTACCGGAGTGAAAGACCATTCGGTATTTCCGTTTTCCTCTTGTTGTTCTGCGGTGAATAGGTAGGTTTTACCCTCGTCCTCAACAATGGCATTCTCAGGCAAAGCAAAGGCTTTAGTCTCTGAAGTGTGAATCGTGCCGTTGATATACATCCCGGGAATCAGGAAGTTTTCTTTCTGATCAATTTCGCCGTGCACATGCACTGCCCTAGGATTTTGTTCGAATTGTTTGCCTACAGAGTAAATGGTAGCTGTAAGTATTTGATCCGGTACTGACTGTACAGTAAAAGAGATGGATTGGCCCCTTTTAACTTTGTGCACATCTTTTTCAAAGACCATCAAATCGGCATGAACATGTTCGTTATCCACAATTTCAAACATGATTGTTTGGGGATCAACGTACTGACCGATTTGAATCTGAACCTTTTCGATGTACCCATCAATAGGGCTTACTACCGGCACCGACGAATAAATATCGCCGTCTTGTATTTGTTCAACGTCCAGGTTAAGCTGATTCAGCTGAGCCTCATAACCTTTGACCTCCGCCTTAACTGATTCGTATTCGGCTTTAGTTTGTTGGTAAGTTTGGCCGGAGCCTACCTTTTCATCATATAACCTTGCTTGTCGCTTAAATTCATGATCTAAATACAACATGCGCTGATACAACCGTACGTATTCAGTTTGGACTTTGGTTAAATTAGGATGGGAAAGGAAGGCAATAGTCTGATTTTTTGACACCTGATCTCCCTCAATAACTTCTATGGAACCAATATTACCTCCCAAAACCGCAGTTACGCTTGCCTCATGCTGCGGGGGAACTTCCAGCTGACCATTTGCTTCTACGCTCTCTGAGAGAAAGCGCAGGGACAAAGTATCCAGTTTCATTCCAAGGCTGTTGAACTTCAGTTCCGACAGATGAACCATGTTTTCTTCTGCCTCAGCCACACCGGCAAGTTCTGTTGCTTCTTGTTCTTTTTCATCGCTATTGATCTCGCCGCAGGCTGTAAAAACAGATGCAAGGACAGCCAATAAAATTATATATAAATTAGATTTATTCATTTTTTTGTTGATTTAAAATCTGTTATTGAGTTTTGTTGAGGTAGTATTCTAATTGGAAATGGCTATTCAGATAATTGCCAAATGCATTCCATGAGTCGATTTCAATGCGAATGGCATCTCTGATGCTTTGAAAGAAAGCCACATAGTCTATGGCTCCTTCTTCATAAGAGGTGATGGCACCTTGCTGTTGTTCTTTGGCAAGAGGGAGTGCTTCCTGTCGATAATATTCCCACGAGCGCAACCATTTCTGATAATTTTCCCGGATACTGTTATAGGTACTGTTGAATTCTCTCTGAGCCTGGTCTAGGTTTTGACGGGCAATATTTCGTTCAATCCGGGCGGATTGAGTTTTCCCGGCCTTAGACCAGAAGAATACCGGAAGTCTGATCCCGATCTCATAGGAATTAAAGCCACCTTGCCCAGCTATTTCCTGCCAGCCATAACTGGCTTGAAAACTTGGTAAAAACTGACTTCTTTGTTCTTTAATCGATGCTTCCGCCACGTCAATTTTTTGTTGATATAAAGCAATCAGCGGATGGTCGAATGTAGAATCTACCTGTAAAGGTTGAACAAGCTGTTCGGCTGAAACACTTTGAACCGTGTATAACGAGTCCCCCTCAAACCATTTGTTAAAAGCTCGAACAGCAGCCCCATAATCGCGGAAGGCTTGTTCTGTTTGTATGGTAATTTGGTTGGCCTGATTCATGATATTAAGATATCCCAGCCGGGAAATTTCCTCCGTTTCAAATTTTATTTCCGCAGCCCTAGCAATATCCCTGAATTGCTGGTTCAGGCGATTATAGATCTCATATTGTTGTTTAGCGATGAAAACCGTTGACCAGTCCTGCTTTACCCGGAGCCTGAGCTCTAACTCAGACAATTCATAGTTCAGCCTGGCAAGTTCTGTTTGTTCATTCCGATGATTTAGCCTTGGTAAAACACCGAACAGATCAAACTGCTGCTGAATGCCAAATTTTGTAGTAACACCGTCCGAACCGTTGCCGAACTCTTCACCTCCGGTAAAGAGGTTCGTATCGCCAAAGTCCCAGGCTGTTTTTTGAAGAGCCTTCCTGTTGTCAATTCCAAGCCTGGCTGCCTCAAGAGAAGGATAATTTGCTATCGCTTTTTGAACGGCCTGATCCAGCGCAATTTGCGGGAGGGTATCATTCAGCACCTGTTCCTGAGCCTGTACAGAATCGGGAGAAAGCAGCAGGCTTCCACCAATAATCAGCAACACAACGGAGGCCATAGAAGTACTACCCGGCTTGTGTTTTCTCATTTTACGCTTTTCTATGTACGCATAAAGGATGGGCAGCACGACCAACGTAAGCAGCGTGGCGCTAATCAACCCGCCGATTACAACAGTGGCCAGCGGCCGCTGTACTTCAGCACCGGCTGTTGTTGAAAAC
>OBLN01001006.1_pt1 | contig 10010 bp, 8 predicted proteins | sample 1519301 | NCBI WGS metagenome assembly OBLN01 (sample SAMEA2452533, study PRJEB22499) | sediment metagenome | reverse complement strand
CTTTATGATGCGACATAGAAACATTCCATCAACGTGTGGATTTTATCAGACTCCTTTGAGGAATCAACCCAAATAATAGAGGAATCTCGTCGGAACCAGGTCATTTGCCTTTTAGCGTAACGGCGGCTCTCCTGCTGAATCCGGGATATGGCCTCTTCCAGGGAAAATTCACCATGCAAAAAACGGATAATCTCCCGGTAGCCGATCGTCTGCATCGACTTGAGGTGGGGCGAATATCCCCGGGCGAGCAGGGCCTCGACCTCGGCAACCAGCCCTTCTGCCACCATCCGGTGCACCCTCTCGTCAATACGACGATACAAAGTGTCCCGGTCGGCCGTGACCCCGATTTTAAGCAGTCGGAAGGGGGTTTCGGCAAACCCATGCCCCGCCTGCAGGTCGGACAACCGCTGCCCTGTCAATTGAAAGACTTCCAAGGCTCTGACAAGGCGCACCCGGTCTCGGGGTGAAAGCTTTTCGGCCAGGGCCGGGTCGACCTGCTGCAGCAGCGCATGGAGAGTTCCCTCCCCGTGCTGCTCTTCAAGATCGCTCAGGCGGGCGCGCAGCGCCTCGTCAGCACCTGGCGCGTCCAGCAATCCTTCCGTAAGCGTCTTAATATACAGACCGGTGCCCCCCACAAGCAGGGGACGGTGACGACGACAGGCGATGGAAGATAAAGCCTCTTGGGAGAGCGTTACAAAACGGCCGGCGGTAAACTCTTCGTCGGGATCGACGACATCGATCAGGTGATGCGGAACAGCGGCTCGTTCCGAGCTGGTCGCTTTGGCCGTGCCGATATCCATCCCCCGGTAAACCTGACGGGAGTCCGCCGAGATGATTTCCACGGGGAAATTTTTGGCCAGGTCCAAAGCCAGAGCGGTCTTCCCCGAAGCCGTCGGACCACAGATGACCACCAGGGGCTGTGGGCCGTCTTGAGAAAAATCAGGCGGCATCAGGTCCTCTTGAACATCTTTTCGATCTCTCCCCGCGTCAGACGCTGCATGACCGGGCGACCGTGCGGACAGTGACCTTTGAAATCGACGGTGTCCATATCGTTGAGCAAAGCCTGCATCTGCGGCAGGGACAATTTCTGGTTGGCCCGAACCATGGTGTGACAGGCCATGAGGATGAGAACCTGATCCAGAGCTTCTTCAAGCTTGCCGCTCTGACCGATCTGGGCCAGCTCTCCGGCGACATCTCGCAGCAGGGCGACCGGGTCGGCCTTGTGCAACAGCTGCGGCACCGCCTTGAGGACGAAACTGTTGCCACCAAAGGGCTCCACCTCAAAGCCGAGGCGATACAGGTCGTTCACATGCTCCTGCACCTGAGCCGCCTGCCGAAAATCGAATTCCAGCACATCGGGAAAAAGCAAGGCCTGCCGTTCAATGTTCCCCCGGCGCAGCTGTTCCTTGAGACGCTCAAAACCGATCCGCTCGTGGGCCGCATGCTGATCAATAAGAAGGAGATCTTCACCATCCTGACAGAGCAGGTAGGACTGACCGAATTGTCCGATGAGGGTCAGGGAAGAAAAGAAGCCGGCGGACGTCTCGCTGGAAACTTTCTGTTCGGGCAGCGAAAGTGGTGGCGCAGAAGGCGAGCCAAAGGGATCGGCCGCTTCCCTGGCCTCGAATCGAGGCGCTGGCGGGGGCACCGACGGGAGTGGCAGGGGTGACCATGGAGCCGACATGGAGCGGGGGACCTCTGCCCGCGGGGCAGAGGCATCCTGATGGGGCCCAGGAGGGGCCTCATCCTTCAACCAGGCGGCCGGGCGCAGAGCATCCCTCACGCTTCCCGCGATAAAATCGTGCACCAGGGACTGTTCGCGGAAGCGTACCTCATGCTTGGTCGGATGGACATTGACATCCACCAGTTGGGGGTCCAGTTCGATAAAGAGGACGACAACCGGGTATCGACCTTTAAAAAGCAGATTCCGGTAGCCGTCCAGAATAGCGTGCTGAATCACGCGATCCCGCACATAACGCCCGTTGACGAAGGAAAACATGGCCGATGTCGTCGAACGGGTGGAAGACGGTTGGGAGACCAGGCCGGTCACCTTCAGATCGCCCTCGCCGCGTTCGACGACGACCAAATCGCTTGCCAGGGTTCGCCCCAACAGAGCAAGGGTTCGTTCGCGAAGACTATCGTGCCGGTAAACGTCGCGCACCTCGATGGTCGTCCCGCAGGGCATGCCGATGGCATCCGCCCTTCGGACGGTGCCCCCTTCAAGATAGATCTCAACTCCTTCAAGGGAGCCCTTCTCGCGGGTACGCAAAGTCAGACGGGAGACAGCGGCAATAGAAGGCAACGCCTCGCCGCGGAACCCTAGGGTGCGGATCGCGAAAAGATCTTCGTCCGTCCGTATTTTGCTGGTAGCGTGGCGCTCCAGAGACAAAAAGGCATCTTCCCGCCCCATGCCACAACCGTTATCCACGATACGGATCAGGCTTCTGCCCCCCTTTTCAACCTCCACTCGCACTTCAGTAGCGCCGGCATCCAAGGAATTTTCCACCAGTTCCTTCACCACCGAAGACGGCCGCTCGACCACTTCGCCAGCAGCAATCTGGTTACAGAGTTTTTCAGGCAGCAGTTGAATTCGGTGCTTCATCAGATTCCTTCACCCGGGCAGCCAGGTCTTTTTGGAAAAAAAAGACGGCCGCATATCCCCGGCCGTCTCGTGTCGCCTCACAATCCTGCATGCCGCCTTTTCAGGAACTCTGCTCAAGACTTTCGAGCATGCTTTCGATTTCGTCGAAGTCAGCCAGGTCATCTTTTTGGGAACCGCTGGAAAGCGGCTTGCTCAAAAGACCCAGATCTCCCGCCACACTCGTAACGACCTTCAGATTTACGGCGGGGAGTTTTTGCAGATAGGCCTCAAACAGGCAGTTGTCGCAGATCGTATTGATCAGGCGGGGAACGCCGCCCGCGAAGCTATGAATCGCCGCCACGGTATCCGGTTCAAACAGCATCTTTTTGGACTTGGCTACTCGCAGGCGATGCTTGATATATGCTTCTGTGGCCTCCACGGTGAAGGACTTCAGGCTGTATTTGACCGCTACCCGCTGGGCCAGAGGTTCATCAAGACGCAGGCAGTCCTCGACTTCATGCAAACCGAAAAAAACAATATTCAGCAGTTTTTTGCCGGGAATTTCCAGATTCAGAAGGCCGCGAAATTCTTCCATGAGCTCCCGGGTCTGCATCATCTGGGCCTCGTCGATAAGGACGACGGCCTTGCGCCCGCTCGCTTCAATTTCCAGCAGGCGCTCGAACAGCTGCTTGATCAGGGTGAGACGATCTGGCGCCGGGTCTTCCACCCCAAGCTGCATGGCAATCCGGGTCAGAATCCATTCCGGTGTGACGCTGGAGTGGATCATGACGAGAAGAGAGGATTCGTATTTGTCGTCGGGAAGGCTGTCGAGCATGCGGCGGGCCAGAGTCGTCTTGCCAGTGCCAACCCCACCCACCAGCAGCGCCAACCCCTTGTTGGAATCGACGGCGTAACGCAGGCGGATCAAAGCCTGACTGTGCTGTTCACTGTTGAAGTAGAAGCGAGCGTCTGGAGCGTTGGAAAAGGGCTCTCTTTCCAGGCCGAAATGTTCGCTGTAACTCATGAAATACCCCTGAACTCAGAACAGGCTAAACGAAAGAAATGCGATCTTTTTTGGATTTGCCGGTGCCGTCATCATTCCCCGCCGCGCCGGAGACACCCAACTCCTGGCCAAGAAGGGACAACTTCTCCGAAACATTCCGAAAGAAGGAATCTGCCGCGGCCACACGTTTGAAGCACTCGAAGGCTTCGCGGGGTTTGCCCCACACTTCATAAAGCAGGCCCAGTTCGTAATAGATGCTGATGCGCTCTTCGCTGTCCAGCCCATCATTGGCCAGCCCGGCCTTGAAGGTGTGCTCAGCGTTTTCGAAAGAGCCTTTTTCGGCCAGGCAGATGCCCTTGGCGGTAATGCCGTCAACAAATCGCGCCGGATTCTTCATGGTCTTTTCGAATTCGGTGATGGCATCATCCAACAGACCCATTTCCTTGTAGGCAATGCCCAGGCTGTAGTGCGCTTCGGCGTCTTCGCCGCCGATTTGGGAATCGACCCCTTTTTTGAACTCGGCAAAGACCCCGTCAAACTGGAAGCGATCGGACTCGTCAATCCCCGCCATCCCTTCCGTGGCGTCCAGGGCACCGTCGTCCATAATTTCGGCGGCAAGATCAAAGTAGCCTTCTTCCGGCTCTTCAGCAGGGGCGGGTGCAGCCTGAAGCCGGCGGGACTGTATTTCGCCCAGTTTTTCAAGGGCGGCCTCAAGGGACGGATCCGAGGTCAGCAGGCGTTGACAGATCTGCTCTGCTTCGTCGAGCAAATCCTGCTGTAGATAGAATTCGGCTTCTTCAAGCTCCGACTCGACGGTAGGCGCCGAAACGGACTCAACCGCGACCTCGTCTTCATCGACGAGTTCTTCAAGCTCTTCTTCCAGGTCGGCAACAGGTTCCAGGTCGAGTTCGAGGTCGACGACGGCTTCTTCGAGATCGTCTCCTTCTTTTTCACCTTCTGCGACCAACTCGAGTTCTTCATCAACGACGTCCAATTCGAGATCCATCTCGATTTCATGGTCGTCAACCACCTCGACAAGATCAGCATCCGCCAGCGTTTCCACTTCATCAGGTTCATCTATGTCGTTCAAAGTGAGGGCATCGGTCTCATCCGCCTTCGGCTCTTCCAATCCCTCCAATTCTTCAATAATGGGTTGAGATTCTTCCGTGGCAACGGAGGGTATCCCCTCGTCAAAAGAACCGTCGCCGGCGCGAGACATGAGGTCGAACAGCTTGTCGCCCTCACCCGCCTCTTCATAAAGCGCTTTAAGAGTCTCAATAACCCGTTGATCCTTGGGCAAAAGCTCAAGCAGGCCCTCGTACAGTTCTTTAAGAACATCAGCCTTGTCAGCTTTTTTGAAGGCTTCTCTAACTGGGTCGAGGGCCTCCAGAGCAGCGGACGCCTTGTCAAGTTGCAAGAGGAGTCGAGCGTGTTCTTCCTGCATGACCAGGTCGGTGGGGTCAATTTTAAGAAGATGATTGAGCGTAACCCGGCTATTTTCCAGATCCCCTGTTTCCTTATAGGCCAGGGCCAGGGTGGCAAGGATGGAAATATCGTCAGGATGACTCTTGATCAACCCTTTAAGCCACTGCATCCCCTTTTCGACTTCCCCTTCGCGAATGAAGGTCTGGGCAAGCCCGGCCTTCAGGGCCACATTCTCGGGGAACAGGGGGAGAAAGATCTCATAAAGTTTCAGCAGTCTGGGCCAGTCCTGCTTCTCCTCGAGGACTTTGCAGACATCGTCGAATTCGGTGAGGGCTTGGTCGGGGCGGCCGCTGTCGACAAAGCGTTCGGCTATTTTGACCCGGATGGAGAGGTTCTCGGGGTCGAGTCTCTTCATCTTCTCGAGAACGCCTACCGCTTCTTCGTGTTTATTCTGCTTCTCATAAAGGCTGACCAGGGAGCGGTATTCGGCCAGGGCGTTGCCGGCCAGACCCTGTTTTTCATTGAGTTCGGCCAAGCGCTGATAGAATCGAGGCTGGTTCGCATCAAGCTTCTGCATCTGCTTGTAGACAGCAATGGCCTTCAGATAAAAACCGGTGTCGGAAAAATGCTTGGCGACCGCTTCATATTCGGTAATGGCCTCATCGATCATCTTCGCCCGGCTCAGGAGCTCAGCCAGCTTCTGTCGGTGACGAATATCCTTCCCATCGACACTGACCAGCTTCTGGTAATCCTTGATGGCCTTGGCCAACTGACCTTTCTGGATATTTTTCTGCGCGGACGCCAGTAATTTTTCTTTCATAGACTCTATGCCACCTGGGAGAAGTAATCCGCGCGGAGAAAGGCGCGTCCGTCTAACCTAAACTATCGTCACCGGGACTGTCAAGGCCAAAGAAGACTGATTTTATCTTTAGAAAACAAAGGAGTAGGACTTTTCAGCCAGCGTTGGGACCAAGCCTAGACAAATCGCTCCTTAACGCTCCGAAACCAGTCATCAAAGGCCTCTTGTTTCTGCTCATACCCTGCCCGCCCCATCAGGGCATAGGTGTATTCCTTTCCTTCCTCGACGCCGGGCTGATCGAGGGGATCGACCCCGAAGAGCCCACCGGCGAAGACGGTCTGCACCTCCAGCATGTAGACCAGGGCACCAAGGGAGTGCGGAGAAAGATCGGGCAGGGTCAGGGTACAGTTGGGCCGCCCGTTGGTGGACAGGGCCATGGCGGTCGCTTTTTGTTCGCTGCGAATCAGTTGGGCGAGAGTTTTCCCCTGCAGATAGTCAAGTTCGGGCGCGCCCGGGACGGGGGGAATGGTCAGGTCGGCGCCATAATGGTCCAGAGCCAGAAAGGTGACGACCTTGTCAAACGGCCCCTCCATATACAGCTGCACCTGGCTGTGCTGATCGGTGGTTCCTAGCGCCTTGACCGGGGTGGGCCCCACGTGAATCACCTGGCCGTCCAGTCCGAATTTTTTTCCAAGACTCTCCGCCCAGAGCTGGCGATACCAGTCGGCCATGTCCCGCAGACCATCACTATAGGGCATCATGACGGAGATAGGCATATTCTTGCGATAGGCCAGATACTGCAGAGCGGCGTTGATATAGGCGGGATTTTTGCGGAAATCCTCCAGGGTGGCCCGTTTCTCCATGGCCGCCGCTCCAGCCAGGAGCTCCTGCACATCGACGCCCACAGCCGCCAGGGGCAGAAGTCCGACGGGCGTAAAAACGGAAAAACGCCCCCCAACCCCCGCGGGGATGGAAAGGGATCGATAGCCCTGCTCGTCGGCCAGACGTCGCAACACCCCTTTGTCCGGATCGGTGATAAGGATGAAATGGCGGTTGACCTCTTTCCCACAGGCGTCCGAGGCCCACTGACGGGCAATGGCGAACTGACTCATGGTCTCGACGGTGGTGCCCGACTTGCTGATCACCAGAAAAACGGTGCGCACCGGATCGAGCAGATCGAGGGTCTGGGCCACCCCGGCGGGGTCGACGTTGTCCAGCACATGCAGCCTGGGAAAGTCGCCGCGCTGACCCCGCGACAGCAGGTTATGGTGAAAAGGACGCAGCGCCCGGAAAAGCGCCAGGGTGCCGAGGGCAGACCCACCGATGCCCAGGACGACAATGTCATCAAAATCCCGGCGCAGATTCGCCGCCAGGGCGACAACTTCATCGAGCGTGCGGCGGTCAAAAGGAAGGTCGTAAAAAGGCAGACTCCCCTGTTGACGGGCCGCCATCAGTTGGCGATGGATCTCCAGAGTTCTGGGTTCCAGGGCGTGGAGATCCGCCTCGTGAATCCCCTGCTTCTCTCCCACGGCATCAGCCATCATATTGGTGTAATCAAGGCGAATTTCCATAAAGGCTCCCTCATGGGCAGGTGTTTTGAAGCAAGAATTGAATGCTCAAGTATGCCAGAGATCAGAGCTTTTTCAAACGGCTGACCTCGGCCGGGGTGAGGTGACGAAACTGGCCGGGAGGGATGTCCTTGAGATCGAGAAAAGCCAGGCGCGTGCGTTTGAGGCGGCTGACCGGGTACCCTACCGCCTCGCACATGCGCCGCACCTGTCGGTTGCGCCCTTCATGGATGGTGATCTCAAACCAGGTGTGACTGCCGGACTGCCGCACCCGCTCGACCCGGGCCGGCGCCGTACGCCCATCCTCCAGGTCGACACCCTCCTGCAGCCGCTTTTGGGCCGAAGTGGTCAGCGCCCCCCGCACGCGAACCAGATAGGTCTTGTCCACCTCATGGCGGGGATGAGCCAGACGCTGAGCAAAGTCGCCATCATTGGTCAGAATGAGCAACCCTTCGGTCATGAAGTCGAGGCGTCCGACGGGAAAGAGTCGGGCCCCCACCTCACGCACCAGGTCCGTGACAAGGGGGCGCCCCTGAGGATCCCGCAGGGAGGTCAGGTATTTGGCCGGTTTGTTGAGCAGGATATAGTAGCGGCGGTCTGGCTGGGCGAGGGGTTTGCCGTCGACAGCCACTTCGTCGCGAGCCAGATCGGCCGTATCACCCAGGCTGGCTGGGTGACCGTTCACCGTCACCCTCCCCGCCTCGATCCACTTTTCCGCCTCTCTTCTGGAAGCCAGCCCGGCGGCGGCGATGATCTTCTGCAGCCTTTCAGCGGCTCCCTTATTCATCCAGTTCGTCCTCAGGCCAGCCGTGCTCGGCATCGTCTTCGAGGTGCGCCCCTTCCGTTTCCAGCGTTTCAGGGGTCAGTTCGCTGAATTCCTTCAGGGTCGGCAGGCTGGAGAGATCGGCCAGACCGAATACCTGCAGAAACTCGGCAGTGGTGCCGTACAGCAGAGGCCGCCCGGCGATATCTTTTTTACCCAGAATGCGGATGAGATGTTTATCAAGGAGAGTTTTGACGACGCCGCCGGAATCGACTCCACGCAGGTATTCGACCTCGGCCCGGGTCACCGGCTGCCGGTAGGCGATGATGGCCAGGGTCTCCAGGGCCGCCCGGGAAAACTTGAAGGGCCGGTTCTTCTGCAGGCGCCGCACCCATTCGGCATATTCGGGGCGACTGCGGAACTGGTAGCCTCCGGCCACCTCCTGTAAGAAAAAGCCGCGCCGCATAGACTCATAGTCGCGTACCAGCTCCCGCAGGGCCGTCACAACCGCCTCTTTGTCCACATCGAGCGCCTCTGCCAGCCTCTCCGCCTTGATGGGCGCCTCGGAGGCGAAAATAAGACACTCCACGATGGTCTTGATCTCAGTGGTATCCAAGGGTCTCCTCATCCACAGGCCAGGTTGCCCGCTCACCGCCATCCTCAGACGGATAGAGCCAGATAGGACCATGTTTTTCGTTCTGCATCAGGCGGATCAGCCGCAGCTTGACCAATTCGAGCATGGCCAGAAAGGTGACCACGATCTCGTGCCGGTCTGGCTTCTGGCTGAACAGTTCGGTAAAGAGCAGGTTTTCCCGCTGGCTAAAGAGATCCAGAATGCCATGGATACGCTCCGTGACGGAAAGCCGCTCCGTATCGACCTCGTGCACCGGCGCTTCGGGATGCTCCTGCAGAAAACGCCGAAAAGCCTCGACCAGTTCGTAGATGCCTACGGCTTCAAACTCCGTCTCTGCCGCCGGCTCGGCCTCCGGTTCGAGAAAATCCCGCACAAAGACGTCCCGCTGCAGTTGCGGAAAGGCATCGAGCCTTTCGGCCGCGTCCTTGTATTTCTGGTATTCCAGCAGGCGGCGAACCAGTTCGGCGCGCGGGTCCTCCTCTTCCTCCTCGAGATCCTCCTCCTCGCTGGCCGGCAGCAGCAGGCGGGACTTGATATGGATCAAGGTCGCCGCCATGAGCAAAAACTCGCCGGCCACATCGAGATTGAGACTCTTCATGGCGTCGATGAAGGCCAGATACTGGGTGGTGATCTCCGCCATGGGGATATCGTAGATATCCATCTCGTTCTTTTTGATGAGATGGAGAAGCAGGTCGAGGGGGCCTTCGAAATTTTCGATTTTTACCTGATAGGCCATGAAGCAGCGGCCTCAGTTTCCGAACAGGAAATGCATGACGTATTCCACCACACCCACCTGGGGCCCGGCCAGCTTGTCGACCACGAACCAGATGAGGGGATACAGAAAAACGCGCCAGACATCGGTGAAGAACACCACGAAGATGATGATGACAAACCCGAAAGGCTCCAGCCGGGCCAGCATATCGGCCTGTTTCTTGGGAAGGATGCCCGTCAAGACGCGGCCGCCATCTAACGGAGGCACGGGAATCAGGTTGAAAACGGCCAGAATGACATTGATCAGCAGGCTGAAGGACACCATGAGCACGATGGGTTCGAAGGCCGCCTGCAGCAGGGTCCCTTCCAGAACTTTCAGCTCGGCGATCACGGCGAGGCCACGCAGGAGCAGCGCCGAAAGCAACGCCAGGGCAAAATTGCTCAGAGGACCGGCCAGCGCCACCCAGATCATATTCTGCTTGGGATTTCTGAGGTTGTTGAAATTAACGGGGACGGGACGCGCCCA
>OBLN01001005.1_pt1 | contig 10013 bp, 11 predicted proteins | sample 1519301 | NCBI WGS metagenome assembly OBLN01 (sample SAMEA2452533, study PRJEB22499) | sediment metagenome | reverse complement strand
GTGCCCTTGAGGATAGAGTCGCGGATCGTTTCCAGTATTTTTTCCCGCAGCGTCTGATGGCGTTCAATCGGTTTTTTTCGCATTGGGGGCTCTCCAATTTGAAATGAATTTTTCAAATTGTATACAGTATACATAATCTGTCAAGGCTTTTCTTGTTTACCCGGACTATGCCAAGGCCTTATATCTACTTGTCTTTTTACTATTTTACCCCTAAGATCGGTACTAATTCAGTCGGCATGATTTAGCGGTTATTTTCCCTGCTCCCCCTTTGCTCCGGATATTGGCTGTTTCAACCTTATGGGCAAGTCTCCGATTATTCCCCTGGTCGCCACGGGGGGACGGGTTTGATTCTCTGTAACTCTCTTTTTTATGTCTATTTTGGGATGATGTTGTGAAAAATGACCTCTTTGTCCATGTTCCCTGGAAACAGCTAGGCCCCAATTGGTCTTTTTTCGTCGATAACCGGGTTCAACCGGAAATCGCATTTAAGGCCGATGACTTCACCGACCCTGCCTTCGAACATGTTCGCGCCCTATCGGCAGAGCTTTCGCAACATGGCCTTCGGAATACTATCCATGCTCCTTTTCTTGACCTCAATCCCGGCGCTTTGGATCCCTTGGTGCTGGAGGCCACCCGAAAGCGATTCCATCAAACCATGGATTGCGCCGAAACTCTGGCGTCCGACCTTATCGTATTTCACCCTGGTTACGACCGATGGCGATACGGGAGCCAGAGTCAGTTATGGCTTGAGACGAACCTCCGCTTCTGGCCCGAGTTCATTCAACGGGCCGAGCGTATGGGCTGTACCCTGGTTCTTGAAAATATCTTCGAAGAATCCCCCAAGACTCTGGCTGCCCTGTTGCAGGCCATAGACTCTCCCTTTTTCGGAGCTTGTTTCGATATTGGCCATTGGCATCTCTTTGGTCAAAACGATTTGGAGGCCTGGCTTCGCCATATTGGCAAACATCTGCGGCACCTTCATCTGCACGACAATCATGGCACCTCAGATGAGCACCTGCCGCTAGGGGAGGGTTTAATCGACTTTCAGGCATTATTCCGGTCGCTTGACGCTGCCTCCGTCTGCCCCAGTATCACACTCGAGATTCATGAGCCGGAGGGTATCATTTCATCCATAGCCACTCTGACCCGATTATTCGACTCTGTTCAGAAACTTTAATCCACCAAGGTTCCTCGCGTGATTCCAGGATCTCCGTATTTTTCCCGTATGCGGTCAATGGCCTCGTCGAGTGCCTTTCCTTTCTTTTTTTCGCACTTATCCTCAAACAATGACATCTGGCTTGTTTCACAGGGAACAAGATTCCCGGCCGTAACCCCAAGCAGGCGGATTCCCCTCTGTCCTGATTCGGTTCTGGATAAAAGCTCCTTAGCGACTGGATAAAACTCGGGGACACTGGCTGATGGATTTTCCAGGGTTTTTGACCTCGTGACCTGCTCGAAATTTCCATATTTCACCTTAATGGTTAGAGCAGAGGCCAACAGACTTTTTTTTCGCAAGCGTGAGGCAACCTTTTCGGTAAGTCGTAGCAAGTGGGTTTGCAGGGTGTCCACGTCAAATAAATCAGCGGGGAAGGTCTCTTCCTGTCCTATCGATTTCACTGTGTCGTCCATGATAATTGGGCGATCATCGATCCCCCTCGCCAGCTCGTAAAATCGTTGCCCCGTCACCCCGAAAAGCTGGATTAACTGCGCCAGGCTCAAACGCCGCAGTTCACCGATGGTGTTTATCCCTAGTCGATTCAGCCTTTCTCTCCCTTTGCTACCGATTCCCCATAGAGCGCCTATGGGCAGGGGCAGGATAAATGCTTCAATTTCATGGGGATGTATCACTTTGAGTCCATCCGGTTTGGCTGCCTCAGAAGCCAGTTTGGCCAGATATTTATTGGGAGCCACACCGGCACTGGCAGGCAGGGCGAGCTCTTTCCGAATTGAATTTCTGATATTTTGAGCTATGGAGACCGCCTCGCCTAGAAGCCGCTCACAGCCGGTGACATCCAGGAAGGCTTCATCGATGGACAAGGGCTCGACCCGGTCCGTAAACTGCCTGAAAATGGCAAAAATTTTGCGCGACACGGCTTTGTATGCTTCCATTCTGACCGGAAGGACTACCGCCTCAGGGCACAACTGTACAGCCCGCGCCAGCGGCATGGCCGATCGAACTCCGAAGGCACGGGCTTCATAGGAACAGGCACTGACCACGCCCCTTGTGCGACTGCCGCCGACAATAACTGGTCGGTTTCGCAACTCGGGCTGATCCCGCTGCTCTACGGAGGCATAAAAGGCATCCATGTCGACGTGAATAATCTGGCGCGCTTGCTTTGTAGACATAGCTTCAGCTGTGCTCCCCATCTGGGCAAAACGACAAAAGGCGACCCCGCAGGATCGCCTTTTGTCGTTTCTTCTTAATGCGAATTAGTGGCCCTTGCGGCCAGCCACCTGAATGCGGATCAAGGCCCGCTCAAGAGCGGCTTCCATCACACGGAAATCTTTGTCGTCCTGTGACAGTTCTTTAAGGGCTTTTTCAGCCCGGCCCAGAGCAGCCTTGGCTCTTTCCAGGTCAATTTCATCGGCAGGTTCCGCGGTCTCGACCAGGACGGTAACCTTATCCTCTTCCACCTCAACATACCCCCAGTTAACAGCCAGATGGAAAGTCTCACTACCGGCACGATAGGTGAGTTCCCCGATTTTAAGGGTGGTAAGCATGGGAGTGTGCCCGGGAAGAATGCCGAATTCACCTATGGTGCCAGGTGCGGTAACCTCATCGACCTCTACCGAAAGAACCCTTTTATAAGGGGTTACCATTTCGAGTTTTAGCTTTTCTGCCATCGGTATATCCTTTAGCCGGATGGTAAAGCCGTGTGGGCTTCACCGGAACGAGATTGATCAAGCAGCCAGTTTTTTAGCTTTTTCGAGGGCTTCTTCGATCGTTCCCACCATATAGAACGCCTGCTCGGGAATATCGTCGTACTTACCGTCCACGATTGCCTTGAAGCCGGCAATGGTGTCCTTAAGCTCGACATACTTTCCGGGAGAGCCGGTAAATACCTCGGCCACGTGGAAAGGCTGCGAGAGGAAGCGCTGAATCTTCCGGGCGCGGGCTACTACAAGCTTGTCCTCTTCCGAGAGTTCGTCCATACCCAGAATGGCGATGATGTCCTGCAGATCCTTGTAGCGCTGCAAAACATACTGAACGTCACGGGCTACTTTGTAATGCTCCTCGCCGACGACCTGCGGGTCAAGAATACGGCTGGTGCTGTCCAGAGGGTCAACCGCCGGATAAATACCCAGCTCGGCAATCTGGCGGGAGAGAACGGTGGTGGCGTCCAGGTGGGCGAAGGCCGTGGCGGGCGCCGGGTCAGTCAGGTCGTCAGCAGGTACATAGATGGCCTGTACCGAGGTGATAGAGCCTTTGTTGGTGGTCGTGATACGCTCCTGCAGCTCACCCATTTCTGTACTGAGGGTCGGCTGGTAACCAACGGCGGAAGGAATACGGCCGAGCAGAGCCGAAACTTCCGAACCGGCCTGCGTAAAGCGGAAAATGTTGTCGACGAACAGCAGAACGTCCTGTCCTTCTTCATCGCGGAAATATTCGGCCACGGTGAGAGCGGAAAGGGCGACGCGCGCACGAGCGCCGGGGGGTTCGTTCATCTGACCGTAAATTAGAGCGGCTTTGTCGAGAACGCCGGAGTCCTTCATTTCATGCCAGAGGTCATTGCCCTCACGCGTACGCTCACCGACACCGGCGAAAACCGAGAAGCCACCGTGCTGCTTGGCGATGTTGTGGATAAGCTCCATGATAAGAACCGTCTTGCCGACGCCGGCGCCGCCGAAGAGGCCGATTTTACCGCCACGGGCGTAAGGGGCCAGCAGGTCAACGACCTTGATGCCGGTTTCAAAAGCCTCAACCTTGGTGGACTGCTCGACGAATTCGGGGGTAGGGCGATGGATCTCCCATTCCTTGTCGGTGTTAACGGGACCGGCTTCGTCAACAGGCTGGCCGACGACGTTCAGGATGCGGCCGAGGGTGTTGCGACCAACCGGCATAACAATCTGTTTGCCGGTATCCATGACATCCTGCCCGCGGACAAGGCCGTCGGTGGAGTCCATGGCGATGGTTCTAACGGTATTTTCACCAAGATGTTGGGCCACCTCGACGACGAGGTTCCATTCCTCTTCCCCAAGAGAAGGGTTGGTGATTTTAAGGGCGTGATAAATCTCGGGGAGTTTCCCGGCCTCAAATTCAACGTCCACGACGGGACCGATAACCTGAGTGATTTTTCCTTTATTCATGGCGAGTCGTTCCTCCTTTATTCCACCTGAAGACAGATGGGAATCAACGGTCTGTTAGTCTTATTTGATCGATTCGGCGCCGGAAATGATCTCCATGAGCTCTTTGGTAATAGCAGCCTGACGCGCTCTATTGTATTGAAGCGTAAGCTTGGAGATCATCTCTTTGGCATTTCTGCTGGCACTGTCCATGGCGCTCATGCGCGCACCATGTTCGGAGGCAACGGATTCCAGCAACCCACGGAAAATCTGTACCTCTATGTGCTTGGGCAAAATTTGATCGAGAACTTCACCGCGGTTGGGTTCGTAAAGGTACTGGGGAACATGGGTTCCCTCCTCGACCTCAAGGGGAACAATCGGCAGGAGTTTTTCGATCAGCGGATCCTGGGAAATCGCGCTACGGAAAGCGTTATAGGCCAGATATACCGCGTCATATATTCCTTCGGTATACTCCGACACGATATCCTGACCCAGAAGAGACGCCGTGCTGTAGGAAATGGACCCGGTGATATTTTCATGCACCTTGACGATGTTCATTCCTTTGCGCGTTCTGAGGTAGTCTCTCCCCTTGCGGCCAATGATCATAATGTCGATGTCGGCGAACCCTTCGGGGTTCTGCCGAACAAATCGCTCCACGGCCTTGGAAATATTGGCATTGAAACCGCCGCACAGACCTCGGTCAGCCGTCATAAGGACGACAAGTGCGCGTCCCTTGCCTCGTTGCTGAAGCAGCGGGTGAGCTTCGGTGTCTTCACGCAGCGCCAGGCTGGAGAGAACCTCCAGCATTTTCTCGGCGTAAGGGCGCGCGGAGACAACGGCATCCTGGGCTCGACGCAACTTGGCCGCCGAGACCATTTTCATGGCCTTGGTGATCTGACTGGTATTTTTGACCGAAGAGATTCTCTTCTTAATATCCTTCAGGCTTGCCATCTGTTCATACCTTTTGAATACGTTTTAGGCGACGAACTGACCCTTGAACTCATCCAGTGCCGCTTTGATGCGGGCTTCAAGGTCACTATCGATGGCCTTTTTCTCGCGAACATCGGCCAAAAGCTGACCTTGGGTGCTCTCAAGATAAGAGAGCAGTTCGGCCTCGTAACGCTGAATTGCGGTGGTTGGGTAATCATCCACATAGCCATTGTTGGCCGCATAGATGACCAGGACCTGCTTTTCAACGGGCAGAGGCTTATACTGGCCTTGCTTGAGAATCTCAACCAGACGGGCGCCACGGGCGAGCTGACGCTGTGTAGCAGCGTCAAGGTCAGATCCGAACTGAGCGAACGCTGCCATTTCACGGTACTGGGCCAAGGCTAGACGCAGCGTACCAGCGACCTGTTTCATCGCTTTAACCTGGGCGCTACCGCCGACGCGGGATACTGACAGACCGACGTTGATAGCCGGACGGACACCGGAATAGAAAAGATCGGTTTCCAGGAAGATCTGACCGTCGGTGATCGAAATAACGTTGGTCGGGATGTAAGCGGAAACGTCACCGGCCTGCGTTTCGATGATGGGCAGAGCAGTAAGGCTGCCGGCGCCGAGGTCATCGTTAAGCTTAGCCGCACGCTCAAGAAGGCGGCTGTGCAGGTAAAAGACGTCGCCGGGGTAGGCTTCGCGTCCGGGCGGACGGCGCAGCAGCAGGGACAACTGGCGGTAAGCAACAGCCTGCTTGGACAGGTCATCATAGATGATCAGAGCATGCTTGCCGTTGTCACGGAAGAATTCCCCCATGGTAACCCCAGTATAAGGGGCGATAAACTGCAGAGGAGCCGGATCGGAAGCGGTAGCGGCAACGACGATCGTGTAATCCATGGCGCCATGCTGCTTCAGCTTGTCAACGACCTGCGCCACAGTAGAGCGCTTCTGGCCGATAGCTACGTAGATACAGACAACATTTTGGCCTTTTTGATTGATAATGGTATCGATGGCAACGGCCGTTTTACCCGTCTGACGGTCACCGATGATCAATTCGCGCTGACCACGGCCGATGGGCACCATCGCGTCAATCGCTTTAAGACCCGTTTGCATGGGTTCGTGAACGGACTTACGAGCGACGATGCCGGGTGCCTTGATTTCGACCTGACGGAAATCCTTCGTGTCGATTTCCCCGGCCCCATCGATGGGGAGACCGATACCATCAACGACCCGGCCGGTGAGTGCGTCCCCGACAGGAACCTGCACAATCCGCTCGGTTCTCTTGACCGTGTCGCCCTCTTTGATGTGGTGAGCCTCACCGAGGATGGCGGCCCCAACGTTGTCTTCCTCAAGGTTGAGAACCATACCCATAACGCCACCGGGAAACTCCAGGAGCTCACCAGCCATGGCCTTATCAAGGCCATGAATACGAGCGATACCGTCACCAACGGAAATGATGGTACCTGTCTCGCTAACCTCTACCTCACGGCCGAAGTTCTCGATCTGCTTTTTGATAATCGCGCTGATTTCTTCTGCTTTGATTTCCATAAGACCTTCTCACCCCTTCTTTAAGGTATCTTCAATCCGTTTCAACTGGGTTTTTATACTTCCGTCAAAAAGCTGACCGGCAATTTCAGCCTGCAGCCCCCCGATAAGGGCGGGATCAACATCCATGGTGACGTCAATCCGTTTGCCCGTCTTCTTTTCCAAAGCGGAAGCAATGTCCCTTACCTGTTCCTCGGCGAGAGGAGAGGCAGACTTCAGCCGTGCCCGCAAAACACCGGACAGTTCATCGGCCAGCTTCCGGTAATCCCCTTCTATCAGGGAGAGGTACTTAAGTCGGTCGTTCTCCAAGAGAAGTCCCAGAAAATTGCGAACACCCTCAGAGAGTTCCAGGCTTTTTGCCACCTCTTGCAGAATGGTCGTTTTCTTCTCTAAAGGAAAAGTCGGACTCTCCATAAGAAGCCGGAGAAAATCCTCCGAGGCAAAAATCGAGGACACCTTGGCTAATTCCTGGCCAAAGTCCTCCACCATCTTTTGCTCGGCACCCAGGTTCACCAGGGCCTTCGCATACCGCCTGGATATAGCGCTGATACTCAATGTAATTCTCCCACCTTTTGAATATATTCATTCACCAGACGTTTTTGATCGTCTCCGGTAACCTTTTGGGTGAGCAGATCCCTCGCTATCTCGATAGCCATATTGGTCGCCTCCTGCCGGAGTTCAGCTTTGGCCTTGGCTATTTCCCGAGAAGCAGCTTTCTCTGCGTCCTGACTGATTTTTTCTGCCATTTCTTTCGCTTCGGCGATAATCCGGTCACGCTCCAGCTCGCCCTCGCGTTTGATCGAAGCATAGATGTCGTCGATCTCTGCGGAAGCCTTGGTCAGCTTTTCATCATACTCCGCATAACGTGCTTCGGCCTTTTCCTTGGCGTCCTGGGCCTCCTTAAGGGCTTTTTCAATCCCTTCACGGCGCCCCGCCAGCCCTTTGCGAATAGGCTTGGTTACGAAATAGGCCAGCAGCCCGAAGGTAACCGCGAAATTGAACATGCGGTAAAGAAAGTCCTTGATGAGAACACCGCTGTCCACGTGATGAGCGTCAGCGGCGGCAACAGCGACAGAAGCGGAGACAATAAGCAGCAGGACTGCCGCGGAAGATATGATCTTTTTATTCATCAAAATCCCTCTTAAGTTCATTACAGGCTCCTTCCCAGGAGTTTGGCAGCAATATCGGATGCCAGAGTCTGAGCATCGGACCTCAGGGCTTTACGCGCTTCCTCTGCCTCGCCGGCCACTTTTTCCTTCATGGACTCCAGAGTTGCCGTAGCACTCTGCCTGGCGGCCGAAAGGATTTCAGTCTCTTTGGCTACCGCCTCTTCTTTCATGGTCGCCTTTTCTTTGCCGGCGGTGATTTTGGCTTCCTGCAGTTTTTCCTGATAGGCGGCCATTTTTTCTTCAACCTGAACAGCCAGATCCTTAGCCCGCTGATGGGAACCATCGACGGTTTCCTTGCGCTTTTGCAGCATGCTGCGAAGCGGTTTATAAAGGATAAAGTTCAGCGCAACCATCAAAACGACAAAGTTGACAAACTGGACAATTATGGTTCCGTTGATTTCAATCACAGCAATACCTCATAAACGTCTTTGGGCGTTTGTTTAAATATTCGTATACTGTATACAGGGGAACAGGAGGGTTATAGACCCCCCGGGGGCTAAATCGGGCAATAGCTATCACATGACCCATGTTATGTCAAGGTCTTTTGCCCTTGTCCGGGGAAAGGCTCCCTTGTGGCGCACCTTGATGCCCCGCTATTTTTTTTCGGATCTGGTTTTATTTGTCTTTGACAGGCGTGGGGGTTGCCCCTTTTTCCACTTTCATGCTGATGTTGCTGTTGACCCGGACACCCTCTTCAACGATCAGCACCGGCGTCTCGATATTACCCTCCACCATCGCCGGGTTACGTAGTTCGACGCGACTGGAGGCTTTAATATTTCCCTTGAAACGACCACTCAGTATAAGGCTTCCAACCGTTATCTCGGCTTGAATGTCAGCCGCCTCTCCCACAATCAAAGTATCTTTTGAGGCAATTTCTCCTCGAAAGGCTCCATCCAGTCGGACAATGTCGTCAAAAACAAGCTTGCCCTCAAATTCGCTACCGGGTCCAAGGAAGGCCTTTATCTCGCGCTTTTCAATGGGCGTTTCTTTTTTCATCGCGTTATCTTCCTTTTTAGTAAACATGGCAGAGAGACTCCCCTCTAACTAATCTATAAAGTGAGGCCCAAGACTTCCATTAATCTTTCCAGCTCTTGCGGCGAAAAATAAGTGATTTCAATTTTGCCGCCTTTGCCTTTGGCCGAAATTTTTACCTGAGTCCCCAAGGCTCTTTTCAGCTCTCCAGCCAGATGGACCAACTCCGGGTTTTCCACCTGCTTCGTTTTCGGCTTGGCGACCACCCCAAAACTCTTTATTTTCTTTACCAGCGCTTCCGTTTCCCGAACAGAGAGCTTTTTCTCCAAAACCTGGTTTCTGGCTTCGACGATATCCTCATCCGACTCAAGCGAAAGCAGGCTTCGTGCGTGGCCCATAGTCAGACGGCTGCTCAACACATCGTCACGAACAGGATCCGGCAGCCTTAGCAGGCGCAGCGAGTTGGCCACGGTCGACCGGTCTTTGCCAACCCTTCGCGCTACTTCTTCCTGCGAAAGATCGAAACCATCCATAAGGTTTCGATAGGCTTCGGCCTCTTCAATGGGGTTCAAATCCTCCCGCTGGATGTTTTCTATCAGGGCCACTTCCAGGGCCCAGTCTTCCGATACATCCTGAATGACGACGGGAATTTCATGCAAACCCGCTTTTTGAGCAGCCCTCCACCGGCGCTCTCCCGCTATGATCTGATAAGAATCCTCTACTCGCCGGACCACAAGAGGTTGAATGACCCCCTTCTCCTTGACCGAGGCGACGAGTTCGGCCATCTTTTCATCGTTGAAAGTTTTGCGGGGCTGTTTGCTGTGCGGTTTGAGTTCTTCGATGGGACATAGAAAATATTTCCGCCCCCCTTCCTGGGTGGCGGAATTGAGCAAAGCGCCTATTCCTTTTCCCAGCGCCGGACGTTTGGCCATATCAACTCTCCATCTCTATGATTTCCTTAGCTAATTCCAAGTAAGCCATTGCTCCGCGAGAGGTGATATCGTATAAAATCACCGGTAATCCGTGGCTGGGCGCCTCGGACAGGCGAACATTTCTGGGAATCACCGAATCGAAAACCTTGTCGGAGAAATGGTTTCGTATTTCTTC
>OBLN01001004.1_pt1 | contig 10025 bp, 7 predicted proteins | sample 1519301 | NCBI WGS metagenome assembly OBLN01 (sample SAMEA2452533, study PRJEB22499) | sediment metagenome | reverse complement strand
CTCTCTGAAGTTTAGCAGCAGGTCATTGAAGTTTACAAAGCCGTACTCTTTTTTTAAACCCTCGAACTCATCGACAATGTCTGCATATATCATCGCAAAGAGCTCATGTTCAGGGTATCTGTTTTTAACCCACTCCTCAAAGTTATCTTCAAGTTCCGTATTTTGGTAAAAGGAGTATACGTCATATAGATAGTTTCCGCCATAAGGCATTATCTCCGCCCCTATGTGCCCAAAAGAGCGCTTTTCATAAACGCTTCTAAAGAGCGTCTTTAGCTCTCTTTGCTGCTTTAAAACGACTTTTTTGTCATCCTTTTTAAGCCATCTGTAACTTACAGCATGAAATGTCCCCGCATCTATTTTTGAAGCTACATCATTGCCGAAAAAATCTGCAACGCGCTGAACCATCTCTGCAGCTGCTTTGTTTGTAAAAGTAAGAAGCAAAATCTCTTGGGGTTTTACGCCCGAATCCAAAAGATAAGCGATTCTGCCGACAATAGTAGAGGTCTTGCCGGTTCCTGCAGATGCTATGATAAGATTTTGTCTGTTTTTTGATGTTGCAGCGAGGTACTGTTCCTCATTTAAACGCGAAAGTGGCAAAAAGACTCCTCTTAAATTAAGAGTGAAATTATACTATCATAAGCTTCAACTTTTTAAAAAAAGAGCTTCTATTGTGTAGTGTTTGCGCAAGAACAAATAAAACTCAAATAAGCAAAGCCTCACATCTTTTTGGATATAATCGCGAAAATTTTTATACTATTTAAGGTCAAAAACATGTCAGCAAAGAGCTATGAACCGAGCATTACGGAAGATGAATTTTACAAGATCTGGGAAGAGAGAGGCTACTTTGAGGTAGAGGGCAACAGAGCCATTCAAGAAGATGGAAAAAATTTCTCTATTATGATGCCTCCTCCAAATGTCACAGGTCGTCTTCACATAGGTCATGCCCTTACGTTTACGCTTCAAGATATTATCACACGCTACAAAAGAATGGACGGATACAAAACTCTTTGGCAGCCGGGAACCGACCATGCGGGGATAGCGACGCAAAATGTTGTCGAGAAACAGCTATTGGCACAAGGCACGACAAAAGAGGAGATCGGCAGAGAGGCGTTTTTAGAGCGTGCGTGGGCGTGGAAAGAGGAGTCTGCGGGAGTTATGACCTCACAGCTTCGTAAAATGGGTGTAAGCCCTGCGTGGAAACGTGAGCGCTTTACTATGGATGAAGGACTTCAAAAGTCGGTAAAAGAGGCTTTTGTTCATCTATACAATCAAGGGCTTATCGTTCGCGGAAACTACATGGTAAACTGGTGTACGCATGACGGCGCACTTAGCGACATAGAGGTCGAGCATGAAGAGCATGAGGGCAAGTTCTACCATATAAAATACCCTTTTGCAGACGGCAGCGGTTTTGTTGAAGTTGCGACCACCAGACCTGAGACATACTTCGGCGATACGGCTGTAATGGTGCATCCGGATGATAAAAGATACAAAGATATAATCGGCAAGAAGATAAGACTTCCTCTGACTGAGAGAGAGGTTTCTATTATTGCCGACGAGCATGTAGACATGACATTTGGAACGGGTGTTGTCAAGGTAACTCCTGCGCACGACCAAAACGACTACGAAGTAGGAAAAAGACACGATCTGGAGTTTATTACCGTGTTTGATGAGAAGGGTATTTTAAACGAGTACGCCGGAGAGTTTGCAGGCTTAGAGCGTCTTGAAGCCCGCGATATTATCGTTAAAAAGCTCCAAGACGAAGGCTTTGTAGTAAAGATAGAGGATCACAAACATCAAGTGGGACACTGCTACAGATGTAAAAACATCGTTGAGCCTTACATCTCAAAACAGTGGTTTGTTAGAAGTGAGGTCGCAAAGAAGTCGATAGAAAAGACAAATGGCGGCAAAGCGAAATTTTTTCCTCCTCACTGGATAAACTCATACAACTCATGGATGGGTGATCTAAGAGACTGGTGCATCTCCCGTCAGCTTTGGTGGGGACATCAGATCCCTGTTTTTTACTGCAACGACTGCGATCATGAGTGGGCTAGCTTAAAAGATGAAGAGCATGAGTGTCCAAAATGTGCTTCAAAAAACATTCATCAAGACCCTGATGTTCTTGACACTTGGTTCAGCTCCGCTCTATGGCCGTTCTCAACGCTTGGCTGGGGTAACGGCGACGTTGAGATGGATAAACTCTTCCAATCAGACGACCTAAAAGAGTTCTACCCGAACTCTCTTCTTATTACGGGCTTTGACATACTATTTTTCTGGGTTGCAAGAATGATGATGATGGGTGAGAGTTTTATGGGAGAGCTTCCGTTCAACCACATCTACCTTCATGCACTGGTCCGCGACGAGCACGGTCAAAAGATGAGCAAGTCAAAAGGCAATGTCATCGACCCGCTTGATATGGTAGAGAAGTACAGTGCCGATATTCTGCGCTTCACTCTTGCCATCAGCGCGGCACAAGGACGTGACATAAGAATGAGTACGGACAAACTGGAGCAGAACCGCAACTTTACAAACAAGCTCTACAACGCAGCGAAATTTTTGCAGATGAACGTAGATACTTTCCCTGATCTCAAAGGTTTTTGTGTCGAGACTCCGCTTGGAAGATACATGCTCTCTCGTCTAAATGTAGCAACTGCCGAAGTGCGCTCGTCAATGGATGAGTACAGATTTAACGATGCTGCTACGGCTCTTTACCGCTTTATCTGGAATGAGTTCTGCGACTGGGGAATTGAACTTAGCAAAGCTGACAAAAGCTCAATAGTTGAACTTGGGGCGATCTTTAAAGAAGCGATGAAGCTACTGCATCCGTTTATGCCGTTCATCACAGAGTATCTCTACCATGAACTCTCGGCAACAAGCCTGGAGAGCTCCGAGTCCGTTATGGTCATGAAGTATCCGCATAAGACAAAAAAACGTCTTAAAGACGAAGCCAGATTTGAGGTGATAATGGATGTTATCATCTCTATCAGACGTGCAAAGGTTCTAGTAGATCTTGCAAATCAGAAGATAGAAAAAGCGTTTGTAAAAATAGACGGTATCTCACAAGAAGAGCAGGAGCTTATGAAACCGTTTATACTTAAACTTGCAAAAGTGGATAATGTAGAGTTTACCGACTCTAAAGTAGAGAACTCCGTAAGTGACATCTCGCAAAAATGCGAGACATTTATTCCGACAGAGTCAATTGACCTCACGCCGATTATCAACCGCCTTAGCAAACAGGATGAGAAGCTTCAAAAAGAGATAGACAAACTCAGCGGTATGCTAAACAATGAGCGCTTTGTCGCAAATGCACCTGAAGATGTTCTTGCAAAAAACAGAGAACTTCTCGCAGATGCACAAGATAAGCAGCAAAAAGTTCTAGAGCAGTTGAATTCACTGAAAAACTAAATGAACAAAGTTTTTGAACCTAAGCTTTTTACACTTCTAAAATCAGGGATAAGCAAAGAACAGCTTATCTCAGATATTTTCGCCGGTATCGTTGTCGGTATAGTTGCACTTCCGCTCTCAATCGCATTTGCAGTAGCTTCAGGCGTATCACCTGAAAAAGGCCTCATCACTGCGATCATTGCAGGCTTTATCATCTCCTTTTTTGGCGGCAGCAGAGTACAGATCGGCGGTCCCACGGGAGCATTCATCGTAATCATATACGCAATAGTTCATGAGTACGGTATTGACGGGCTCATTATCTCTACTATGATGGCCGGGGTCATTCTCATACTATTTGGGCTTTTACGTCTTGGCAACTTGCTTAAATATTTTCCGCATCCGCTGATAGTAGGCTTTACAAGCGGTATTGCAGTCATTATATTCTCGACACAGATAAAAGATGCACTCGGGTTGAATATTGAGAAAATGCCATCGGAGTTCTTTGAGAAGTGGGTCACATACTTTTCTCACGTAGATGAGACAAACTTATATGCGCTCGCAATTACGGCTGCAACGATTTTGATAACGATCTATTTTAGAAAGATAACTGCCAGAGTTCCAGGCTCTTTTGTTGCCATAATCTTCATTACATTTATCGTTCAAGCTGCAAATATTCCCATAACGACCATTGAGTCCTTCTTCGGAGAGATCCCAAACACTTTTACTTTCTCGCTTCCAAGTATCGAGATTGAGAACCTCTACATCTATATCGCTCCTGCTCTTACCATAGCGCTGCTTGGAGGTGTAGAGTCACTTCTCTCTGCCGTTGTGGCTGACGGTATGATAAGCGGCAATCACCGCTCTAACACGGAACTGATAGCACAGGGGATAGCAAATATCATCACTCCGATATTTGGCGGCATTGCGGCAACGGGTGCAATTGCGAGAACCGCTACGAACGTAAAAAACGGCGGAAGAACTCCGATAGCCGGAATTGTGCACGCCATGACACTGCTTCTCATAATGCTTATCTTTGCAAGCTACGCAAAGCTTATCCCTATGGCATGTTTGGCTGGGATATTGATAGTAGTAGCGTACAATATGAGCGAGTGGCGCTCTTTTATATCTATATTAAAAGGCTCACCTTTTGACATCATAGTCCTTCTTAGCACATTCTTGCTTACCGTATTCGTTGATCTGACAGTAGCTATTGAGATCGGAGTTGTCCTCTCCTCGCTTCTGTTTATGAAGAGAATGGCGGATATCGGCATAAAGACCCCGTGCCGTGTTGACAGCGACCTGCTTGATGACTATTCGGATCTGCCTGAGGGCGTCTCCATCTACGAGATAAGCGGTCCGCTCTTTTTCGCATCTGCAAAACAGTACTCGGGAGTCATAAAGGAGATAGGGCTTAAGAGCAAGATACTCATAATCCGTATGCGCCACGTTCCTTTTGTGGACTCAACAGCCCTTCACAACTTTGAGGAGATGCTAAAGACACTGCAAAAATCAGATGTAAAAGTGCTTCTCTCAGGTGTAAACAGCGATGTACTGCAAGATTTAAAAAAGTATGAGATAACTAGTCTGATAGGCGAAGAAAATATACTTGACTCTTTTGATGAGGCTGTAAAAAAAGCCAAGAGCATTACGCCGGCTGCTTAGTTGCTCTTGACGACTATGTAACTTTGGGGCTTGATAGACCTGTATTTTGGCATTCCAGTGCCTATGGTAGAGTTTATATATGTCGGATCTGCTATAACATACTCTTTTGAACCTGCTCTTATCTTCTCTCCCTCAAGCGGGATATAAAGAGCGGTTGCCATATGGTCCTCATACTTTACACCGAGCGTGCTTACTCCGAAAAGCTCTCTTATCAAGTAAGAAAAAAGGACCGCTCTGTCTTCACAATCTGACCTGTCGTAAAAAAGCGTCTCCTGAGCGAACATCACCTTCTCTTTTCCGAATTGCTGATTGTCCTGCTCATATTTGAACGATTTTTGCACAAAAGTAAGCACAAAGTTCATAGCTTCGCTTGCTTTTTTGCCGTCAATATATTTTTTGATGGATATCGCCAGCTCTGTGTATGTCCTCTTATCAAGAGGAGCGTTGAAAAAGGTCTCATAGTCGGCCTGCGGATATGTGGACATAAACTCTATAAGGTTCTTGTTGTATGAGATAGCGATCTCGTATCTATTGTTAAAGTGTTCGAAGCTCAGAAGTTTATCCTCAAAATCCTCTCCTAAGATCGGAAGCTCATAGAGCGAGAGATCAAGCGGCTTTGTAGCACCCGGATAATCCTGTTTGTAAGAAAAGACTCTCCCTATGCTCTCTTTTGAGTTGTCTAAGAAAACATAATACTTTTTGCTATCGAAGTTAAAGCTTGGCGCTGCATAGATCGTCTTTGTCGAGTAGTGCATCAATACTACATGCCTGTCGTCCAGGCCGATCTTTACTCCGTAGCCCAATTTATTTAACAAAAACCAGCTAAGAAGCTTAGAGTTGTCTCTGTTTTCATATATGCTCTTAGATATCTTTGAGACTAACAGGTAGACACCCCAGTCATTTAAGTTCATAGAACTTGAGACTCTTTTTATATCCAAAACCAGATCTTCATAATCGCTTGAAGCGACACTGTCAAAAAAGTTGGCTATACCGGTCTGATTTGCAGGGTAAAAAGTCGCTCTTTTTACACCGTCTGAAATATCAAACTCCAAATTTTTACCGTAAAAATCAAAAGTGATATCTTTTTGCACTTTTTGTGCAGGCAAAGACTCGGCAGGCTCTTTTTGAGGTGGTGGCAAATCCTCTATAAGCTCTTTTTTTTCTTCTATCTCTATATTTATCTTCGGTCCGACCGGCTTGATCTGAGTCGGTTTTGCAGGCTCGATCGTTACGGGTTTTGGCTTATCGTAAAGAGGTTTCATCTCCTCAAGTGCGTAGGCTTTCCACTCCTGTTTCAAGTAGTTGCCAAATTCCCTGTCCCTCTCATCCTTATACTCTTTAAAGGAGTCCGTTTGAGACTTTTTAAAATCTTTAAAGCTCTGCTGGGCAAAGGTGAGTGAAAAACTCAGCGCAATAAGTAGACTAAAACGGCCAGACAGCCTGAATAATTTTTGTACCCCAGCCCTGTTTTGTCGCACGGTCAACATCTCCCTCTGTCTTGTAAAGAATCTTGGCATCACTTATCTGTGAAGACTCTATTCTGTTGTACTGATCAATATCGTAAGGGCGGATTACGCCGCCTATCTGTATGATCTGCTTCTGATCATCTACCAGTATCTCTCTCTTGCCCGATATAAAATAGTTTCCGTTCTCCAGAACTTTTACAATTCTTGCAGAAATCGTCGTAGTAAAGGATGCATCTCTTGACGCACTTCCCTGACCTGCATAAGCACTGCTTGAACTGCCTGTAAACCCTATATTGCCCAAACCGTTGAGCTTATTGACAGCTGAATTTACCGCAGAGTTCGTACCGCCTGAACTAAAGAGACCGCCGCCAAGACCCATAGTGTCATCTTCGCTAAGCTGTTTTGAGCCCGTGCTTGAACTCTGCGCATTTTCAGATATGATGACCGTCACGACATCATTTACGTGCATAGCCTTATGGTCGGTAAAAAGCGGATTTTCGCCCTGACCAAAGATACTTCCAACCGAAGCAAAATCCTTCTTGTCTTCGCGCGATGGCATCTGCTCTACATAAGCAGGAGGCTCAAAGTCTATCTCAGGATCCGTCAAATTTGCCGTACAACCGGAAAAAAATAGTATAGCATAAATCGGCATCAGCACCATTAAAATAGTTTTTTTCAATTTTTCTCTTTTGCTTCTGTTTTATTAGTTATAATTCTAGCAATAATAGTTCCACATAAAAGGAAAATCGTGAATTTAAGAGACAGAATCAACCAAGACGTCAAAGATGCAATGAAAGCAAAAGACAACGCAAAAAGAGACGCACTTAGACTCTTAACAAGTGCCTTTAAACAGATAGAGGTCGATGAGAGAAAAGAGCTTAATGATGATGACGTTATAAAAATAATTCAATCGCAGGTCAAAAGAAGAGATGATGCCGCGACTCAGTACAGAGATGCAGGACGCGACGATCTGATGCAAAAAGAGCTGGACGAGATAGCTTACTATAAAGAGTATCTGCCTGCACAACTGAGCGACGATGAACTAAACGAAGCGCTAAAAAGTATAATTGCAAAAATAGGCGCTGAAACTATAAAAGATATCGGAAAAGTTATGGGAGCTGCATCAAAAGAGCTATCAGGCAAGGCTGACGGCAAAAGGATCAACGAGTGCGCAAAGGCACTATTGTCATAAGAGAAGAGACTCTTCTCTTAGCCAAACTTCAATTTTCTAAGCGCCGTTTCCTCATCCGCTTCTCTCATAAGCGATTCGCCTACCAAAAAGGCATCGACTCCAGCTTTTGAGAGATCTTCGAGCTGCCCGTGCTCATAAATACCGCTCTCTGCAACGATTATCTTACCGTTTGGTATCATCGGAATTAGCTCATAAGAGAGCTGCATGTTCATCTCAAAAGTTTGGAGGTTTCTATGGTTTATCCCGATAATATCGCTCCCCGCATAGATCGCCTTTACCAGATCGCTCTTATCGTGAACCTCAACGAGGGCTTCCATACCAAGATGTCTTGTGTACCCAAGCAGCTCTTTTAGCTCGCCTTTGCTAAGAGCCGCGGCAATAAGTAAAATAAAATCCGCACCGTGAACCATAGCTTCAAGTATCTGATACTTTGTAACTATAAAATCTTTTCTAAGAAGCGGGATTCCCACATATCTTCTTATCTGCCCCAGATAGTCTAAGTTTCCTTGAAAGAAGTGAGGTTCGGTAAGAACCGAGATAGCGCTCGCCCCTCCTCTCTCATAACTCTGTGCGATCGCTATGGGATCAAAATCTTCACGGATAACCCCTTTTGAAGGAGAGGCTTTTTTTACCTCTGCAATTATTCTATACGGATCTTCTTCTGTAGCTTTTAAATATGGAAATACATCTCTCGGCGCTCTTGCGTTAAAGGCAAGCGAGCGTCCAAGCCAGTCAAGCGAGAACTCCTTCTCTCTTTTTATTACATCTTCTCTTGTTTTTTTTATTATCTCGTCTAAAATCATTCTACTTTTTACCCTTTTGTTTTTTGTTACACTTCTTTATAGCTTCAATATGTTCTACCACTTCGCTGTTGCTGCTGCCGTCCATATTTGACACTTTCTTCATGATCTTTGCGGCTCTCTTGCAATCTCCGAGCTTATAGTACCCCCACGCCAGCGAATCAAGATAGTAGATAGAGTTTGGCTCGATCTTAAGCGCCTCTTTTATATACTCTATCCCCTTTTTTACATCGATATCGTGATCGATCAAAAGATAGCCGAGATAGTTAAGGTACATGCCCTCTCTTTTTGTCTCTATCACCTCTTTTAGCTTAGAGATAACGCTTTTGTGCATCGCTTTGTCGCTCTTATTTTCAGCGCTCTCATACTCAAATATAGCGCTCTGTCCAAGATAAGACGCATCACCGCTCTCATCATAGAGCTCTTTTGCAACGCCGACTGCTTTTTTATAATTTTTCATCTTTATGTAGAGCTGAAGAAGCAGTTCATTGTTGATGCCGCTCTGCTCCAAAAACTCTATCATCTTTTTGTAATCTTTTTTATAGCCGTATATCTGAACTATCTTCTCGCCTATATCTCTGCTTGAATCTATCTTATAAAGTCTTAGATAGGTAGATAAAAGACCGTCAACATTGTTGTCATTGCTGTAAAAACCGATGAGCTTTGAGCAGATGAACTTTGTGCATCCATGTATTCTGGAGTGAGTCTCAAGCTGTGCGATGGCATCTTTTTTTCTCTCTAGATTTACATACAAGATGACTGCGATCTTCTCAAGTATCTTCTCGTTATAATCTTTAATATACGCGCCCTCAAGATACTTTACGGCGGTATCAAACTGCTTTAGTTTTACATATATCTCGCTTACAAGCAGGTAGTCGTCAACGTTGTTAGATTTTGATACAAGCCTTAGACCAAGCTCCTTTGCCTCTAGGAGTCTCTGGGCTCTCATAAGGGCCACTATTTTGATCCTTACAAGCTCAAAATCATCTATCTCATCCCCTAAAGCGTCATCTGCTCTGCTTATTACTCGTTCGTTCTCATTTGCCGCCAACTCATCTCTTAGGGAGCGGTATAGGTACTCTTTTTTGCCTGTTTTTAAATAGAGAGTATTAAAAATATCCGATGAGTTCTTATAATCCTGCCTCTCCTCAAACAAAAGAGCATTTAGTATGTAAAGATCCTCATATTCAAAAACTTTCTCATGCCCCTTTACCTCTACTTCTTTAGAGGAGCACCCGAGAATGAAAATAAGTGCGGTAACTAGGAGATAAAACCTCATAATACTAAGCATCAATGACTCCGGGGCACTCCAGCTTCAACTCATCGACCCTTGTCTTAAAATAGTCCCAAAAAGGAAAAGTTCTGCACTGCTGCGGTCTTGCTTCATAAATTGCACATCCGTTTGATTCTCTGTCATAAAAGGCGCACTCATAACTACCTGCGATCTTTCTCTCTTTTATAGAGTATCTGTATCCGTGTTTAAAAAGGTCGCAAGACTTTTAAAACCGAAGTCTCATTTTATTT
>OBLN01001003.1_pt1 | contig 10025 bp, 11 predicted proteins | sample 1519301 | NCBI WGS metagenome assembly OBLN01 (sample SAMEA2452533, study PRJEB22499) | sediment metagenome | reverse complement strand
GATGCTATAATTTTTGCTATGTCATAGAGCGAAAAGGTGCTTGCAGCAACCGTTGCTTTGTCACCGCTCTTTTGTTCAGCTGCAAGAGATATTGATGCAATAAGCAGGATTGCTGCTAAAAAAAATCTGTTTTTTAAATTCATTAATGTTTCCAATATTTTTTTGAAATTATATCTTATTTTGCAACAATTGGTTTTTTTGGGTATAATTCGCAACTTTTAAAACTCAGGATATATATAATGACAGCTAGTTTTCTACTTATTGTTCAAATAATTTTAGTCGTAATGATTATCATAGCAGTGCTTCTGCAAAAAAGCTCAAGTATCGGTCTGGGAGCGTACAGCGGCTCAAACGACTCTGTTTTCGGAGCAAAAGGTCCTAGTAGTTTCTTGGCGAAAACAACTTTCACCATAGGCTTTTTATTTGTCGTAAATACAATAGCATTAGGGTATATGTACTCATCGTCTGCAACGGAATCAGTCGTTGACAATATGATCGAATCAACAGACGTTCAAGCTCCGTCTGCAGCAACTCCTGCACCAGCTCAAAGCGAAACCACACCTCCTAAATAGTTGCATTTTTTTGCAACTACGCACCTTATAAAATCTTTTTTTTAGAGATTTCTCGCTACAATAACGCCACTATTTTTGATATATAAGGAAACTAAATGTTAGATGAAGTATTCGACAAATGCGAATCAGAGATGAGAGCAAGCGTAAATCATATGCTAAAAGATTTTAAAACCCTAAGAACAGGTAAAGTTACTACTTCTGTTTTAGACAATGTAAAAATCGATTACTACGGCACTATGACTTCACTTGATCAAGTAGGCTCTATTTTGGTAGCAGATGCAACGACTATTGTTGTCAATCCTTGGGAAAAAAATCTTCTCTCAGCTATTGAGACTGCTATATCAAAAGCAAACGTAGGCGCAAACCCGAATAACGACGGTGACCAGATCAAACTATTTTTTCCTGCAATGACTGTTGAGCAGAGACAAGAGTCTGTAAAACAGATGAAAGGGATGGGCGAGACTGCAAAAATCGCTATCAGAAACGATAGAAAACATGCAAATGATAAGATCAAAAAGCTTGAAAAAGATAAAGAGATAACGGTAGATGAGTCCAAATCTGCTCAAGACAATATACAAAAACTTACAGATAAATTTATTGCCGAAGTCGATGGCATACTCAAGACAAAAGAAGCAGAGATACTAAAGGTATAACTTATTATGGATATTAAAAAAATATATATGGATTCAAATGCTCTTTTAGAGGGGCATTTTAAACTAAGCAGCGGCAACCACTCACAATTTTACCTCCAGTCCGCAAAGGTCTTAGAGAATCCAAAAACAGCAAAACTTCTCGCCGATGCACTGGCACTTGAGATCAAAAAAAGCGGCTTGGAGGTAGATACGGTCTGTGCTCCGGCTCTTGGCGGTCTTATCGCAGGTTTTGCTCTTGCTACCGCACTTGATGTCCGCTCCATCTTTGCCGAGAGAGTAGATGGCAAAATGACTATCCGCCGCGGTTTTGAGATAAAAAAGGGCGAGAGGGTATTGATGTGTGAAGATATCATTACAACAGGCGGCTCTGCCATGGAAGCCGCAGAGGTCGTAAAGAGCCTTGGCGGAGAGATTGTAGGCGTTGCCGCACTTGCCAACCGCGGGTTTTGTAAGCGCCAAAACAGCAGTGTAACAACGAAACCGAACTGTAAACTTCCGCAAGATATCCCGTTTTTTGCGCTGGAGGATTTCACATTTGAGATGTACTCGCCTGATGAGTGTCCTATGTGCAAAGCCGGAAGCGAAGCTATAAAACCCGGCTCAAGAGGAAATTAGCTGATGTTACGCACTATAATGAGCAAAGCCCATTATAGTGGCAGGGACACTAGTGTCCCTACAACCCCCTAAAGCTACTTCATTAAAATGAAGAGATTTTTTACACTACTTATTAGTACTATAATAACTCTTAGCGCAGCACAATCCCAAACTCTTCCAAATGATGAGAAACTAAAAAAGATGATAGGCAGAATGCTTATCGTCGGTTTTGACGGCGAGAGCATGACCAAAAAGTCCAAGATCGCAAAAGATATACAAAAGTATCACCTAGGCGGTGTTATTCTTTTTGACCGCCACTTCAACGACAGAACAAAAACAAAAAATATCAGCTCGCCAAAACAGCTAAAAGCACTTACCTCATCGTTAAAGTCATTTGCCAAAAAACCGCTTCTTATATCTGTAGATCAAGAGGGAGGAAAGGTCGCAAGACTAAAGAGCGCCTACGGTTTTGAAGCCACACCATCTGCTAAAGTAGTCTCAGAGATGGATGCCTACATGACAAAACGTGTCTATGACAATCTTGCAAAAACACTCCAAGATGCAGGCATAAACTGTAACTTCGCACCTGTGGTCGATCTGGCCGTAAATCCTCAAAACAGAGTTATATCAGGGCTTAGACGCTCCTACTCAAGCGAACCAAAAGAGGTCGCAAAGTATGCAAAGATATTTATGGATTCACTTCAAGAGAGAAATATTATCTCTGTTTTAAAACATTTTCCAGGTCACGGTTCCTCACTTGAAGATTCACACAACGGATTTGTAGATATTAGCGAAACATGGAGCGAGATCGAGCTGGAACCATACATAGAGCTTATCCACTCAGGCGGCGTCTCTATGATAATGACGGCTCATGTATTTAATAGATATCTTGATGAGGTCTATCCAGCAACCCTCTCATACAGAGTAAACACGGAGCTGCTTAGAGAGAGGCTGGGTTATGATGGAGTGATAGTCAGTGATGACTTGCAGATGGGAGCTATCGCTAAACACTACACTCTTGAAGAAATAGTGACACTCTCTATAAACTCGGGAGTCGATATGCTGCTCTTTGGCAATCAGCTCGGCAAGCAGGATACTCATGAACTCGTAGAGACGATCTTGGCTCAAGTAAAAAACGGTTCTATCTCTATGGATAGAATTACAGAGTCAAATAGAAGAGTAGAACAGTTGTTCACCAAGATAAAAACCAAATAATGCAAAGTGCTTTTTCAACTCTGGACTGGATCGTATTTGCCTCCTACTTTATCCTTCTTGCTATTACCTCTGTTGTTCTAAGCCGCACCAAGATCAACACTTCAAGAGACTATTTTTTATCTCCGCATGCGATGCCTATGTTTGCCGTCGCACTATCTGTTTTGGCTACATCACAATCAGCCGCTACTTTTTTGGGTGCTCCAGAATACTCTTATACAAAGGACTTTACCTTTATAGGGTTCTACTTCTCCGCACTTTTAGCCGTTATCTTCGTAGCGTATGTTCTCATTCCAAAATATTACGAGATGAAGGCAGTTACCGTTTATGAGCTCCTGGAGTCCAGATACGGAGAGAGCGCAAAAAAGCAGGCGGGGGTTATGTTTCTTATAGGAAGAGTCCTTGCCAGCGGAGCAAGACTCTACATTGGAGCACTGGCGATCTCCATGATAGTATTTAACGATATAATCTTTTTGCATGTTGCGCTCTCCATCCTGATCTTAATGCTTGGAGCACTTGCTTACACCTACTTCGGCGGCGTGCGCTCCGTAATACTGAGCGACGTTATTCAAGCCGTTACATACATAGGAGCCGGGGTCGCTGTTCTTATCTATCTCTACTACTCGCTTGAGCATATTGAGATCATAAAGACTCTTAGCGAACATAACAAACTAAATTTTATTGACGGCTCACTTGATGGCAACTTTAGCATTTTCACGCTTCTTGGCGGCTGGCTTCTCTTAAACATTGCGGCATTCGGACTTGATCAGGACATGACTCAAAGGGTACTTGCCTGCAAAAACAAGAATGAGGCGGCAAAATCGCTTATTATCTCCATTTTACTTACCCTTCCCGTCGTACTTCTATTTTTGGCAATAGGAGCACTTCTATATCTTTTTTACATGCAAGGCGGCGCAGATCAGAGTTTCGAGGGTGAGAAGATCACTATTTTTATGTACTACATACTCAATGAGATGCCTGATGGGCTCAGAGGTCTGGTCACGGTCGGGGCTATTGCGGCGGCACTCTCAAGTACAAACTCCGTTCTTGGCGCCATGGCTTCTATTGCGGTTGAGGATATATACAAACCTTGGAGGTTAAAACAGAGCCAAATAGAGGAGCAGCACTTTGTAAAAGCCTCACGATTTGCGGTACTTTTCTTTGCAGCAGTTCTCTCTCTTATGGCGATGGCAAGCTACTTCTGGCAACGCTACAGCGACCTCTCGCTTATCAGTTTTGCGCTTGGTGTTATGGCATTTGCATATACTGGTCTTTTGGGTGTATACTTCTCGGCAATATTTACGTCGCGCGGAAATGAAAAGAGTGTTTTTTGGGCTCTCTTTGGCGGATTTGCAACTGTTTTGGCACTTCAGCCATACAGTTTTGGCATAGAACTCGCCTTTTCGTGGCAGATAGTCATCGGTACCGTTGTAGCATTTTTTATTGTTCAGCTTGGAGGAGCAAAAAATGAGTGAGTATTACATAGGCGTAATGTCGGGAACCAGCCTTGACGGGATAGACATAGCTTATTGCCAGATCAAAGAGCACAGCTTTGAGCTGTTGCAATCTGATTCCTACTCTTTTGACAAAGAGATAAGAGAAGATGTTTTAAAAGCTATAAAGACCCCATTGACACTAAAGCAGATAGGCGAACTGGACACACGTCTTGGAGAGATGTATGCAGGCGCGATAGAGCGTTTTATATCTCAAAAGAGGATTGATAAAAAACAGATAACCGCCATAGGCCTGCATGGTCAGACACTGTGGCACGAGCCAAACAGTACGCACCCATTCTCCATGCAGCTTGGCAATCCAAATGTCATAACGGCACTAACAGGCGTTAGCGTTGTTAGTGATTTTAGAAGAAAAGATATGGCGCTTGGCGGTCAGGGCGCTCCGTTTGCTCCCGCTTTTCACCAATACCTCTTCTCAAGGCTAAAAGCCAAGATAGCCGTTGTAAATATCGGGGGAATGGCAAACCTGTCTATCTTGGGAGAGAGGCTTATAGGGTATGATACTGGCTGCGGAAATGTTCTTATGGATCACTGGATCTCACTCAATAAGAAAGAGACCTACGACAAAGACGGAGAGTGGGCAAGATCTGGAACTTTTGACAGAGACCTCTTGGAGCAGATGCTCAAAGAGCCATATTTTTCAAAAGCGATTCCAAAGAGTACGGGGCGTGAGCTCTTTAACGCGGATTGGCTTGAGAGAGAGCTGAGAAAGTTCTCCCCAAAAAAGAGCGGCGCGCTGAGTATAAAAAAAGAGGATGTGCAGGCAACGCTTTTAGAACTTAGCGCCGTGAGTATATCAAATGAGGTCAAAAAAAGCGGTGTAGATATGCTTATAGTTTGCGGTGGCGGCGTTAAGAACAGCTACCTTATGCAAAGATTGGGAGATAGGCTTGCAGGAGTAGAAGTTGTTTCAAGCGATGAGTGCGGCGTAAGCAGTGAGTTTATGGAGGCCATGGCATTTGCGTGGCTTGCCCATGAGAGAGTGCACAGAAAATGTGTCAAACTATCCTCCGTAACAGGAGCGTCAAAAGATTCTATATTAGGTGCTATTTATGAGTAAAACCCAAACTTGGTTAAAAACAACATCTTTTAAAAACTATATCATCGAGTCTGCTCTTGCAGATGCAAGCTTTAGAAAATATTACAGACTGCGAGACGGCAGTAAAACTGCACTTTTGATGGACTCATCTCTTGAGATAGCCTCTCTGGGTGCTTTTATAAATGTAACATCAAGACTCCAAGGCGTGGATGTAGGTGTGCCTAAAATATTTGAACACAGCCTCGATGAGGGCTTCTTGATACTAGAGGACTTCGGAAGCAAACACTATCTTGATATCTTGAATCAAAACAACTTTAAAGCATACTACACAAAAGCGATGAACACTATCTTAAAGATGCAAAAAGCCGATTCTGCAGGACTTCCGCTTTACGACAGAGAGTTTTTGCATGCGGAGATGGATCTGATGCAGGAGTGGTACATAGAAAAATATCTTCGTCTAAAGCCAAGCGATGCACAGATAAAACTAATAGCAGACACCCTTGAAGCGATCTCGGGCGTTGTACTGGAGCAGCCGCAAAACACGTTCGTTCACAGAGATTTTCACTCAAGAAACATCATGTTAAAAGAGAATAACAAGCTCGGTATCATAGACTATCAGGATGCAATGTGCGGAGCCATTACATACGACCTTGTCTCACTGTTAAAAGATTGCTACGTCGCTTACGACAGAAGAAGCATAAAAGAGCTGGCTCTGGAGTTTCGCGACAAAAAGGGTCTTAAGGTGGACAATGAGACCTTTATAAAATGGTTCGACTTTATGGGGCTTCAAAGACACATTAAAGTGCTTGGTATCTTCTCCCGCCTGCATATCAGAGATAAAAAGAGCGGCTATCTAAAAGATATACCTCTGACATTGAAGTATGTTATAGATACGGCAGGCAGATACAGTGAGACAAAAGAGCTTGCCAACTTTTTAGGAAATATCAAATGAATGCGATGATACTCTCAGCTGGTCGTGGAGAGAGAATGCGCCCGCTCACCGACAAGACCCCAAAACCGCTCTTAAAAGTTCACGGCAAAAGCCTTATTGTCTGGCATATAGAGAGACTTGCTTCTTTGGGATTCAGTCAAATAGTCATCAATATAGACCATCTCGGAGAGATGATAATAAATAACTTGGGAGACGGCTCAAAATGGGGAGTCAACCTGCTCTTCTCCGACGAGAGACAAAGCGGAGCGTTAGAGAGCGCAGGCGGCATCATAAAAGCGCTTCCTCTCATAGAGAGCGAAAAGTTTTTGGTAGTAAACGGCGATATCTGGTGCGACTATGAGTTTGAAACAGGATATGACCTAGGGGATGATCTGGCTCATCTTATCTTGGTTAAAAATCCACAGCATAATCCAGAGGGAGACTTTGCTCTGCATAAGAACAGAATCAGCAACGACACTAAAGGAAGATATACATTCTCAGGCATCGGATACTACTCTGCCAAACTTTTTGAGGGACTGGAGAACAAAAAAATGCCTCTTGCTCCAATTCTTAGAGAAGCCGCAGAGAATGGCAGAGTAAGCGGCTCGCTCTACGACGGGAAATGGTACGATATAGGCACGCCTGAAAGATTAAAAGAGATAAACGCTACTTCTGTATAAACTGCCCGCAAGCCTTTGTCTCGGTGCCTTTAAAAGTTTTATAATCTTTATTGCCGTCCAAGTACGATTGATATCTTGCGCACTCGTCGCTCTTCATGCATATCTTGTTGTCACACGCTTTATCTACCTGCTGCACATAAAATCCTTAATTTTTTTGCAATTATATCAAACAACAATATCTTAAAAAAGCTCATTTGACATAAAATGATATACTTTGGCAAACAATTATAGAGAGTTTATTATGAAGAATATACTATTTGCCCTTTTACTCAGCGCACCCCTTTTTGCGAAGTATGACAACTGCGTATTTAAGAACAAAGATTATATGGATATTTGTGAAAATGTCGTAAAGAACGGTGTTTCATACGAATATGCGAACAAGTTTCTGCTCTCTTACTTTAAAACAAAAAAATTCGATGAGGTCAGCTACAAATATCTGCAGCCAAAATATATTAAGACCCATAAAAAAAATGAGAAAAAAGCAAACAACGTCCTTGTAAAATATGTTCCCGATATGGTAGCACACCTTAAAGAGTATGCCGAAGTTTATGATTTTACAGAGAAGAAATATGGCGTGAACCGTGAGATAATCGCCGCTATTTTGATAAAAGAGACAAAACTCGGAAAGATAAAACCGACCCATGACGCATTTATAGTCTTTAACACTTTGGTTGTTCGAACAGAGCCAAACAGCCCAAGAGAGAAGTGGCTTTTAAAAATGGGCAAAACGAATATGGCTTCCATAATAACCCACTGCTATAAAAAAGGGGTTACACCCGAAGAGTGCAACCTGCCAAGCTCCTACGCCGGAGCCGTCGGAATACCTCAATTTATGCCCAACAGTTTTGTATATGCTCACGGCTATAAGACAAAAATCGCAGATTTGACAAAGATGGAGGATGCAATAGTCTCAGCAGCCAACTTTCTGCATCAAAAAGCAGACTTTTCCAAGCTCATAGATTGGAGCAAGATACCTGATATCGTAGATATAGAGTCAACTTGGTACGACTATGAGTTTGAAAACGACAACGCCTCGCTTGTCTATGAGAAAAACTCAAAATCCGGAAAAATGTACGACTGTTTTACCTGTGACAAGGCAGAGTTGCAATACATAAGAGAGTATGCCAAAAAAATAATGCGCTACAACAACTCTTCAAACTACGCCATCGGCGTTATGCGTCTGGCGTATGATGCACACACAATGCTTGAGAAATAAAGTTTGGCTACTTTTTTCTCGGGTCTTTAAAGTAGAGCACACACCAGCCATCCGGGCTGATAGACCCTTCGACTATTTTACACTCGTTCGTATCCGGCAAGAAATGTAGGCAATCTACACACTTTTTTCCATCTTTTGGGCTATCCTGATACATCGTCTTCTCTTTTGTGCCTTTTGCCAAAAGCGGTGTGACACCCCACGTAGCAAGCCCTAAGATAGCCATATATCTGAAAAAAACTCTTCTTGATGAACTGTTCATGGTCATCTCCTAATAGGAATTTATAAGAGATTACATTTAGTTCATAAATGTTACTCTTACAACCATACTCTATTCTTTTTCTCTTAAATTGCCATAAACAATAAAATCTACTCTTTTAATAAAATTTTATTTTATTAAAAAATTTCGGCTTTAAGAGTGTGTGACTTTTGTGGCTTTACTACTCTTGCATCATTAAATGCGTTTGCGGATTCGATGCAGAGCATATGCTCATAAGCATCCTCTTTCATAGCGCTCATTCTAGAAGTTTTTTCTATCCACGGGTTCCATACAACGACAGAGGATGAGTTCTCGTTTCTAATATGTAGCGTTCTGTTTTTATCACTAATGGTTATCTCACCATCTACCTCTTGGTAAACCCTATCAACCTCTTGATTAAAGGTTATATCGCCCTCTTGCACCTCTTTTTTCCAAGTAAGCGCATCAAGATATGGCTTTTTATCAAGCCCTTTTATAACGGCATCTGAAATATGAGAGAGTGAGAAATATGTGTGAAGAGCCTGCGTTATCTTAAAAGAGTTGCGATCAAGATTTGTAGTTTTTAACTCCATCGTTAACTTATCGGAAATAGTTAGATGTAAATCCAACTCAAACAGATAAGGCCACATCTTTAGACTCTCTTGGCTGTGTGTAAGCCTCAAAACAACAGATGAACTCTTCTCATCAGCCTCACTGCAACTGACGCAGTCCCACATAATCGTTCTTGCAAAACCGTGCTGCGGCAGAGATCTGTCTTCGTTAAACCCAAACCAAGGCCAGCAGACCGGAACACCGCCGCGGATAGCTTTGCCCGCCTCAAAATCACTCACTTCGCTAAGCCATAAAATAGGCTCTTCTCCAACTCTTTTGTAGTGAAACAGATGTGCGCCCTGCAGAGCAATTTTTGCCTCTGCCGCTCTGTTGTTTACCTCAATATACTCAAAGCCGTTTTGCAGTTTCTTATGAGTTATCACAACTCATCCCAAGACTTTATCTTGTGCCATCTCAGGGCGTAGAGCAGTATGAAAAGGTAGCATATTACTCCCATAAGATAGGTTGACTGCATATCTCCGCTGATATAGGATATCTTGCCAAATATAAGTGGAAGGATCGCCCCTCCTGCTATCGCCATTATCAAAAGGGCGCTTCCCTGAGCTGTATATTTTCCCAAACCCTCCAGCGCAAGCGGCCAGATCGTCGGCCACACAAGTGCGTTTGCAAACCCTAAAAGCGCTACAAAGGTCACGGTATCGGGTAGCGTTGCAATACCGCTCCATCCCCATAAAATCTCTGAAATTCCATGACTTTGAGATGAAGAAACTACTCCGAACAAAAATAGTATTCCCAAAAGTGCAGAG
>OBLN01001002.1_pt1 | contig 10041 bp, 8 predicted proteins | sample 1519301 | NCBI WGS metagenome assembly OBLN01 (sample SAMEA2452533, study PRJEB22499) | sediment metagenome | reverse complement strand
CATCAAAGAGCAGGCGATGAACTCTTTTGAGGCTTACTACAAGATGAATATAAAACCTCAGGAGCTTCTGCTCAGGCTAAATGAGAGCGCAAAGTACAAGGAGATGTTTGCCAAGGCGTTTGATGATGGTGTATCGTTCGAGAATGCGGCAAAAGCGATAGAGACCTATGTCAAAACATTGGTCACCAGAGCGCCTTATGACAGGTTTTTGGAGGGCGATAACGATGCCATAAGCGATGAGGCAAAGAGAGGTCTGGCGAATTTTATAAGTTTTGGATGCAAGGGGTGTCACAACGGGGTGACTTTCGGCGGTCAGACTATACAGCGTTTTCCGCTTAGAGAGTTTGCCCATGTCTACGATATAGAGCCAAACTTCGAGATCCTCCCGCAGATAAAGAGGCTAGACAGAGAGTTTCCTTTTGAGAACAGCGGCGGATTTTTGGGAAAAGATCAAGAGCATCTCTTTCGTGTTCCCATACTTAGAAACGTAACAAAAACATCCCCATATTTTCATAACGGAGCGGTCGCGAAGATAAGAGAAGCGGTGGATGTTATGGCCAAACATCAGCTTGGGCGTAACCTGACTCTGAGTCAGATAGATGAGATAGTGGCATTTTTGCGAACATTAGAGGGTGAGATCGTAGATTATAAAAAGGAGCAAAGATGAGAAGGCTCTTTGTGAAAATTGCTCTTTTTATGATGTTTGCAAGCGGCATCTTGATGTATGAACCGTTTGAGCTCTCTTGGGAGAACTTCAGGATCGTTCAGCCTCTGCATATAGCAGGCTCTATCATGATAATGCTCTTTTTTATGGACTCATTCATATATAAACATATTCGCAGATACTTCTTTATAAAAAAGATAAACAGCACTGAGGGGTGGCTTCTTCTTTTAGCTTTTGTTTTGGTCACACTTAGCGGTCTGTATCTCTTTTTTCTCGGCAACCGCGGCGGAGATATGTTCGGGATAATCTCCTTTAACATTCATCTCTACGGTTCGCTCGCTTTGGCGGCTCTGTTTCTGTGGCATATCATAAGGGCAAAGAGCCAAAACGCACAGCCGCTGGCTCTGCTTAGCGCAGTTTTACTTGCATACCCCTCTCTTTCATACAGCAAGGTAACGGAGCTATCTCTTTTGGAGATAGAGGAGAAAAGAGAGGCTTATCACAGCGAGGATTGGACTAACTCTGCAAAATGCAAATCGTGTCACAGCGAGATATTTGAGCAGTGGAGCAACTCGAACCATAAACACATGGCAGGCTCGAATCCTTACTATATGGTCATGGAGACGCTTGCAGGAGAGGTCGAAGGGCAGGAGTTTCGCAAATGGTGCATGGGGTGTCACAATCCAAGCGCTCTCTCGGTTGGACTTGCTAAGAGCACGCACGCGATGGATGGCAACTTTGTAAGTAACGAGCATTTTGAAAATGGCGCAAAAACGCTTCTTGCGGATTTTAAAGAGCACAGCAACTTCAGGCTTGAAGAGGGGGTCTCATGTATCGCATGTCATCAGATAACCGATGCTTCAAGCAAAGGAAACGCATCTTTTAGAATATCTCTGGAGCGGCAGAAGTACGCATTTGAGGATTCCAGTTCGGATCTTGGGCGCTGGTTTGGCGAAAAGCTTATCAACGCGAACCCTCAAGTCCATAAAGAGAGCTACTCCAAAGAGTTTTACAAAGAGAGCCGCTACTGCGCTTCGTGTCACGATGAGTTTCACCCGCAAAACGGCATAAAGATCGTCTCGACATTCGAGGAGTGGAAAAAGTCGCCGTTTAACAATCCAAATGATAAAACTAAACACAAAACCTGTGTAGATTGTCATATGACATATTTAAAAGATGATAAATTCGCACCTCTAAAAGGTGTTTCAACTGAGGGCGGCGTTATAAAGGACGATGTTAAAGTTCACTACTTTGCAGGCTCTAACCATTTTCTGGCAGGGCTTAGAGACAAAGAGCATGAAGAGCAGACACTGCAACTTCTTAGAACTTCTGCAAAGCTTGATATAGATATAAAAGATGGAGTTTTGGAAGTAGGCGTTAAAAACGTCGGAGCAGGGCATCATCTCCCTACGGGTGTTGCTGATTTTAGGGAGCTGTGGCTTGAGGTTGAGGTCAAGGACAGAGAGGGCAGGGTCATCCTCTCAAGCGGAAGATTAAAAGATGACGGCGACATAGAAGATGGAAGCAGACTCTTCCAAAAGGTCTTTGGCGACGAGGAGGGCAAACCTGTTGGGCTTCTGTTTTGGAAGTATAAAACGCTTTTAAGCGATACAAGAATACCCGCAGGAGAGAGAAGAGCAGAGAAGTTTGCGCTGGGAGAGAATTTAAAATATCCGCTTCAAGCGAGCGTAAAACTAAACTTCAGGATATATCCGCAGTGGGTGACTGATGCCGTACGAAAGGTATTTCCGGTTCTTGGAAACCCAAATGTGGTCGAGCTTGCAGGTGTGCAAAAAGAGTTTAAATGAAGCTTCTCTTTGTTCTGTTTATAACGACGGCAGCGCTTTTTTCGGAGCATATAAGATGGCAGAGTGATTTTGACAAAGCTCTGTTTGAAGCAAAAAAAGCCAAAAAAGAGCTGCTTCTTTTGGTGTTAAAAAAAGAGTGCGCGGAGTGCAGAGAAGTTTTTGTTGAGGTCTTTAGTGATGAAGAGGTACAAGAGGAGGTTAATAGAAAATATATTGCCGTCGTCGCCTTTTTCGAGCATAAGAACAGCTACCCGATAGAGCTTTTTTATACGCAAAGCTTCCCGACCCTCTTTTTTGTCTCGAGCAAAGATGAGTCCTACTTGCAAAAGCCTTTGAGAGGCTCTTTTAACAAAGATGATGTTTTAAAAGGTCTTTAGAGATATTGCTACGCTATTCGCGGCAGATGCCACCCTTTTTTGTAGGCTATCAATCTTAGCGCTATGCTAAAGAGCGCAGTTGCAAGGATACTGAACTCATTAATAGCTCCAAAAAGGCTGAGAGTACCTAAAAGAAGTGCAACTATGACCGCAATGGAGCCGTAAAAATCACTGATAAGCACTGCTGGAACCTGGTTTATCATAATATCTCTTGCAACCCCTCCACCTACTGCGGTAATAAAGCTTAGTATCACTATGCCAAAGAAGTTAAACTCTGCATCTATCGCCATCAGCGCGCCTGTGATGCTAAATGCTACAAGCCCTATCGTGTCGCTTACTACAAATATCCATCCTCTCTCAATGGAGTCTTTTTTGTATATTTTAAAGATAAACACCAAAGCGATTGTAATTGTGAGCGTTAGCGCGGGATGAATGTAGGTAAAGGCAAATGGCGGAGTGCTCAGAATAGCATCGCGTACTATCCCGCCGCCAAGAGCGGTAAGCGTTGCTGCTATAAGTATGCCGAGTATATCAAGATTGTTTTTTATGGCGATCAAAAAACCGCTTATGGCAAAAGCGGTAATGCCCAAAATGTCCGCAAAAATAAAATATTCAGGCATCTATTTTTGGTAGTGAGATTTAAACTCTACATAGCGTGAAGCAGAAGCATAAAGCTCTTTTATCTCTTCATCGCTTAGCTCTCTGATGACTTTTGCAGGGCTTCCCATGATAAGCGAGCGTGGCGGAAAAACCTTGTTTTTTGTCACAAGTGCGCCAGCACCTACAATTGATTCTTTTCCTATTACCGCACCGTCAAGGATCGTCGCGCTCATACCGATAAGACAAGCATCTTCGATCGTGCATCCGTGAAGCATTACGCGGTGACCGATTGTCACGTCACTGCCGATAATTGTCGGATTTCCGTCACTTCTGTCCGCCTTTTTATGGTGCGTTACATGCACCATGCTAAGATCCTGTATGCTGACTCTGTCACCTATCTTTATGTAGTGGACATCGCCTCTCACAACGGTTCCAAACCAGATGGAGCAATCCTCTCCGCACTCGACATCTCCTATGACATCGGCAGAAGGTGCTATCCATGTGTTCTTTCCGATCTTTGGACTCATATCTTTAAAATCATACAGCATGATTACAGCTCCTGTTTAAATATATTGCTTGAGAGCTCTTTAACTAATTGAGCACTCTCTTTTGTCGATGCTTTTGCTATCTTGTTCGCATAATCTTCCAGATACTTATGGTTGTCTATGACCTTTGCATCATCAGATTTTATTTTTTTGTATGAACCGTCACTTTGAAGTTCGTGCGCGAGAGTGTTATCTGCACATTGAAGTTCTAGTATCTGAATTATCTTCTCTTTTGCGGTTTTATCTTTTATGGCGGTTAAAAGCTCTATGCGTCTCATTAGGTTTCTCGGCATCCAATCCGCACTTGAGATATATACTCCTGCCTCATCGTTCTTAAAGTAAAAGGTTCTTGCGTGTTCAAGATATTTTCCAAGGATGGAGATGACTCTTATATTTTCGCTCACACCCTCGATGCCAGGTTTTAGACAGCAGATACCGCGCACGATCAGGTCGATCTTTACTCCCGCCTGACTCGCTTTGTAGAGTGCCTTTATGACATCGTCGTCAACAAGTGAGTTAAGTTTTGCGATTATACGTCCTTCGCTCTTTTTTCTCGTCTCGTTTTGTATAAGCGATAAAACTTTAGGTTTTATTTGAGACGGCGACATATATAGCTCGTTAAGTTTGCCTTTTTTGCTAAAGCCGGTCAGAAAGTGAAAAAACCTCGTCATATCGTTTGTTATCTCATCTTTTGAGGTAAGGTAACTCATATCCGTATATACTTTTGAGGTGGAAGGGTTGTAGTTCCCAGTTCCCAGATGCGCATACTGTTTTAGTTTACCGTTCTTTCTTCTTGTGATAAGCGTCGCTTTGGCATGGACTTTAAAACCTTTTATACCGTATATAACGTGTGCGCCAGCTTTTTCAAGAGCTTTTGCCCAAATAAGGTTGTTCTCTTCGTCAAACCTCGCTTTTAGCTCAACCATAACGGTTACCTGCTTGCCAGATTCGCTGGCACTCATAAGAGATTTAACAATCGGGGAGTCGGTTCCTGAGCGGTAGAGAGTCATCTTTATAGATACTACGTCAGGGTCTTTTGCAGCTTCTTGAATTAGTTTTACAACAGGGTCAAAGCTCTCATAAGGGTGGTAGAGCAGAACATCCTCTTTTTCCAAAGTTGAAAAAATATTTTCATTGTTATCCAAAGGAGGAAGAGTTTTTGGTTTGTAAGGAGCCGATAAAAGATGAGCGAAATTTTTATTTGATACGATCTGCCAAAGACTGGAGAGGTTTAAGAAAGTGTGAAATCTATATATGTCGTCTTGGTAAACGTTTGTGTGGCGGTTAAAGAAGTTAACGATCTCATCATCGCCGTTAATTCCGACTTCAAGTCTTACCATTGCACCTTTGCGGCGAAGTTTCAGTCCCTCTTCTAAAATCTCCAAAAAGTCGTCTGCCTCCTCCTCTTCGATCTCAATGTCTGCATTTCTTGTTACTCTAAAGGCTGCATATTTTATAAGTGTGTAGCCTGGAAAAAGGTCTTCAATATGTTGTGCAACAACACTTCCTATTGGGACATATGTTCCGTTGTCGATCTCAATAAATCTCTCTAAAACTCTTGGGACACGAACTATGCCAAATCTCTCAATTGTTGTGTTGTCACTGTCACGTAGTTTTACGATTAGCCCGAAGCTTAGGTTGTTAAGATGTGGAAAAGGGTGCGTTGCGTCAACGGCGATAGGTATTATTACAGGGTATATGTTTTCGTTAAAATATCTATTTAGCCTGTTCTTTTCGTGTTGGTTGAGGTCTTGATAATATTTGACTCTAATTCCCTCAGGCTCCAGCTTTTTTAAAATACCGCTTAAGCAGTGTTCTACGACCTGCTGCTCTTGATGTAGGTACTTTCTTATCTCTCTAAGCTGCTCAAGCGGTGTAAGCTTGTCCGCACTTGAGACTATGATGCCCGCAGCGAACAGTTTTTTAAGTCCGGCAACCCTTATCATATAAAATTCATCCAGGTTTGTTCCGTAGATTGCCAGAAATTTAAGACGCTCCAACAGCGGCAGAGACTCATCTTGTGCCTGTTTTAAAACTCTTGTATTAAATTGAAGCCATGAGATCTCGCGATTGTTGTATAGGCTCGGGTTTTTTAGATTTATCATTATAAATCCCTGTAAAATAAAATAAGATGCAATTATACCAAATAAAGGTTACTTAATAATCCCCGTACCTCTATAGTTTGCGCTGTGGTATATGGTGGCACCGTTTTTTCTAGCATAGTATCTCATAAGAAGCTTTTGCAGTGTCGGCTCTATTGATGGCGCAAACCAGGCGTTATTGCTTATGGCTATAACAAAATCCACTTCGCCTTCATATATCTCCTGGCACGTCGCTTCGTAACAGATGGCATTTCTAAACTTCACCCCTTTGATGGTAAAGTCGGTCGGCTCGGTTGCAGTTTTAAAGTCGGACACTCCGCCGAAAAATATCTCATTTATAAAATCCTGTGCGAATTTTGGAAGAGGAATATACTCCCCGAACGGGACTAGAACCAGCTTTTTTGCCACTTTAAAATTGCCCTCTTCAAACATATATGTCACATTGTAGTGCATACCGTTCTCACTAAGCAGAGAGCCTGCGACGATAGCTATATCATAAGAGGCTTTTTTTAGCTCTTCAAAGATAAGAGGTGCTTTGTTCATAAAAAACGGGAAAACCGACTCGGGAAATATGACAAGGTCATACCCATCCTCTTTAGCCCCTCTTATCTCGCTAAAGACCAGCTCCAAGGTAGGAGAGAGGCTCTCTCTTTGCCACTTTTTATCTTGAGATATGTCGGTTGCGACAAGTTTTATCTTCAGCGGGGAATCTTTTTGAACAGCGGGAGCAAAGTTTATGCTAAAGAGAAGCAGCAGAAGCGGAAGAAAAGTGTATGGTTTTTTTATGAAAGAGGGCAGAGCAAGAGAAGCGAGAATAAGAGCGAACTGATACTTCTGTACTCCAAAATAGCTATCGACAAAGAGAAGCTCCATCTGCAGCCAGTTAAAATCAAAAGGCTCTATAAAGCTTAGAGCAAATAGCATTAAAGCTCTTATGAGAGCACTTCTCGTGAGTGCCAAGACGCCGAAAAAGAGCATATATACAAGCGCAAAAAGCAGAGTTACAATAGGCTCCATATAGCCTACACCGTTGTATTTAAAGCTGTATCCGATCCAGTAAAACCACAAAAGACCTATAAAAAAACCGGCTATTAAAACAGCTCTTTTTGGGATGTAGAGAAGAAGCGCACAAGCAAAAAGCCCAAAGAGAGTGTTGATGAATTTTAGAGTTATTCCGAAGTGTTCAAGATATAAAAAGGCACTGAAAAAGAGTGCGGTCACGACTCCGCACAGCAGATCAAAAAGAAGGGGATTATAGTTATCTCTAATGTTTTGGATCTTTTTTATCATCTTTTAACGCTCTGTTTTTTGGTTTGAATTATAGCACCATTCAGTCTTTTATTAATATAGTTCTTGTATAATCGCCGCAATTTATTCAAAGGAAACCCGGACTCATGGAAATAATAAGTCAACTACTCCCGTTTATAATACTCATCGCGATTATGTACTTCATAATCATCCGCCCGCAGCAAAAAGCGGCAAAAACTCATCAGGAGATGGTAGCGTCTCTAAAAAAAGGTGACAAGATCGTCACTATCGGCGGAATCATATCGACTGTTTATAAAGTTGAAGAGCAGTTCTTTACTGTAAAGATAAATGACGACGTAATCGTAAAGATAACAAAAGACGCCGTTGCAAGAAAGTATGAGGATGAAGCTTAATTACCGCATAGTAATCTTTGCTCTTGCCATAATCTTTGGTGTTTTTTTCTCTGCACCGTCTCTTTTTCAGATGCAAGACGGCAAGAAGGTGACCCTTGGTCTTGATCTTCAAGGCGGACTTCATATGCTTCTTGGCGTAAAGACCGAAGAGGCCGTCAAATCACGTATTAAATCCATTGCCGCAAGTGTAAAACACTTCAGCGAGAGAAAAGATATCTTGATCGATACGCTACAGTTTGATGAAGAGGGCATTACACTTACGCTCTTAGATAAAGATGATGTCAAAACCATCCAATCTTTTTTTCACGAGATAAAGGGTGCTATCGTTGTTGTGGTCGATGAGAGAATATCTCTTAGCCTTAGCGATGAGGAGATTCTAAGAACCGAGCAGCAGGCGATCTCTCAGGCAATCGAGACGATCAGAAACAGGCTTGATCAGTTTGGTCTGACCGAGCCGGTGGTAGCTCGTCAAGGCGAAGAGAAGATACTTGTCCAACTCGCAGGCATTAAGACCATAGAGGAGGAGCAGCGTGCTCGTGAGCTAATATCGCGTGCCGCTAAACTAGAACTTATGGCAGTCGATGAAGACAGAACGGCAAGAGTTTACAGCATGAGCGAGAGCGAGGCAGCCTCTTACGGTGACGTGATCCTTGAAGATGTAGCAAATCCGAACGTAAAACATCTTGTAAGAGAGATCCCTATCTTAGACGGCTCAATGCTTACAGATGCAAATGTAGGGTTTGATGAGAACAACCGCCCGCTTATCAGCTTTTCGCTAAATGCCGAAGGAGCCGAGATATTTGGTGACTTTACAGGTAGAAGTGTAGGAAAGCGTTTGGCCGTTGTTCTGGACGGAAAGGTCTACTCAGCTCCCGTTATAAATGAGCGTATCGGCGGCGGAAGCGGACAGATATCAGGAAACTATACTGTTATGGAAGCAAAAGACCTCGCAATTGCGCTTCGCTCAGGCTCTCTTTTGGCACCTATATACCTTATGGAGAAGCGTTCGGTCGGTCCTAGTCTGGGAGCTGACAGCATCAAGGCAAGCCTTATTGCGCTTGTTGGCGGTTTTGTGCTTGTAATCGTATTTATGATGGTCTATTACAGAATGGCGGGAGTGATCGCAAATATCGCTTTGATCGCAAACCTCTTCATCATCTTGGCGGTTATGAGTCTTTTCGGGGCTACGCTGACACTTCCGGGGATGGCAGGAATCGTTCTTACCGTCGGTATGGCGGTTGATGCGAACGTTATTATCTCAGAGCGTATAAGAGAGCTTATACATGAAGGAAAGTCGATTCATAAAGCTATAGAAGAGGGATATTCAAACGCGATGAGCGCTATTTTGGATGCGAACATAACAACCCTTATAGCCGCTGTCGTTCTTTACGCTTACGGAACGGGTGCTATCAAAGGTTTTGCAATTACCATCAGCATAGGGATACTGGCTTCGATGCTTACTGCAATTCTTGGAACACACGGGATCTACGAGATGCTTGAGAAGAGAATACAAAAAAGCAAAAACAACCTTTTTTGGTTCGGGATTAAGGGGTAATTATGGAATTTTTTAAACTAACAAAAACCTTTAATTTTATGGGCAAGTCAAAGTTGGCAATGATTATGTCAATAGTTTTAGTGCTCTCTTCTTTTCTTATATTGGCTATTAAAGGTCTTAATTACGGTGTCGATTTTGCAGGCGGAACGATCGTTCAGGTCAAGTACGGCAGTGCCGCACCGATAGATGAGATGAGAGAGAAGCTAAAGAACAACGCTATTTTTGACGGTGCTTCTATAACGGAGTTCGGCTCAGAAGATGAGGTCGTTATTCGTATGAGAACAACGACAGGAGACGTAGTAGTCGATGTCGGAGATCTCACACGAGAGACTCTTGTGGGTACGGGAGAGTTTGAGATACGCCGTGTCGATATCGTCGGCCCAAAGGTCGGAAGCGAGCTAAAAGAGAAAGGGATCATGTCTCTTATCTTAGCTGTAATCGGCATCTTGATATATGTGGCATTCAGATTTGAGTGGAGATTTGCAGTAGCCTCTATTATGGCTCTTGTTCATGACGTCTCTATCGCTCTTGGAGCTATCGCCCTTGTAGGACTTGAGGTAAACCTTGATGTTCTAGCAGCGCTTTTGACCATCCTTGGTTACTCGCTCAACGATACAATTATCGTCTTTGACAGGATCCGTGAGGGTGTCGTAAAAGGCAGAGATGTTGAACTCTCGGAGATAATCGATGACTCCGTAACAAAAACTTTGGCTAGAACTACGCTTACGT
>OBLN01001001.1_pt1 | contig 10045 bp, 18 predicted proteins | sample 1519301 | NCBI WGS metagenome assembly OBLN01 (sample SAMEA2452533, study PRJEB22499) | sediment metagenome | reverse complement strand
TACTCATCCGTTTTTCACTCCGTTATTGTCTGATGTTCCATGCAGCCCATCGAGCCCATACCTCTCTGTCCATGCAGATCTGTACAGGTTCATTGGAAATCCCTTCAGGCTGATAGTCGCCCACGACTACCTTAACTCCTGGAATTATTTCCACTATCTCTGCCATCTACTAATCACTCCGTTTTGAATTGCTACCAATCACATACTAATAATTTTTAGTTGCTGTAAAATCGAACGCTCCACAATTTTTACAGAACAAAGAAATATCCTCAGCATGTAAGTCGATTGTAGCAGACTTTCCACATTTTCTACATGTGTATAAAAATTTTAGTGGCATGTTCTATTACTCCCATGCATAAAATAGGGTACAGTCAAAATAAATCCGTACCGTTAACTATCATATTCCGTTTGAGTTCACTCGACTGGATTTAGCCGAACCTAAACCGCCATGCATAGAACTAGGGGTATGTTTTAGTTCACTCGATTATTCCAAAGACTATGGACTGCATAGCGGTGCTCACCGACCACCCTATGAGTAACAGCAAAAAAAGTATGAGAAACACATAGGTACTACCAATTTGGTAGATATTGGTAGGTTTTGGTAGTAACTATTAAATTGAGAGTTGCTAACAGTTTACACTGCACCAATTGGTAAGCAGTGCATTTCGACAAGTTTAGCATTAAGCCATGCTAACTCATCGGCAGAAAGTAGATGTTCCCTTCCAATGAAGAACATCTTGTCTTCGACCATGTATGCTTTACCCCAATCAACCATGGAATACACTCCACAGTCCAATTATAAATAATACAAAGGCAAGCGTACACATCGGTATTGCAATCTCATCAGGACAGTCATTCAGCTTTTCAGAAGGAAACATATCGCAATGTCGCTTGCGTCCGAATATATTATGTTTCATAACATTGCCGCCAACTTTTCAATGGCAAAGAAAAAAGGACTCGCAATAGCAAGGTCGCAGCGCGGTGCTGATCTGCTTGTAACATTATTAAACAGCCCCCAATCCTCGTCACCAAGGAACGTGCTGTATTCTACAAGGTATTGACCATCATCGTTTGACCGAACCGAATAACAGTGGTGCTCATCAACGATAAGATACATTTTATGCAGACCGTCACGCTCCTTGTGATAGTAATCTTTCTGGTTCTTTTCAGCACTGACTCTGATACCTTCATCACCAGCTGTATCAGCTACAGCTGCAAGTACAGGTCCAGCTCCAAATTCCTTGACAATTGTTTTCAGGTAATCATGAATTAACATGCTGCACCTCCTGAATAAGATCCAGAACTTTGTTGAACGTCTGAAGCTCTGCTGCTGTCTCTTTCAAGATACGTTCCTTGGACTCATCATCGACAATCCTCCAAGGATATCCTTTGCTCTCTGAGTACTTTGCCTCGCAGAGATCCTCAGCGGTAACTGACTCTTTCAGTGCAGCCACTGCGGTGTCTGTAAGCTGTACAACTTTCAAACCTTCGGCTACTGGTACAAGTATTTCTATCACACAATCACTCCGTTTTTCATTCAAATTTATTGTACGTCCTTGGCACTGATCATATAGACCATATCACCTCCAGGACGTTTCACATGTAGCAGTTCACCATCCCTGCTAACTCTCACGACCTCGACTTCTACAAGACCGTTATCACCGTCTACATAAGAAACCATATCACCTTTCTTTGCCTTCTCAACAGGTGTATGTTTCTGTAATGCTTCCAGTAATTCTTTTCTGTGTTTCAAGCATAGGGCAAAAGAGCTGTCGCATGTACCTTCGCCCATAGAATATGATACCTGAACGTTTCTATCTTTTTCACCGCATACATTACAAATGAACTTACTACGTTTCACTGTTACTGATATATAATAGTGTGCAAAATTTCAACAATTTTGTAAATTAGTAAAACGGTTATAATTTAGAAACTGGAATCCACACATGCCAGATCCCAAGATCGTCAATGCAAATTAATTTATAATCATCTGTTCCCAAGCAGGATTGCAGCACCGCTCGGCATCTTCTTGGTTCAACCAATAATGATTACCAGAATAACAGTGAGGCATGGTATCACGCTGCCGCTTTCTTAAATCGTGGATATCCACAGTCTTCACAAAAAGGCATGTAACCATTCCTTCCATCATCATTCATTATGGGAACTTCAGACATACGAGATCCGCACACTGGACAATTTTCAGTTCTGCTCTTTCCCATTTATTATCGCCTCAATTTCCTTACTACATTTTTTACAGAGATGATAACTATTGCGGTCTACAATGAAATATCCCGTATCTCTTGAACACTCATTCCACTGTATCCTACGACCTCCACTACTAATCATAGCTCACTCCATCATGCTTAAATAAAATAGAATTAATCTCTTAGTATGCCTGTTTTGTAGATTGGCATATTTGTTTAGAGTGCTCTCACCTGGGAGCACAAGCAGAGCCAATGCCATGTATCAAGTCTTGCAGCCGAGCAGAAGCTCCGCACCATTCTGACCTCGTTATGTGGGTAGGTGTTCTTCAGCAGAAGCTATCAACACCATTGGCTCTACTTATGAAAATAAAAAGGAAGAGATCAGTTGTTCTCTTCCAGGTATCTCTCAATCTCTCGCTTTGTATCGTCACACAATGTACGGTTTAGAACATCTATGAAAGCATCCACTTCAGCTTGGCTTTCAAGTAGAGCTATTGTGCGCTGAAAATCTTTGCGTATGGATAGCTCAACTTCTTGAAATGATGTTCTGTGCGCTTTATCTTCCAGCATGTTGATACGATGTTTGTTATATTCTAAAACTGTTTCATCGTTCATGTTAGAGGTGTAGCCACATACGTTTTTCATATATAACAATTATGCCTTGACACTTAGATCTTCACATAATAGCTGGAAGCCCTGAACTTAGGCTTAATGCCGAGGTTGTGCAGGATCTCACCAGCCTCTCTGATCATGGCAAGCATGGCTTCGAACTCGGCAGGCGTGTAGAGATCACCAACCACCATTCTCCTGAAGGTGTTCTTGTACTTTATCACAAGTCTACCACATTCCATGTAACAACAGGTGTCCTGCTGCCAATACTCATAAGGGATGTCTCCTGTTCCAAGAGCCCTTACATCTTCAATTGCGATCATGCCGTTCTTAGTACGGCAGTACTTGATTTTGATACTCATCCGTTATTCACTCCAAAGTTATTTATAGGTTAAATTACCACATTAATGTGGTGAAAATATGACCGAAAATTACAAAGTCATAAAAAAGTTAAGATGTAATTATTGTGGTTATGAGTGGTATCCTCGTTCACCAGTTTTACCACAGACGTGTGCTAATCCTAAATGCAGGACTGACCGCTGGAATAAGTCACGAAAGCATCGAAAGGCATCACGTGAATATGGCGAGGATGACTATTGGGGAAGGGGGAGTCCGAGGGGGAAACCCCTTTAACAGAACCCACAGTCCGTTTCTCCATAACCCAATTCGTTTCTTACTGTGTTCCAGTTAGCCCTGTGACCTACGTCAATGTAAATCAGACCAAGCGGTTTGCCGCATATTACACTATCAACAGGCACATCGTTTGCTTCAAGATAAGCAATGATGTGGTCACGTTCAAGCCAGTGCCTTGATGTGTAGATGATGATTTCCCAACCATCCTCTTTCATCTGCTGGATTGTCTGCTTGGCAATAGGTTTGATCTCACCGAAGCATCCGAGCTCCGGTTTCCATTCCATCCATTCGGTAATAGTACCGTCCAGGTCGATCAGAGCAATCAGTGGCTCATCAGTATTTAGGGGCATCATCGAACACCTGTGGGTATCCTGCATTCATGATGACAATCGTTTTACCATCAAACATGATAGGTGCGCCTACATCCTTGATCAACCACAACAGTTCATTGATACTGTTCATCTCATATGTACCTGCATCATAGTGGTCTTTAATATATTCCTTTATACCTGTCCAACCAGCATCAGGTTCAACAGCTGCCGTTATTTTAACATCCATCATTTCACTCCGTTATTCATCTCATTGCTTCATCAGGATCATAGAGGTCATATTCCATCCGAACTAGAAATCTCTCATCCAGTTCCGGAATAATCTCACCTTCCTTGATGACAGGGAAGTCTTCGTGCTGCACTATAAACCAGAAAGATCTTGTCATCGGATCATAGTACACTTCCTGAACCACGCAGCCTTCAGGCAAGCCTTTGACCACATGGAACTCTTTTGTCTTTGTCAGGATAAGAGCTCTGAAGATATCGCCACGTGATATCTGAATACGCTTCACCCTGAACCGATCCAGCTCATCCTTACGCATATATCTCACCACTGCACCACTTCCTCAGTAAAGGCTCAGCTACTGCTTGGACGACTGAGGTTGTCATGGCATTACCCAGGAACTTGTATCTCTGACTGTCTGGAATAGGAACTTCGTCATCTTCGAGACTGTCAACCCATTCCGTCATTATAAGCAGTTCACCAGTGGTAATCTTCCCACTGCCAGCATACTTCTTATAAGTCGTAAGGAATCTCTTCCTCAGTGTTGCATTCAGCTTAGGATCTTCTTCAATACCTACTGCTGTCCAGTTGTCAGGGAATCCCTGTAAGCGTTCGCACTCAATCGGTGTGAGCTTTCTCATCACAGTAACTTCCTCATCTTCATAGGTTATCCCATGAATGTCCTGAGCAGTAAGTGTGAACATGGCTTCTCCTGGTTCTTTGAATCTACGTCCGTTCTGACGCTTCTCTAAGCGGTCAGGAGTAAGCATGGCTCGTACCTGCTTGTTCTGCGTGTCGATACAGTAGGTTGTTCCATCATCCTTGCTCAGCGGTCCAGAACCACCGCTGCAATACTTCAGGCTAGGTCTGGTAGCTGTTCTGGCTTGCAGGCTATGTACTCGCTTAATCCTAGGTCCTCGTTGTTTGACATATCCCTCACCAACCCATCGTTCGCCATATCGAGTAGTGAGACACGGAAGCCATGCCCTTTTGCCTTCTTCATGTCGTTGTATGTCATCATTGCCTGCACCCTCTCTAGTGAGAGGAAAAACTGGCTGCCAATCATCTCTGGCGGCTCTAAGATGTCCGACAAGGTATATGCGCTCTCTGTTTTGTGGGAGGTAGCTGCGAGTGTTGAGTAAACTCCACTCGACATCATACCCGATGCGTCTAAGGGTGTCAATAATAATGTTAAAGGTTTTGACATAGTATGTACCGTCCGTTTTTCCTGTCGAATTCGACATAATTTTTTTCCATAAGTTCGTTGATAATCTCCATTGTTTGACTATGAATAGCATTGTGTTCAGGTCTTGTACATACATACAAATTTTCTGATCTGTCGTCAGTTTTGTTTCCATTGATGTGATGCACAATTTCGTCTCGTTTAAGTTTTCTTCCGAGTATTCTCGCAGCTGTTTTTCGAGATCGCCTAACATAACCACCATCGTGTCTAACATGGATATATCCATTGTTTTCAAATTCTTTATTGAATATAACTGGTTTAGATTCAAAATCAAGTCGTCTTCGCTGCATTCTAACTGCATCAATTTTTCTGTTTGGAAGACGTTCTGATTTTTCATAATCTGTAAGAGTTGCATCACTAAGAATTTCAAGCTCTTCCTTAGACCATGTTCTACTAAGATGTCCTGTTTTCCTAAGACTGATTCCGAGTTTTTGTTTGAGCACATATCTGACTTGAGCTTCTTTAAGTCCAAGTTCTGCTCCAATTTCTCTCGCAGATAGACTGTCAGACAATCTACGAATATCTTCCAATTGTTCATCGGTGTAAAGTTTTCTACCCATAATGTACCGCCTACAATCTCATCATTAAGCAGTTCTACCGCATATTCAAATGGAATGTTTGTTTTATTACTCAACAATCCACGAACATTTTCTAGTATAATTGCTTTAGGTTGTTTTTCTTTCGCAATTCTAGCGACTTCAAAGAAGAGAGTACCTCTTGTATCTTCGAATCCTCGCTGTTTCCCTGCAATGCTGAACGCCTGGCAATTATGGACAATGATTCCATTAACTGTGTAAGTGTGGTCGTGTTCAACTTCGATGTTGTACACTCCTGTTTCGTTAAATTCACGTTTTTCAACACTCCTTATTTTAACCCAAATTATACCGTTTTCATAGAAATTGTAAGTCTGCTTTGTTCTGGTCGGTTTAATTCTAACCTGATACCAATCGCACTGATTAACTTCTCGTCCTTCGATAGTTGTTTTGTCGGGAGTTTTATTTTTCCGACATTGTGCAACCATCTTATAGTATATCGTTAACGCCCATTGAACATCTCTTGCGAGTTGCGCAGACGTAGTTGCGATTGTTATTAACCCGTCATTCCTGACGTAACCGTCGCCAAAAATATAACCATCTAGGAGTGCTTTTAGATATTTGTCAGGCAACTGTGCGAACTCTGGTGGCAACCTTTTTTCATGAGCTTTATTGCCTAATCTTGATACAAACTCATGTATACCACGGTGTGACATGTGCAATTTAAATACTGTTCGCTCTTTAACTACTGTAACAGAGTCAAATACAGATTCAAATTTTTCTATTGCAGTTTTAACAGCATTTTCATTTGCACATACAATTATCTTTGAAGACGACTTCCACTCACCGTTTCTTTTTCTTCTTTTCTCATACCAACCTTCTGCAAGATAGTACCCTATACACCACCAGAAATCCTCATTCTCAAAATTCAATTCCCTTTTATCAATTCTAAATCCAGATATGTTAGAATTATAGTCAAAGGTTGGTAATTTACGATTCGTTGGTATAGAGATACCGACAAACTGACCTTCTTTTAAATCTTTAGCATCCAACCAATATGGTTCTGAATATGAGATATCACGATTTCTTCGCTCTTTATTCCATGTATAAATCTTATCTCTTACATAGAACGGATGTTCATCCGTACACTCTAAAGACAGTCCGTATGGGATGTCTAAATAAATCATTTCTCCATTGTATCTCCTATGCATTGTATTAATGACCCTATGATAATTTCCGGTATGCGTCAGCACAATATCGTTTTTCTTAATTTTTTCGATTGGTACAAAACCACAACCCGTCATTACAGGTGTTCCAGCAGGGAAACATGGAAATCCAAAAATGAGTACATCATGGTCTGGAACATCTCTGGCGTTAATTTTTGTGATGTCTCCATGTGGCATCACTCCAAAATTTCTTTGGTAAATACGCTTCGCATATTCATCAATCTCTGATGAAAACACGCATTCACTTTTGATTCCAAGGCTGTCTGAAGCTCGCTGAATTCCAAGTTCGCCACCTCCGACTCCTGAAAATAATGTTGCATATTCAATCACTCTGTTATTCATCCGTTATTCACTCCGTTTTACACAGCATCAGCTATGCTGTAAAGAAATTGAACCGCTGGTTAACGGTTCAACAAAAGATCGATGTAGGATTTTGACACCTGCTGGTCAGTGCCTACTCCAAGAACCGAAAGTATTGACAGCAGCAGATGATAGTTGCCTTCTATCTTACCGTGATCGAAGTTACTCTCGATGATTTCAAGTTCCATAAAATCACCAAGATCCTTCACTTCATCAAGGCAGATTGTTACACAATCACCGCAGATGAACTCAGTCCTTTTCTTTTCGACAACACCGATAGGTTTCATCCCGACACTTTCGAGTTTCTCAAATATTGGTTCATCTTCAAGCACTGGTGTGTTGATCTCAAACCTAGTATAAGGAACAGATGAAGGACTCTTGTAAGTCACATAGGTAGGACGACCATCCTCTTCTCTGATTCTTAGAGTAGTCTTGTTCAAGAACAGCGTTGAATCACGATCAAAGTATGTGTCTTTGATTTCAACAATATCAAGGAACTCTACACCAAGCTCATCAAGTTTAGGTGTGATAGAGGCAAGGTCGATCCTCGCCTTTATCTCAACTTCACTCACCATCTTCCTTATCCTCAGTTGTTTCCTGGGGTTCAGGAGTAGGAGTTTCTTCATCCTTCTTAGCGGTCTTCTTGACGGTCTTCTTGGTAGGCTTGTCACCCTTCACATCAGGACATCTCGCCTTTGTTCCACCTGAACCACCTTTCTTTTCTTCAAACTTCAAAGCAAGAGTGTCCTGACCTTCCTCTTCAATCAGTATCTGTGCTGAAGGACTGACGAAAGGTGCAAGTATCTGAGTCATATCCTTAGTGAGTTTATCATCGAATTTGAGGCACTGAAGTTTTGTTGCCACACCGTTTCCATCGACTCTTACATGCCATCCGAATGGTTTCAACGCACCCTGTATGTCAGGTAGATCCTGACCAGATGCTTTGTTAAGAGCTGCAACTACTGCTTCGATGTCTTCCTTTGCGATACTGAAACCTACTACTTTAATTTCCATTGTTAATTTCTCCGTTATTCATTTGTGGAGAGCCGAAGCTCTCCGAGTTATTCTTCTTCGTAATCTTCCGGAATCAATCCGTTTGTCTCGATGTGCTTATCGCACCACGAAGCATGAGGACACCAAGGCTTTCCGCGTGAGTTCTTACTGTAAGCATACTTGCTGCAACAGAACTTGTGCTTTAGCCCAGGAGGGTAATCTGCAATATCATCGGATGCAGTGTTTTCCTCGAACCAGTCAATGAGAGCTTCCATTTCATCGATGATCGTGTCTTTGTTGAACTCGTACAGGCATTCACGTCCGAGCTTGACGAAATCAATCCTACCATAATCGGCAAGAACGCCAGTCATCTTATAGTAGTACAGGCAGTACAGTGAGAGCTGTATCCTGTACTCATCAGAATAACCGCTGCGGAAGTATGAGCCACCTGTCTTGATGTCTGAGATAATGACCTTGCCATCCTTCTCAAACACCTGATCGATGTACCCAACGAACCTGTCGTCTTCGAGCTTGTATTCAGAGAACTTTGGTCTGGACATGTAATATGCCTGAGCAAAGCCCTTAGCTTTCTTCAGCTGCTGCTCAAACCTCATGAGGTACAGGACAAGGTAGTTCTCTATGATCTGCTGAGCATCGGTGATTTCCCTGACCATATCCATCTCATCGTCAGCAATCTCTTCCATCTGATGATACAGGGAGGGTTGTGGTCTACCGAAATACTCCTGCGGTTTCTTCAGCTCATCCTCGAACAGTTCAAGCATGTACTTCGGAAACTCTTCTTTATAGTTACGAGCATTGATGTGAGTCTTCCTTGGATTGAACTCCTTGGACATCCTCTCAATTACAGCGTGAACAAGAGTACCTTTCAGCATTGCCATTGTGGTCGGTTCTTTGAATTTCATCTTGTACTTCAAGAACCACCTCAGCGCACAGTTCTTCCTTAGAATGATCTGAGTTGCTGAAGCCTTGCGTTTATAGGGTTGGCTCATATTGCCACCCCTGCAATCGCCTGATTCCACTTCAGGTACTTACGGTCAAGCCAATGACTTTGAAGCTCCTTATTGGTGTACAGGAAGTTGCCTATCTTACACAGGTCATCGTGTTTTGAATAAGAGGTTGAGCAGATTCCTGGACTTTTCTTGTTGACTGATACAGAGTTTGGTTCGATATCCAAGAACATCTCAAAGACATCGTTGACAGCCTCCACAACATCTCTCGTACCGCAGGTAGAGAAGGTAAACTTCCCATCCTTGTTCTTGGAGATACAGAAGTCTGCATCATGATACCCAAGGATTAGAGCTGAAAGCTCTTCCAAGGAGGTGCAGTGGTCGAGAGGTAGCGTTTCCTTGCCTGTCTTTTTTGGCATAATACCATACTTGGCAAGATCTTCCTTCCACTGAGCACAACCCTTTTTAACTGCACAAGAAATAGAATTGCGTTTAGGGCGATCATCATCGATGGTCATCTTTGTATCGATGCCGAGCGTTGCCTGATACATTCTCATCCAGTCGATATCAACAACACTCAGATGAACTCCGATGGTGTTGCTGTTAGTTGCAACATAACCATCAGCCATCAAGAATCCGAGATAGTAAAACTTCTCAATACTGTCGAGCTCTTTCCAATAGTCAGGATCGAACTCACTCATCGGTGTCACCTGCTAAGTCTTGA
>OBLN01001000.1_pt1 | contig 10045 bp, 11 predicted proteins | sample 1519301 | NCBI WGS metagenome assembly OBLN01 (sample SAMEA2452533, study PRJEB22499) | sediment metagenome | reverse complement strand
GGGGGCGCCGGTCGTCAACGTATCCGCTTTTCATGAGCGGAGATCCTGCGCAGCAGCGGTAGCCCCAGTACCATTGTGATCCAGTCCTGCCCGATGCCCTGAACCGCCACGTCTCCGGACATGTGACGGTAGATTCCGCAACCGTGAATATCGACCGTTTGTCCACGGATGTTTTTAGGCGTGTACGGGCCCGGCCCGCCGCCGGAAAAAACCCCGGTTGCGGCACAGATTCCGGCATCGCTAACAATCAATAAAACCAGAATCGTGATGGTGGATTGGTGGTTCATGGCCACATTCTGCCAGAAAAATGTTTGCAGGACAATTTCCAGAAAAAGGCCGGCCGGGGCGGTAAAGGGGAGTCAGAGGTAAAAGTAATGGATCAGGCCAAGGGCGATCACGGCGATGAGCAACTGAAGGGGAATTCCCAGTTTCAGGTAATCCGAGAATCGGTATCCGCCGGGGCCGTATACCATGAGGTTGGTCTGGTACGAGATGGGAGAAGCAAAAGATGCGGCCGCGGAAATGATCACCGCCAGTGCAAAAGGATGAACGTCGGCGCCGACGGAGCCGGCCGCGCTGATGGCGATGGGAAAGAAAAGCACGGATGTGGCGTTACTGGTGATCACCGTATTGAACAGGCTGGTGAGGAGGTATACGCCGCACAACACGCCGAAACTGCCGAAATGGCGACCCACCACCACGATTTTCCAGGCAAAGTATTCGGCCAGCCCGGAGTTCTGCATGGCGGCGGCGATTCCGAACATGGAGGCGATGATGATCAGCACCTTCCAATCCATGCTCACGTTTTTGGCCGAAACGCATCCGGATAAACTCAACACGACCGCCGCGGAAGCGGCGGCGAGCACCAGTGGCAGTATTCCCGTGGCCGATAAAACGACCATGGAAAGAAAAGCCCCGCCCGTAATCCATTTCCGGTATGGGTGGCGGTGATCAAAGGGCTTGGGCGGGGAAACCAGGTAGAAATCGGATGCATGCGGCCAGCGTTCCGAGAACTCGTGGTCGGCGAGCACCAGCAGGGCATCACCCGGGTGCAGCACGATGTTGCCGATTTTATTTTCGATCCGTTCGCCGCCGCGATGGATGGCCAGGATCACCGCGCCATAGCGCCCGCGGAAATCGGAGTCGCGGACTTTCTTTCCCACCAGGGCGGAACTCGCCGGGATGACGGCTTCAAACGTACAGACGCGGTTGGGTCGATCGGATCCCAGGTTGAACTGAATCGTTTTGGCCGGTTGCAGGCCGGGAACCCGCTGCAATTCGATAATCGTTTCCGGGATACCGGTAAAGAAAAGCCGGTCTCCGTCGCAGATGGTTTCATCCGGCCGCGCCGGGGCCAGGATGCTGTCGCCCCGCTGGATCTGGAACAGGAACAGTCCCTGCAGGTGGCGCAGCCCGGCCGCCTCCACGCTGCGTCCGATCCCCGCGTAGCCCTCCCCCACCTTCATCTCCACCACGAATTCACGCAGGCGCCGGTTCAATTGCGAGATCGGTTCGCGGCGTTGCGGCAGCAGGCGGTACCCCCCCAGCAGCAGGTACGCGAGACCGAACAGGGCCGCGGGAATACCGATGCGTGAAATTTCAAAAAAATCCAACCCCTTGTAGCCGTTCTCGATCAGCAGCCCGTGAATGATCAGGTTGGTACTGGTACCGATGAGTGTGCACATGCCTCCCAGGATGGCCGCGTAGGATAAGGGCAGCAAAAAATGGGAAACGGAAATATTGTGTTCCTGGCACCATTTCTTGATGGACGGGATCAGCATGGCCACTACCGGAGTGTTGTTCATGAAAGCGGAAATCAGTGTAACGGGGAAGAGCAGGCGCACGAGTTTGCGGCGCAGGCCCGCTGCAGGGGAGTTTCCCAGGATCAGGCGGTTCAGATAAGGCAACAAACCGCTGCTTTGCATGGCGCCGGCCAACATGAAAAGCAGGCCGATCGATATCACCCCGGCGTTCGAGAAACCGCGGACCGCTTCCTTGACATTGATGACGCCGCCGATGACCAGTAAAAGCAAAACGGTCACGACCGTTAATTCAATGTCGATCCATTCGCGGATCAGGATGACGGTCATCGCCATCAGCAGGATCAAGGTATACCAGAATTCAAATGCCATCGCCGGCGCCTTTTTCCCTCGGATTCCTCAATATCCGTACCGGAAGAGGAATCAGAAACGACCTTATCACAGAATCCGTTTCCGGTTCAACATCTCAATCCCATTTCGTTGCCGGGGATAACGGGCGATTCATTCCCGAGTCGTCCTGGTCGCCATGGCGCGCGAGGTTATCCAGCATGCGGGAAAGGAAGCCGGAAAGCCGGGTGATTTCCGTTTCCAGAAATCCCCGCAACAGAATTTCCTCAATCATGCGCCCGCGCCGCTCCAGGTCCGCACGCAACGAAAGCGCCAATTCCGTGGGGAACAGGCGCCTCAGCCTGAGATCCTTTTCATCCCGGTGCCGCTGGATATAGCCGAATTGCTCGAGGCGGGAGACGGTTTTGGCGGTCGTAGTCTTGTCAATCGCTGCGTGGGCGCTGAGCTGTTCCTGGGTGATACCCGGATTCTGCAGGACCGCCAGCAACAGGCGGATGCGTCCACTGCCAAGGCCTTGAGAAGAAAGGCCTGATCCGCTGAGATGTTCCAGCTGCCTTGCGCAGCGCATGATACGGCGGGTGATTCCCTGGTCCATACAGCCCCTCCCGGATAGTTGGTAAGCCAACTTATAGATGTGTTTTTGGTTGGCATAGCAACTATACCATGCGGATTGTTTTCCAATCAAGTTGAGCCCGTTGTCCCGATGCGGATTCTCCGCAGCCTCAGGCGCCGCGGCAACCAGTCGTTTTCATTCGACGATTGCGTTCAAAATTGAGCTTGTTTCGCCGTAACCGCCTGATGTACAATCAAGTTTAAAATATAATTCCGGATGGTAATGATGAGAAAAATACGTGCGTTTATGTTGGTTTTTCTGCTGTTGATCGGCTTTTATTCATTGCGTGCTTTCGACGCGACACCGGAAAGGCTTGTTTTGAACTGGTCCGGCGATCCCGCGACCACCGCGGCGGTCACCTGGCGGACGCGAAAACCGGCCGCCGAATCGATGGCGCAGATTCAACCGGCAAGCCCCTCTCCTTTGTCCCCGGCGGGCGCGGTCGTGGTTAAAGCCGTCAGTTCCCCGTTGGATACCGGTGGAAATGAAACGGTGTGGACGCACAGCGCATCTTTTACCGGCCTGCAACCGGACACCTTGTACGCCTATCGTGTGGGTTCCCAAAAACACTGGAGCGAATGGAACCAGTTCCGTACCGCCGCCGCCGGTTCCCGTGCGTTCCGCTTCATCTTTCTCGGTGACCTGCAGAACGACCTGGCATCTCAATGCGGGCGGGTGGTGCGGGCTTCCGTACTCCAGGCTCCGGACGCGTTGTTCATGTTGCACGCCGGCGATCTGGTTTCCCGCGCATGGCAGGATGACCAATGGGGAGAATGGTTTACCGCGGGGGAATGGATCTACCGATCCATCCCCCAGCTCATGGTACCGGGCAACCACGAATACAGGTGGGCGCACCCGGTACAACCCACGGACTTGACACCGCTGTGGCGGCCTCATTTCACCCTGCCGGAGAACGGGCCGGCCGGGTTGGAGGAAACCGCCTATACCCTGGATATCCAGGGCATGCGGCTGGTGGCGTTGAATCCGAACGCTGCGGTTGCGGAACAGGCCGCCTGGCTGGACCGGGTCCTGCGTGAGAAACGCACCGGTCCCTGGACCGTTCTGCTGATGCATCAGCCACTCTATTCAACCGGAAGGAATCGCGACAACCGTGAACTCCGCGAGCATTTGCTGCCGGTGATCGACTCTCATGGCGTGGACCTGGTGCTCCAGGGGCATGACCATACTTATGGACGTACCTATCGCTTGCGCGCCGGGCGTCGGGTCCGCTCTCCCAAAGGCGGAACCGTGTACGTGGTCAGTGTGGCGGGTCCGAAGCAATACCCGTTGAACCCGCTCCACCGTTCATTGATGGCGCGTATGATTGCGGATCGTCAACTGTACCAGGTGATTCATGTGGATCATGCGCGGTTGCGCTTTGATGCCTGGACCGCCGACGGTGTTCATTTCGACTATTTTGAATTGCGCAGATAAGCGTCGTCAGCGGCGTGTGTTGGTTGTTTGCTCACTCGGGTAGATCACGCGGCGGATCAGAAGGCATCCCCGTCGGGTGAATCGGCGCTTTCACCGATTCTTTCCAGATAGCGCTGAAAGTGCTCCGGCCGGTTCTCGATGCGGATCCCCATCTCTTTCAGGTTCTGCAATGCATATCTTTTGTTGATCCAGAGGATGTAGCCGTCCAGTTCGAATTCACTGTCATCGGCTTGGAACTGGATACGCACATTGCGGGAGACCGGAACCATGGCCGTGGATATACGCATCCCGGTTTGAGAAAGATCCAGCAATATGCCGGGACGATGGTTGATCCGTAACATGATGCGTTTGCGAATGCGCTCGTTCATCCTTCGCTCTCTAGGTACCATGTTGTTTCTCCCCGTAGTTACAATAGCGTGAATCAGTTGGGCTGTCAACCGGCGGCGGTGCCCGCATGGCTTGACTTTGCATTGCCGCCTGGCCTAAAATTCCATTGTCATGGAAAGGATTCAGGCGGAGGCGGATGCTCGCGCCGCCGATTCGGGCCGCAATGGACCGGGGGTCTTCCCCGGGCAGAGGAGAATCTCATGAACAGTGCTTTTCAGGAAAAACAGAATCTCATCGCTCAATGGGCTTTTGATACCCGGCCCATCCTGGGGCGCTTTCATCTCTGGCTGGAAGACGTGGATGTCTGCTGGACCCGTGGCGAACCGGCCCAGGAGTTTACTTCCGACATTTCCTTTTTAAACGGTCAGATGGAACGATTGCTTGCCATGACAGGCGCCGTAACCGCATTGGGCACCCAGTTATTCGGCCGTTTCGGCGCGGGCGCAAAACTGGACAAAGCGGGTCTGAACGAGGTGAAGAAAGATGCGGATGCCATTTCCGCTTATGCCATGAGCGAAAGCCTGTGGTACCTGTCCAGGCAGTTGCCGGAAAACCATGCCATCATGGTTTGCATGGGAGAAGGACTGATGCCCAAAGCCGGGGAAACACCGGAAATGGGGTCGAATCCGCTTCTGGGGTTCGGCCGGGTTTATGCCCGCCCCGAAGTGGCCCGCTGGCTGGATCGTCGAATCCAGCGCCTGCTGAACGAGCCCGGGTACGAGTGGGATCGCTTCTACAAGGATTTAAAGAATTCCGGTATTACCGTCTGGGGCGCGGCGATCGATACTTTGGAAAACACTTCACGCTTTGCCAAAGGCAAAGACAGCGGTCCCATGACCGTCCTGCACCTCTTCGATCAGCCCCTGCATATCTCCAGGCCCTATGAAGGGTACATGGGCAACCTGTTCCTGCCGCAAGCGGTGGTTGAAAACGCCTGCCGTCAATCACTGCTGATCAATTTCCGCACTCCCAGAGAAAAGGTGTTGCTGGCCATTGAAGCCACATACCCGGAACTGCTGCGAGAAAACATTCACGTGTGGACCCTGCGCGGCAGCAGTCGTGAAGGCCGAATCGGGTCTTTGTGGCGCCAGTGGCAGGGCTTGGGCGTCCATCTTGTGGACGATGACTGGGTGCTGCCTTCCGGCATGAATGCATTTACCGAATCCGGAACTTATGCGCCCACGTTCCGCGTGGGAACATGGACCGATCAGCAGGGTGCTCTGCACCTGTTCATCGTGGATGGTTACGCGGCTTCCGCCGAAGCCACCCAGGCGGCCAGCCTGGCTCCGATCATGGGCTTGAACGCGTCTCTGTGCGTGTTCACATCGAATTTCAAGCTTTCTTTCGAGCAGGAACAGGATGTGATGCTGCTGAACCCCGATGCGGCTGATTTCGCTGAACAATTGGGGGCGGTAATGGGCAGGCCGATCAATGAAAGCGACCTGGCGACATACGCGGCCATGATCCATGAAGGCCGGGAAGCGGGAATCCCGCTGAAACTCAACTGCATCGCTGCCGATGATTTCTTTCCCGAAAAACAGTGGGAAGTCCTCGCTGTTTGCGGATACATGCGTCCCGACCCCTATTCCGGAATCAAGGGCGTTGAAGCGGTGGAGGAAGGGGTGTACCGTGTAAGGGTGCGCCTGTCATCAAAACGCGGCGACAAGGACATCACGTTCACGTTGCGCTTGATGGAAACCATGGAACAGAGCCGCCTGGTGTTCAACCCGTTGCTCAACCGCTTCCTGGCCGGCGAGGATTACGAAAAGCGCCCGGTAAAGATCTCTGATTCCGGACGCATTCGCAATGAATTGCAGACCTTGTGTACGGAAGCGCTCGAGTTCATCGGTAACGAGAAAATCCGCATTTATTTCGACCGCATCGCGCCTGAAGTCATCCCCCTGGAAAAACAGCGTAAACTGCGTCGCATACTGGAATGGTACAAGGAGCATCATCCCATCTGGTTCAGTTGGCTGGAAGTGCATGCATCGGATTATGCTTGATCCCGAGCCGGTCAGAACCACGAAAATGGAGGGAAAAATGAAACAGGCGATTGCCATACTCGTTTTCGGATTGTGGCTGATCAGCAGCAACCTGGCGGCCGGTAATGCCCGCCAAACGGAAAAAAATGACCGCCTCACGCAGCAGCGCAACCTGATTATCTGCTATGAAATCAAGAACTACGACTCGCGCATCCGCAGCACGGTCAACACCATCTTCTACGACCTGATCCGCCCGGGAGACAACCTCATCGTGTATTCCCCCGCCCGCGTATACGGATTTTCACAAAAGACATTGTCGCGCCCCAAAGCTGAACTCTGCGAATTTCTCCGGGACAAGTTGAAGACGGACAGCAATATGGCCTCAAGCGGGCACCGCCAGGCGTTTAATGAATTGAAAGGACTGTTGGAAGAGCTTCTCTACGGAAACCGGGGAAGCGACACAAAGAGCCTGTTGAACCAGTATCGCCAGGGGTTGGCCAACCTGCAATCGCAGCGTCGCATCAACCAGCCCCTGCTTCTGCAGTTCGCCGATACGTTCCGCCGCTCTCCCGGACAGAATCATGTGCTGGTGTTTTTTCAGAAAGAGATGCGTCCCATCCCCGACTCAACGATGATGGATGGATTCATGCAGGACGTCGATCTGGCATTTACCGCTCGCGAAATCTTTCTGGAACCCACCCAGCAGGAGAGTCCCGAGAAGCTGCAGGCCGTCATCGATGCGTTCCGCAATGCGGGCGTAACCCTGCATTTCGCCTACCTGCAACCGGGGGTTGAAAGAGCCCCGCGCCGCATGGAGCTGCATGAACACTCCACGGACATGTACCAGTTTTTTTCGCGCCTGGCCCAGGAAACCGGCGGGATCTCACTAACCACGTCAAAAGCCCAGGAGTTGATGAAGGCCTTTCTGAAACGGTTGCAACCCGATCCGTCCGCTACCCGCTGAAGCACCGGGTCCGGTTCATGCCAGTCCTCGCGTGTGCGTGATTATGCGCCTATCCCATTGAGAACGTCATGGGCACAAACTGGATCTGGTTCTCGACACGGTCCACACCGCCTACTTCAGCGGCCACACGGGTCGCCCGGTCAATGTCGGCGCGAATGACCGTCGATCCGCGCAGGATCACTTTTCCGCCTCGAGCCTCCGTGTCCAGGAACTGGATCGGGATGCGGGCATGATAGAGAATCGCGGTCGCGACACGGTGTCCCAGGATCAAATCCAGGATCATTTGTTTCTGCTGCTGGGCCTGTTCCCGGAAAGGCGGTGATTCGATCAGGCTGCGGATCATGGTTACAGCGGTATCCGCTTCCATTTCACGGGTATTGATCACCAGGTCGTAGAGATCGGGGGAATCCCATTCCACGTTGAAAAAAATGCGGTGAAAACCCGATCGCTCCCGGTCGCTCTGGCGGATCATGGCCAACGCCTGGTTTTCATCAATCTCATGACGTTTCATGAGACGTTCCCGTCGCACCTGGATCGGCGCGGTCACCTGGATCTTGAGCACACCCGGGATCCCGGCCAGGACCACCTGCGCCCCGCGGCCGACGATCAGGGCGCTGCCCGTTCCGGCGAATTCGTAGATGGCGGTTTTCAGAAAATGCAGATAACGGTCCTTGTGGGAGGAAAAATTGTCCCAGAAAGAAGGACGTTTTTCATCGTAGCGTTCCAGGTTTTCCAGTTCCTCGCCGTAATCTGAAAAAACGCTCTCGAGTGAAGATTTGTCCAGGCGTGGCAGATCCAGCCGGAGTTGCAGCGAATCCGCCATTTGCGTACCCAGGCTTCCCAGACTGCGTGATAGTGTCAGTATGGCCATTTTTCCCCTCCAGTCAGATTCAGTCTGCAGCGCATGAATCCTTTCTCCCTCTAACTATCAATATGCAATCTATCGCGCAAGGTTTCAACACGGGTGTGACTCGCGCGGCTGGATTTGATTTTTTTTCGCATTTGCATAGAATGCAGGAGGAGAATCACGTTATGGAGTCCGAAAATGAATCCGCGCAAGGAAGAACGTCTGTATGGCTTGAAAAACGTGGTCGTCATCATGGACGGCGTGGAATACCCCGCCGTGATCGTGGATATCTCATCCAGCGGAATCTGCCTGCGTTGTGAAAAGACACTGCCTACCTATCGTGAGGTGCTGGTGCGCCTCGACATCGACGGCAAACCGGTCAGCATGAAGGCATCCGTCCGCTGGGTGCACGATCCGATCCAATTGAAAGGCACGACGCTGCGTGAATCCGGCCTGTCCGTAATCGATGCACCGGAAGAATACCGCAATTACCTCAAGCGTATCCTGGATAGTGAATGAGCCTTATTTCCTGGCGCCAGGCGCAAGCGATCGTGGTCTTTACCGGCGCGGGCATGTCGGCAGAAAGCGGCGTGCCGACTTACAGGGGAAGCGGAGGCATCTGGGAGCGCTACCGCTGGCAGGATTACGCATGTCAGGATGCGTTTGAAAAGAATCCGCAAGCGGTGCTCGATTTTCACGAGAAGCGGCGCAAAGCAGTGCTTGAATGTGTCCCCCACTCCGGCCACCATGCCCTGTATCGCCTGGAAAACAGCCATGCGGATGTAACGATCATCTCCCAGAATATAGACGGCATGCACCAACGCGCGGGGAACCGGAACGTGCTGGAACTGCATGGCAGCCTGTGGCGGACGCGCTGCCCGCTGCATGGCGTCATTCAGGACCTTGAACAGGCCGAGTATACCCATCGACGTTGTCCGCAATGCCGATCCCGGCTGCGCCCCGATATTGTCTGGTTCGGCGATGCCTTGCCTGCAGATGTCCTGGAAGCGGCCACGCGCATCGTGTCCCGATGCGACCTGTTCATCGCGGTGGGAACTTCCGCATGGGTGTGGCCTGCAGCCGGGTTTGCGGAACTCGCCGAAAAATCCGGAGCCGTCATGCTGGAAATCAATCCGGAAGCGACCCCGATGTCGCCCTTGTACCATCACCACCTGCGGGAACCGGCATCAAGCGCATTGACCGGGTTATTCGCAGATGCCCCGGTTCAAGCGGAATCGGGGTGCCATTCAAAATAGACCGGGTCGTTCAGGGCGACGTTGAACTCTGCGGCTGCGGATTGCCGCATCATGGCGATTTCCAAATAGCCATGGCTGCCCGCAATCAATACCGCTTCACCCGTCCCACCCTGGGTGTATGATGATACCAGGCGTTCTACGGCATGACCGTTGATAACGGCGCGTAAAGCAGAAGTACGGCTCCCGGCGGTAGGTTCGGGCAGCCGGTCGGCGCGGAGGTTGGTGATGATGTTGCCGAAACCATCAATGTAAATCACCCGGGCCGTGACCCGGTTGGAGATGACTTCAGCAGCCTGCGCATCCAGGATCATCGGATCCCGGATAGCCGGCCCCATGGCGCCGGGATCAACTCCCAGGCATAACCATGCGGCTATTGGCGCCATGCGGTCGCGCGCTTCGAATGTGGAAGGCGTTTCACTCAAAAAAAAATTCTTTTTTACTCACATTCCACGCA
>OBLN01000999.1_pt1 | contig 10045 bp, 11 predicted proteins | sample 1519301 | NCBI WGS metagenome assembly OBLN01 (sample SAMEA2452533, study PRJEB22499) | sediment metagenome | reverse complement strand
TCTTCCCCTGTTTTGTCCCCTAGGGGACAGTCGTCCTAATAGGCATTCAACTAATTGTTTTTTAATAAAAAAAGAACTATTTAATTTTTCGGAAAAATACCGATTTTGACCTGCTCACCTTATTCACCAAAAGAAGCTAGTCAGACGGTTTATCAAGCTCAACTTCCCAGCTCTTTACCGGTAAACAGGGACTGTAATCCCATTTTTTGTCAAAAATCGGGATTACAGTCCCTGTTTTTAATGTTTGAGCCAACATCGCCGTGGCCGCGCAAGCGTCTCCTGGATCGCTATACGCAAACTCGAATAACTTTGCGTATAGCTCGTCACTCCGAGCAGTCGAACCAGGCGAGCATGGTCTTCTTCTGTTCCTCTGGCAGATCAACCGCCTGAATCCAGCGTTTGATCTGATCGGCATCAAGGGCGTGATCGATGTCCTTATACTGGATATTTGGAACCGGCTTACCGATCTTCGTGAAGTGATGCAGCAGGTCGAAAACGGCCCGCTCGTGACCCGCTGCGAACGTGCCCTCTGGCGTGTCGGGCACATAGCGCCGCAGAATTTCTGTCGCATCGCGCAACCCCTGGTTGCCGAGCAAATGCTCCGTCGATTTGAGCATTTCCCCCGACCAGCACCAGGCATGGCCATTGAAAAGGCCCAGACTGTGCCAGTCGGCCTGAAGCCGATCCGGCCAGGGAATGTTGAGTGCGGTGATGCCCGTTACGTAGCTCCGCGCAGGCAGGCGGCGATTGGCCGGAAGACACTTTCCTGCGGCGAAGAGCTGCGTCCAGACCTGGGTCTCATCCTCCTTCGTCAACCCTCGCTCGATGCACCGATTCACACGCTCATTCTCGATTTTTTTAAGCTCGCGAATCTCAGAAATCGAGAGCGGCTCACCGGGCGGTTTTTGAGCGAGTTTCTGACGCAGCTCCTGGTTTGGCTCATCGTCCATAGCGGGCACTCAAGCGTTATAGACATGATACATGACGTACTTTCGCACCTGCTCGATGTCGCCAGATAGCATCATTTCCAGGGGCGAGCGACCATCAAACGCCTTATTAGGCTGTTTGATCCAGCGCGTAACTCGCGCCTGGTCGTTAAAAATACAGTTGAGATTTTTATGGATAAACACGACCTGGCCCTCAACCGGACGCAATCGGTTGCGCTCATCGTCGCTCAGAGACCAGAGGTCAGCGATTTTTTCGTACAGGGATACAGGCAGCGTCATGAGCACCTCCTTGCTGGTCCGAGTATAGCGTGTCACCGTCGTGATAAGGGCGGTTCCGCATTACGTGCCCGGTGGCTTTTGACCGCTGTCGGGATACCACGTGCGGCCTTTCCCCGCTGCTGGCTTGGGCGAAAGATCTGGCTTGCATGGCTGCTTTGACATGCTTTTTGACCAGGTGTCATTAAGACCCACAGCGAAGACTTCATGGACACTGTAGCCCTCTATGAGAGCCTGTTCTTCCATGATCTTAACGAACCTGTCGGCAAGCCATTCGGGTTCACCATTCGACGTCAGATCATTCCAGACCGCATGCGCCCAGGTGCGGAGTTTGCGCGTGTCGTCCCTGAACGTATTGGTAGGTGGCAGTGGGTGCCTGCCAACAGCAGCATGTACCAATTTGTCCAGGTCGATCTCCGGTGGCTGTTCTGGTCCAGGTCGTGGTTCCGGCTTTGGTTTCGGAAGTGGCTCTGGATTGGGTTCCGATTTTCGAGCAGCTGCATCGCGCTTCCGCACCATGTCGCTAAATCGCTTTTTAGCGATTTCGCTAGTAATGGTCGGCTTGATGCCTGCTTCCCGAAATGCAAGAGCAGCTCTGATCTGGAAATCATCAGAACCACTGATGCTCACTGACTTCCAGCCCTTGGCTTTGGCCATGGCAATTGCGGCCTCAATACCATCATCTGACCCCTTGCTGAGACTCACTTTTTCGCCGTGATCCCGAACTTGCTCCCCGGTTTTAAGGGTCAACGCTCGACTCTCAACATCAACCCACTTCAGACTCTTAAGCAGTTTCGGATCAATGTCAGCGTTCCAGGTGCTACGGAACAGACGTGATTTGTATTGCTCACCGATGGTCTTTGCCATGCCGTGTGAGTAGCGAGCAGATTCCCGCTCAGCCACGGCGGCAATAGACTCTGAGTGGCCGGACTGAATGATGGTGCCAACCGTGGTTGGCGTCGGAGCGGGCTCGTTACGAATGGCTTCGATTTCTGCATCGATGTCAGCAAGCTGCTGAGCAAGCGCATCCGCATTAGCTTCACGCTTGCGTAGATCATCCAGCTCAAACTGACGCGCCAGGTTGATTTGTCCAATCATGCGATTTTGATCACCGACTCGGGTCTGGATGCCGTCGCGCTCCATGGCAGTGGCAGCAGGCCCAATGTGCGACGTCGGGAGGCGATCAATGCCCTGGTCGGCGTATGACCGGTGGTCGATGCGTGACTCAACACCGGCACGCTCCAACGCCTTGTTGGTCATCTCTGCCCACTTTGCTCGGACTTTAACGAGTTCCGTTTTGCGAGCTGGGAGACCATGCGCTTTGCGTTTTTTGTCTGCCCATTCACGGGAGATTTTGATGTCAGACATCGTGCCATCCGCATCAACGGATCGCGTTGACGTCAGCATGTGGCCATGCGGATTTTTCCCTTCACCATCGTGAAAAGCAAAGTCCACAACGCACCCGTATTCCTCGTTCAGCCACATCGCAAATTCGCGCAGCAACTCGATCTGATCCGGGGTGTCCAACTCAACGGGCAGAGCAACTTCATACTCACGAGCGACGGTCGCATCTTTACGGGTCTCCATGGCCTCAGCCATGTTCCAGAGCGAGCCCCGATCACCCTCGAAACCGACTATTTCGGCATGCACAAGATCCTGGGCAGCAGTGTAAGAAAAGGTCATGCCCTGGCGAACATCGTGCAGGGTAGATCGGCTGCGGTACGCAGCTGCTGCGACCGCCGATTTTCCCTTGCTTCGTTGTACCGGCTTAGCCGAACAGTGATAAATCGCCATGTGACACCTTTGTTGTTTTTGTCTTTGTTCCTGGTCGAAGACCAGGAACCGCACGACTCACACAGTGAGTCCTAAGTGCGCCCTTCGCTTTTCTTCCCCCTGCTTGGGCAGGGGGAAGGCTGCGGGATCGTTGGACTCAAAATGAAATCGATGCCTTTTTGATATAGTAACAAAAACAATCAAAACTCAGAGGCTTATAGAAAATGACTAAGAAGACGCCGGAACAAAGAATTGCAGAGCTAGATAAACGAAAAGCAAAAATCGAGGAGAAACTGAAAACGGAGAGGGAAGCTATAGTCCGCGCCAAAAGGCGCGAGCAAGCAAAAATCCTTAATCAAAAACGCAAAGACGACACTCGCAGAAAGATCTTGTTAGGTGCAGCCATTCAAAACTTAGTCGAGCAAGGTCACTGGCAAGACGAAAAAATAAAGCGACTGATGGAGTCATTTCTCTCCAAAGACCAGGACCGAAAACTTTTTGGCTTACCCCCAAAAAAATGACTGGAAAAAGTCCGCTGCGCGAAGGCCCAGGGTGGTAGTGCCTAATCTCACCACCCTGGATGATCACCTCACTTTTTATTTTGTGACTGCAAAGCAGCCAGCTGGCCCTTAAGCATGTCGCGCTCACCTCTTACTAATTCAAGCTCCTTCCGATAAGACGCAGCTTCACTCCGTTCGTTATCGTATCGGTTCGACAGTTCAGCTTTAGCCTCTTTCAAATTCTTGGCCTCTACTGTCAACACAGCATTTTCTTTTTCCAGCTCTGTGACCCTTTGAGATAACGCTTTCACTTCCTCTGTGCTTTTTTCAAAGTCTTTGGAGAGCGCCTCAACCTCATCTTCGAGTCGAGAAATCTGCTCTAACTGATCAGACATTTCTCGCCTTAATTCCGTTTTCTGTGCTTCCACACCCGAGACTTCACTCTCGACCGTTTCCCTGATGTTCCTGCTTACTGTCGACCAAATATCTTCAAACTTCTCGGACAACTCGGTAACTGTCTCCTCAAACCACCGAGGCATTTTCGGGATCGGCTCAATGTGTCGATCTGCAAATTCCTCCTTGGCCTCATCCAGCAACCGCTTATGGCGGTCATACCTGCCTCCAAACGTATTCTGAAGTCCAGAGGGCGAGATATCTGAAAGTTTTTTCCCTGATTCCAAAAGCCCTTCAATATGCTTAAGGACTTCTTCATCGGTTGCGTTTGCGGGTCTAGCCATAGTGTTCACCTCTATAAGTATGTATGTATGTATGTTCATTACTTACTTACATTATACAAACAAACATAGGAAAGTCAAGTGTTGTTTGACTTAAATTTAGCGATAGTGCTAAATAGCTAAAGCGCTATTTCGCTAAAAAGCGAAAAGGAGAGGGTGAGTGATAATTTCAGTAGTGGCTCAAAAAGGTGGTGTGGGAAAGTCCAGCATCGCTAGAACAATAGCAGTTGAATTCACTCGGGCAGGCTGGTCAGTGTTACTTGCTGATATTGATACTAGCCAAGCAACGTCAAACCGGTGGGCAGAAAAACGGCGGAATGCAGCAGGAATAGAGCCTCAAATAAAAACTGGTTCATTCCCTACAGCCACATTGGCAATTGAAGCAAGCGAAGAATATCAGCTAACTGTTATCGATGGAGCACCACATGCAACTATCGGCACAGCTGACGCCGCTCGTGCCTCAAACCTGGTAATCATTCCAACAGGTAGTTCCATGGATGACCTGGAACCAGCTGTTCTACTAGCCAATGAGTTAGCTAATTCGCTAAATAGCGAAAGGATAGTGTTTGCACTTTACAAAACAACAAGCACTGCACAAGCTCGCGAAAGCAGGGAAACACTAGAGTCTTACGGGTTTGCAGTTTTACCTGGTGAGATCGCTGTCAAAACTGGCTACATCGAAGCATTCGACAAAGGCTACTGCGCAACCGAAACAAAATATCAGCAACTGAACGAAGCAGCTGGTGTCATCATCCAATCTATCGCTGACAGGCTTAAAGAGGTTAGTAATGGCTAAAACTCTCGGACTCGACATTGGGGCAGCTCCTCCTTCAAAAACCTCTCAGAAAGCTTCAAAAAAGGCTTCCTCAAACACATCGAAGAAAGAAGGAGGAAAACCGGTAGATCTAAACTTCAAAGTTTCCCCTGAGTTTAAACGAGAGTTCAAAACCTGGGCTGTATCTCATGACCTCTCTCAGAAAGAAACTCTAGAAAAAGCATTTGATCTGTTAAAAAAATACGGAATTTGAACTAAAAATTCATAAGACCCACGAGATCGCATAGCAGCACCAACTTCACGATCGAAGACCTAAACGAATTGGTGATGACAGGACATCAAACCAGTCGAAAACTCAACCTGGACCTGAAGCGATAATGTAAGGGAAGAGGGGGGGGGGCTCCGCCATCCTAGTAATACGCAGGGACTTGTGCCAAAAGCTAGGGCACCTCTGGGCAACCCTTGCGATACCAGGTTCTGCGCGACATTCCGAGCTTCTCCCAGGGCTTCTTTTGAGAGAGGCTGTTGGTCTCATATTCTTTTCTAGTGATCGCTCCAGCTTCTCTTCTTCGATTCTCTTCTCGCTGTCTGTGGCGCTCTTTAGACTCATCTTTGGATATGATCGTCCTCAGCTTCCGCTGCTCTTCCGGAGAGATCTCAAACAACTCAATGAGGGTGTCATTGCGCGGAGTATAAAGTGTGGAGTATTCCTGACCATTAAGCAGGACAGTTTCACCGGCTGAGTGCTGCTTAGCTTTTTGATAAAGCGTAGAGAGATCGCCAGGCTCCATCTTCCAGGAGGGATCCAGTTGCAGCGCCAGTTGCTGCGCTTCGAGGTACAGTTCACGAGGGTTGGTCGCGCCAGAAAGTAGGAGGAAATTGAGCTGCCAGAAGAGCGTCTTCATGCGCTCGCCTTCACTCACACCGCCTCTAAGCTCCACCAGTTTTCGAAGATCATTCAGACGGTCCCAAGCTAGTTGGTTACCTGAGAAAGACCGCAGGCCGGTTGTGTTACGACCACCCTCGATTAGCTGAAATTGACGCGCCTCACGCTTCTTTTTCGCCTCTTCTCGAAACGCTTTAATTTCGTCTCGGGTATACTCAAAAGCCTGATCGCACACTTGGTCAAACTGATACCGGGTTTCGTCATGATGGATTACTTCAACTATCTGCCGAGATTTGCTGTTGTATGTATCCACCATGCGAAGCACGCGAGAGACATCTCGTGCAGCGGGATCCGCGCCCATGTCCCGGAAAGCATCGATTAACGTACTTTGAAGACGGTTCCATCGAATCAACGCCTTTCGCGGCAGCGTATGATTAAAGAGCCACTTCACCTGAAGGCCGCGACCGCTGTAAACGACGAGGTTAGGGGCAGGTATCTGACGCTCAAAGCATCGAGCAAAAACCTGGTTCAGCACATAATCGGGCGTCTTTCCTCTCAACCGATCAATCTTGTAGTAATCGAGGTCGATAAACGCCAACCCGATGCGAAGGACATTGACTGCGCGTCGATTAGGCTTCTTGAATTCAGCCTGGCTAATCCAGCTATTGCTGGTACCACGCCAGTACTTGAGCACATCCGGCATATCACGGAGCAAGAACGACTCTTGCTGCTTGATCGGATAGCCACGCGAGTTTATCCGCCCTGTGTCATGAAGAACGGAAAAATACCCGTATTTGGATACATCGTGATAAGCGCTGAATTCATCTTCAGCAGTCATGCCCGGGAGGGCTAGTTGATCGGATTGCATGTCATTCTCCAGCTCCATGCCTTGTTGTTATTGGCACTCGGGGACCGGAGAACGCATTGAGATTCGGCGCGGACGCGCTATAATGTGCTCTACCGGTCTCGTTCTCTCGCCGGCCAAAGCAAGAATCCTCCGAGACCGTGATCTTAAGGATCGGCAAAATCCCTAAGATCCGATGAAACCCCGCCAAGAAGCGGGGTTTTTTCGTTTTTAAGTGGTTAAAGTTTACACCACATCTATATTTTTTCGCAACTATTTGACTTTAAAGGATTTTTTATAGGTAAAAAATCCGTTTTCGTCAACAAAATTCCCCTTAACTAAGCTGTTCCTATGCCGTAACCCTAAACTTACTTTTCCATTTTCAGAGAAAGCAAAGCTCAAACAATGAGCGACAAAATCTCCCCTGAAAAACGCAGCGCTATCATGCGCACCGTGAAATCTAAGGACACAACGCCAGAGCTTGGTCGCCAAAAATCGCTAATTAGCGTTTTCGCTAATTAGCTAAGACCTTCTGATTGCTGTCGCCTCGGATTCCCTTACCGTTACTCCATTACGCTCAACACGAGTTGTCCGCATCGTATCAGCGCCTTGATGCGATACCTCAAAAGTCACTTTATTGAGTTCGTCGTCACGCCCTTTAAAGCAATCGTGAAACGCTTTCAGGATTTCAACATGATCGATTTCTTGAGCCTCAGGGTGTGGATTGTTTCTCGGGCTCGGAATCGTACCTGGAAACAGGTAAATGCAAGGGGGCGGCAGCTCATGGGGACCAACAACCGTCAATCGATCACTTTCATTAGCCACTTTGGGGCATGGACGCCCAATGGTTCCGCACACCATATCCCAAACCACCACGCCATCTACCTGTTGGCTGCGCGAAATGATTTCCGCACTCAAGCGAGTGTGAATGCCAGACCAAGCATTATGTCGCGGATCTGCACCAGGATTAGTACAAACGCTCCAAATAATGAACTCCTGAGCGTGAGGTGGACGATCAAAAATGTTGGTGTTGTTGCCGTCGAGACAGCCCTTAAGCTCAATAATTGCTGTACGGCCACTGTTGAGCGTCACCGAGTAATCGTGACGATTCGCCTCTCCTGCGGAGGCCCACTCCTGAATGTAGCCCTCGTCTTGCATATGGTTAAGCACGCGCTTCACGAAATCCCGTTTCTCCCGCATCGTCGCGGAAAACTGACCTCGGACGCGTTCAATGGCTCCCCGGAACAATCCAGAGTCGTAAAACTCGGCTTCAGACAAGCCATGATCCCCTAGGGTATGGGCCTCTTCTTTAAGCGTTTCTGCAAACGTCTCAATCTTTTTCCTGAGTTCCTTATTTTGCTCACATGGGATAATGCTCACGCGGCACTCCTTTCCATTTGTTGTTTTTGAGCCACCAATGGTTCCAGGAGGTTTTCAGCCAAATGACGAACAACTGGCACAACCACGCCATCACCAGTCAGGTGATAAGCCTCGTTGTATTTCTCTGGAAGCTCATAATCATCAGGCAACCCCATCAGCCTCGCGGTTTCTCTAGTCGAAATAAGTCGCGATTTAACTTCATCACCATCTACAACCAGGATCAGCTGACGGCTGGACCCTCCAGCAGGAGTGCGCAAGCAACCTGCCACGTCATCAAATCTAACTTCAGCTCGTTGCACTTTGTTCCCATCAGAATCGCGCCGAGTGCGTTTATAAATCGTCCCCACCATTCGGCAACCGGCTTTCTTAGCAACCTCGACCTTGTCCAGGTTCACTTTGGTCATCATCCCTAGGAGGCGTTGGGTTTCTTCGCTTGAGTGCCAGTCCACGCTTGCCGGGTTATCTTCGATAAGATCAGCAAAGCGAGATTCCCTGGCAGATGGTTCCGGAATATTCCACCACAGCCAATTCGCTTTTAATTCATCTGACAGGCGAGCATAAGCTGTCCGCACTGACTTTGTGTGCCAGACGTCGGATGGAACATTCCTGGTTAGGGCACTAGGAATCTCAACACTCTGACGTACGCCAACAACAAACAAACGTGGGCGCGAATGCGGCACAAAAAGCGCCGCATCCATTACCACCGCTCCGAATCGATAACCGGCAGCTTGGAATGCTTCACAGATCGCAGTGAAATCTTTGCCGCCGTGAGACGTCAGGGTGCCGCAAACATTTTCCAGAGCAACCACATCCGGCTGGCGATTCTCTCGGCCAAGATCGGTCATCAGCTGCCAAAACGGCCAAAACGTGCCAGATCGGTCTCCTCTCAATCCGGCACCACCACCGGCAAGAGACAAATCTTGGCAAGGGAAAGAAGCCCAAGCCAAATCAACGCCTGGCGGCAGATCCTCTGTACTTACAGAGCGCACGTCCCCAACTTTCAGGTGCTCGTCACCCCAGTTTTCAGCGTATGCCCGTGCTTTTTTATGATCGAAATCGTTAGCGAAAAGACACGTCCAGGATTTCCCTAGACCGGCACGAGCCATGCCTCCGCCCGCGAAAAATTCGTAATAAGAACCAACAGACCTTTTCTTGTTTCTGGCTTTACTCATCGCCGGATGCCTTCTTCGAGGAAGAAAGAACTAGAGGAAGCTGAAGCTCTTCATTTCGGTAACGCTCTAAAAACTCGCTGATCGCCTGACGGCCCAACCAAGCCATAGATACCCGATGCTTTTTGGCGAGTGCAGACAACTCTGCATACTCATCACAGGGCAGGTTAACGGTCATGCGCGATTTCGAAGTCATAGTCAGGATCCTGGGAACTTTTAATGCAATGTTATGCATGGTGCAGCACATTGCATCGTAAGATTAGTGACCAGGTCCCGGGAAGGCAAGAAAATTTAAGTAATCGTGACGGTCACGGCACGAAAACCCACCGACCGGCACGCTGAAAAGGCGGCGTCCAGGCTGTTGAAGATGCGCACCTGGTCCGCGCCCTGGTGTTTGCGGTTGAGATCCAGGGTCACGGTGGCCCCGTTGCGCCGTCGAAACTGGCAACACCAGCGCGGGGCCGGCCCCGGTTCCAGGGGCGCGGGCACGATCTCGGCGGAAAGAAGGTTGCCAGCCTCGAACAGCAGGCGTAGTTGGTCCAGTCGCATAGGGCGGTTTTGCTCCTGCAAATCGAGGATTTGAAGGGGCTAGGGTAGCGCAAAGGTCGGGTTTTGTCGGGGCGTTTTGACCAGGTGCGGCCTTCGGTTTTACATAACGCTCGTTATCGGCAGCGTGATCCCTTCCGGTTTCACTAGCTGGTGCCCCTCTTCCCCTGTTTTGTCCCCTAGGGGACAGTCGTCCTAATAGGCATTCAACTAAT
>OBLN01000998.1_pt1 | contig 10048 bp, 20 predicted proteins | sample 1519301 | NCBI WGS metagenome assembly OBLN01 (sample SAMEA2452533, study PRJEB22499) | sediment metagenome | reverse complement strand
ACCCGCGCCAAGGCCGAGCAGCTGGAACGCCTGCCCATCGAGAGGGTAAACCACTTCCTGCTCGACGCCATTGTGCGCGAGAAGGAGATACTGCAGCACCTGGACGAACACGCGGCCAAGTACGAAAAAATGCTCATGCAGCGTGAGGAGCTAAAGAGCGTTCGCCTGGCCAAGAACCACGGCCAACTGATGGCGCTGGTGCATTACCTGCACCCCCTGCTCGGTATCAATGGCGAACGGATAAAAGCCACCCTCAAGCGCCTCTCCGATCTGGCTGTGGAGCGTCAGCAGGCCATCAATGCGGACCACCGCATCGTGATGGAATTTTGGGAGGCCTACGACCATTTGAATGACCTGGGTAACAGCGGAACCCCGCTACTCAATCACGCCAGAATCAACAGTGGCCTGATCGCCATCAACCTCAAGCATGTCGAGCGCATGGCCAACCAGTACCGCGTTGGCATCCCGGCGCTGACAGAGCTGCGCCGTTACCTGAAAACAAGCAAGTCCCGGCGATTCATCGAGATCAAACCCGTTGCCTCCGTTATTGAGGATAAAACGGTGAAGTGCTGGGTATTTGAAGACCCAATGGAGAGAGAGCTTTAACGGTTTATGCCTGCATCCACCCTCCTCCCGGCGAGTCCCCCAACTCCTCAAGCCGGTTTGGATGCAGGCTTTTTACAACAGTAACAAAAGGAGTGATGCGATGAAAGGAAAGAGGTTTGTAGGAGAGCTGAACATCGAGCCGCCACTGTGCGGGATATGTGGAGCCAAGCACGAGCCGGAATATCCGCATCTGGATACCGCGCAGTTCCGCCGCCACGTTTTCCGCGAAAAAGGCAGGGTTGCCACCCAGTACGACCTGCTCGCCCACACCACTGGCGCACTGCGTGAGTCGGTCATGGTGGCAAAGCTGCAGGAAATGGTAGTGCGATGAGACCGCAGCGAAAAACACTCAGCGAGTGGCTGGCCTTTATCGCCCTGCTGCTTCTCTTCCTTCTCGCCACGGCGGTGTAAATGGATTACGGGAAGTTCGGTTATCAGGGTTACATGCCGCCGCCTGTGGCCCACACATGCAAGTGGAGCAATGAGCCGGAGCTCAACCTCTCCACTCTGCCGGAGGACGTTAAGCGACAGGTGTGGCGGATTATCAAAGAGGATGCGCCGGAACTGATCGACCTTATCAGGCTGGCGGCAGAAACCGCCAACCACTTCGATGGCGAGGTACTGATTGAACACAAACACCTGCCACGGCGGGTGCTGGAAATAGCGGGAGAACACTTATGAGCGAAACAACACTGAATGAAGCAAAGGCACGAATGGAACGGACTCGGCAGCACTACATGTACGCGCCACTGATGTTCCTCGATGCCTGGAAGGAAGCGGTGAAGATGGCGGGTCCCAGGCTTTTCACAGCCGAACCAGGATACATCAAGCCGGATAGCATCGACGATGCCGAAGACAAGTGGCAGCTCATCCCCGATATCAACGCCATCAGGGAGTACTGCAACACCTGCAGCGTCAGCGAGGGAGTGTTCATCGGCACGCTGGTGAGCTTCTACAACACCGACATCGGCAACGAAATACTTGAACGCTTCGGCTGGAGCGCTGTCGGTGGCGTAGCCAACCGGCTCGAGCTGGATCAGCTTGAGGTGATCACCAAACTGATGCTCAACCATACGGGGTGGTGATCATGGGAAACAAAAAACGATATCTGCTTGAGCACGACGGCACCTATTTCGATATGACTATAGAGATAGATCATGACCTGGTGACCGATAAAGAGCTGACAGAAATAAACGAGTTTTGGACTCGCAGCGAGGAAAGGCTGGACGCCGCCGGCGGCGATGTGTTGAAAGCCGTACTCCGGATGCTTTGCCAGTGTGTGATTCACCTGCAGTTTGAGTATGGCTACAACGCCCAAGGAATTCGCGATTTATTTGACTGGGACAAAAGGCATAACGGGCAGGAAGGGTGGCCAAAAATGGACGGTTCAGATGGCTTTCACATCGTGAATGTCAGCGAGACAGAGATCCCTGCGTCAGAAATCACAGTAAAGGAGGTGCCGGTACCATGAGGACAGAGAAATACCGCCCAAGTAACGGCACCGAGGGTGAGATGTTCATGGAGAAGTGGTGCTGGCAATGCGAGCGGGAACGCGCCTACGAAGAAGACGACGAGCCTCCCTGCCCGATCCTGGATGCCTCGATGGCTTATAGCATCGACGATCCAAAGTATCCGGAAGAATGGGTGCAGGACAACGAGGGGCCGCGCTGTACTGCCTTTGTGCCAGAGGGGGATCCAATACCTAAGCCACGCTGCGAACACACTCAAGATATGTTCTGAGGTGAATGACGATGCATAGAGAGATCACCGTCGTTATGTGTCCTGTAAAGCTGGCACAGAGAGTGCAGCAGGCGCTCGCCAGTGGTCGCTATCGCATAGAGCCAGACGGTCTCTATAAACAGTGCAATGTCTGCCATGACTGGTGGCCGGCCGACACTGAATTTTTCGCGCAGGACAAGAATTCTCATTCTGGAATGAATAACTATTGCCGCGCCTGCCGAATGGATAGACGACGTGCAGCGAAAAGAGAAAGGAGGGTTGCATCATCATGAATCTAGATAACTGCATCTATATCGACACCAACCCGGGAGGCCGTGGACTCTTCTCACCTTCCACAGAAGTGGAGAAGTACGAAGAGTGGCTGCTCGATCGCTACAAGGAGAGTCAGCGTATGGATGGACAGGCGCTCACCTTCTTCGGCATCGCACAGAAGATGAACCAGGCCATCATCGCCGGCCGCGATGGAGCCCAGGTGCGCTGCTTTGGTCGCTATGCCGGTGCTGCGGCAGCGGTGCTGGAGAAGATTGGCGGTATTGAAGTTGAAGTACTCGGATAAATAAGACAACCAAGGAGGAAGAGCATGTTGATATTAACCAGAAGAGTTGGAGAAACACTCGTCATCGGTGATGACATTACCGTGACGGTGCTGGGCATCAAAGGCAACCAGGTGCGTGTCGGTGTCAACGCACCGAAGGATGTGCAGGTACACCGCGAGGAGATCTACCAGAAGATCCAGCAGCAGAAGAAAGGAGGGAGTGATGGTTAGGCCGATCCCGATCACCATCGCCCTCATCGCCTTCACCCTGATGCAGGCCCACAGCATAGAGTACTGGGTTAGCCTGACCGACCCGGTGCGCGGGGTTGCCTTCTCCGTCGCCATCGAGGCAGCGGCTTTGTGGCTTTGGTACCTGCGCGGGATGGTGGCGCGTACTTTCTCGGTCTTGGCCTCTGTGCTGGTGATTGGTAGTGCGCTGTTTCAGGTAAGCGAGCCGCTATTTGCCCGCATGCATGCGGCCAGTGCACAGGAGGAGCTCATTACCCTCACCAGGGCTGAAATTGCCGATCACCAGGCAACCATTCGCCAGTATGAGCAAAACAGCGGCGAGCGCCTGGGATGGCTGGAGCCCATGGAGGAGGTTCGCGCCGATCTGGCTGCAGCCCGTGCACGTCTGCGTGAGGAGTTACAAAACACCGTGGACACCGGCATGGACTGGCGCACCACCGCAGGCATCGGCCTGCAGGCGCTGGTTCTGGTGGTGGTAATGGTGGCGCAGGTGCTGGCGGTAATTTCACTCCGTAATCCATTACCGAAACCCACCGAAAAACGCCCCGTAAAACAAACACGACAGGTCGCCGCGGCAAAACCGAAACCGACTGAAAAGCGCCCTGTAAAGCCAGCAGCTGTGGGGATTACCGATCCTGACCATTTCGACAGACGCGTGGAATTCGTGGCCGACGCCATCCGCCAGATGCTGCCCAATTTCGAAGGCAAGCAGATGCTGGTGGCGGAGCACATCAATATCCGCCCGGCGGATATTTCGATGGCGCTGAATCATGTGGCCCGCAAAGCCAACAAGAAAGAGACTGTGACCGAGAACGCCCTGCAGAGAATGGAGAACGCACTGAAGGAAAGAGGCTACCTGCCAAACGTCCCAATTCCTGCAGGGCCCATACAGAACGGAGCGCCGGCATGACTGCACAAGTTGACCTATTCGGCCAGCGCGACCTAAAAACAGGCGAGCGCAGTGATAATGACTACTACCCTACCCCGCTACAGTGCATCGACCCATTACTGGCGAGGATTAAGGCGCACCCAGATTCTGTTTTCGGTGAGCCATGCCGTGGCGAGCTTCGGATGATCTATGACCGTGTGCCACTCCGGCGTAAACTTTGGGCGGAGATTGAGGAAGGTGTCGACTACCTGAAGACCGACTTCTCACAATGTGACCTCATCATTACCAACCCGCCCTTCTCCATGGCGCTTGATTTCCTGGAGAAAAGCCTGCGCGAGGCACCCACCGTGTGCTACCTGCTTCGTCTCGGCTTCCTGGGCAGCATTGAGCGCCATAACTTCTGGAAGGCCAACCCACTGACCCACCTCGGGGTAATCAGCGAAAAGGGACGGCCGTCATTTACCGGCGGCGGTACCGATAACAGTGAGTACGCCTGGTTTATATGGGACCGGGCCGGAATCGTTATCGAGCCGCCCGGTGTTTTTGTGATGTGAGGAGTGAATGATGAGTAATGAAAGACCGCAGATAAACCTTGCTGATATGTGCCAAACGCACCAGCACCTTCTGGTGAAACAGGCAGGATACTCCCCGAGAGATCCGTGGCGTGCGCTGATTGTATCGTCACAGGTGGCGCTATTTCAGGCGGCAATGAGTGACCCAAAGACACACAAAAAGATAGGTGATGATATCACCGGGATTTCAGGGCTGGGTTGTCTTGCCTGTTATAAGCCGGACGCCTTCGGGGAAATCGTGGAGGCCGCAAAATCTCATGACATTGGGAAAATCAAGGAACTCGGAGAAAGGTGGGTTCATGGCGGAGGTGCTCAGACTTAATGCACTTGTTGGCGAGAGGATTCAATCATGAATGAACCAAAACGAATAGATATTAAAGAATTCCGTAATGAAGGTTTTTTGCAAGAACTTAACCGGCAATTCCTCCACCCTTTAGGGATGGCGCTTGAGGTTATTATTGATGATGAAGGAAATGAAAAACTTGGTGGCATATGGGATTACAGAGACGACCCGGAAGGGATGCTTTATCAAGAAGGGTTGATTGATAAAGACAAAATCAACCGTGTTGAACAGTTAAGGAAAGAGAAAGCGGGTGTACGGATGGAGCGATACGGCGAAGAAATACAGTCTCGCTAACGGCTGCATTAATTCGCAGGAGCGTAGCGGAGGTCGAAATTGAATGAGTTGTTATATGCCGATGCGAACGAAGCCCAACATACCTGATGACCGAAGCCCCGAAGATGGGGCTCTGCTCGGCGGATGGCGAATGGTGACTAGCGGCGGGAAAGTAAAGTTCAATCATGGCGTTTGGCATAGCGATGGCCTAGAAAAATACATAGGGTTATACGTGTATATCGAACAACGCGACGTTTGGGGTTTAGATATTGTGGCCAGACCGAATGGTGAGTTTCGAGGCCCCTGCTTTGAGTGTACTGAATTAGGCATATAACGGCAGCGATGTGGGGCCTGAATGAAGCGCAGCGGAATGAAGGTCCCACACAATTACATTGTTATGTTTCGCGCCAAACGGAGGCGACAATGAACATTGATGAGATATATGACGAGTTTCACGATATTGGCGGCAGACTGCAGGAGAAGGCACGCGCAGCCAGAGCAACTGCCAAAGCCGCAAGGAAAGCAGGCAACACAAAAAAATGGGACAAGTTCAATTCTGTTGCCCGCGTGTACGAAATGATTTACCTGGACGTAATCCCTCTCGGTGCTGAACTGGTAGAGCACCTCTCTGACGAGAGAAAAGAGCAGATGGTTAACGAGATACCGTTTTAGAAACATAACACCTGGTTGAGGCGCAGCTCAGCTGCCGCCTCCAACAACAAGTTAAACAGGAGGAACTATGAAACGATTATTTTTTCTATTGCTACTACTACCTGGCGTCACCCTCGCCTACGACTCAACCAACTACGGCACGGTGGTCGTCTCAGAGGTGACCAGCATCTATGATGCCGACACCTTCCGCGCCGACATTAAGGGCTGGCCATCTGTGGTGGGAGCCCGTATGCCGATCCGTGTGAACGGAGTGGATGCTCCGGAGATCCGTGGCAAGTGCAAGGAGGAAAAGCTGGCGGCACGCGAGGCGAAACAGTTCACCGTTACGATGCTGAGGCAAGCAGAGAGGATCGAGCTACGCAACATCCGGAGGGGAAAGTACTTCCGGCTATTGGCCGATGTGTACGTCGACGGCAAAAACCTCACCACGGCACTCATCGAGGCTGGCCATGCCCGTCCCTATAACGGCGGTACCAGGGAGGGATGGTGCAATGAGTGACAAGCCACTATTCATCCCGTTAAAAGGCGAATACTTCGATGCCTTCGTCGCCGGCACCAAAGACACCGAGTACCGTCCCTACGGGCCGAAATGGAACGAGGAAGTCTGCTACCCAGGCCGTCGCGTCACCATCAGCCGTGGCTACGGCAAAAAGCATCGCCGCACCGGCACGATCAAACGCTTTTACACCAGTTGGGGCCCTACACAGGGAGAGGACTGGGAAAAGCTCTATGCCGAGAAACACAAAGGAAAGCCGGCCGCCTGTATTGAGATAGTGGTGGATCCTGAATATACTGTTACTAGTAACCATCACGAGGAAGACCATGGGAAAGACAGCAGCAGAACGTCAGGCCGAATACCGCCAGCGCATGCGCGATGAGGGCTTCAAGCAGGTACTGCTATGGGTTCACCCTGACGACCGAGACAAACTCAAGGCCTACGCTGACAAGCTACTCAAGGCACGAGATACAGATAAAAAATAAGGGCCATATCGGCCCTTTTTTTATCTGAAAAGACTTGCGTCCGTTACTAGTAACCTGTACTATTGTTACTAGTAACAACGAGCAAGGAGAATAAAGATGGAAGACGAACTAAACCCGGAATACATGATGAACACCACCGCCACCAAGCTGCTGGTGCAGGCAGTTAATGGCGAGATCGATCTCCTGGAGCTGGCCAGAAAACAACTGGCCAGCCGGGGCCTGGATGAGCATGGGGAATGGGTTGGATTCAGAGAGGCGAAAAGGATTCACGGGGTATAACAATAAAGGGGCCGCTCGGCCCCTTTTTATGCACCAAACTTATATAGTGCCGGATTATTTGTATCAGGGTAACGCAGCCCTTTACTGAAAAAAATCAACTCACCGCCTTTCCTTTTCGTCTGTGCACTATAATTCAAAACATAACGGATTTGTGGGCATTTCTCGTATAACTCAGCAATCTCTGGAGCATCGTCATAAGAAACAATCCAGTGTGTTTTGATTTTTTTTTGCACAAGATTAGAAATCCTTGAGTGGTCTGATTCTGCGTAGTGATTTCTGTAGAGCCGCTGAGCCTTACGGAAATATGGTGGGTCAAGATACACAAGTGAATTATTTGGAAATTTACACTTTTTTATAAAGTCTTCAGCATCTTGGTTGAATAATTTTATGTGATGCTTGTGGTGCCCTATTCGGATTATTCTCTCTGCCAGCCCTTCCCTGTTGAACCTTGCATCAATGCCCCATCGCCCTTTTTGCTCTATGCCTCCAATAACGCCTGCATCAAGTATTCCAGATCGGTTTGTTCGATTAAGGAATAGGGTTGCGAAGCCGAGAGTAACAATGTCGTATTCTTCCTGGCTCATATATATCTCGCGCTGATGCCTCCACTCCTCAATCGTGAGTGGGGTATTCAGCACCAAGTCAACAAGCTCATCACCATGGTGAAGAACTGAATACCAAAAGGCATGTACCGCAGGGTCAACATCATTCAACCAGGCTTGCTTGGCATAGCCTGTCATAACCAATTCCAGTGCGATTGCAGCCCCACCTGCATAAGGCTCTATATAAACCCCGTCACACAAGCCATTATCAATGAATATCTGTTTAATGAAAGGGGCTAATTTACCCTTTCCACCTGGGTACCGTAGTGGTGTATAGAAACGCATTGGCAACCTCCTTATCCCATAGGATATGCCAAAATGGTATTTACGGCCACCAAATCAAGGAAGGTTATTGAAAAGCGCATCGAAAAACGGCTGAACGTTATCCCAGGCTGTTTTTAAGTCAGTGGGAGAGGGATGAAACCTGCGGTTATGAACATAGGCATGAAATGTATCAATCGAGAATGGATTATGTTTGCTTGACACTGCAGAATTAATCCCTTTTGCTCTTTGACGATCGATCCAGTTGTTGGCTTCCATGTCCTTGAGAACTTTTTGTACTTTAACTGAAAGCTTATCATTTTCAGTTGCGGAAACCTTATGATTTTCAATATATAAATCGACTCCAAGTTCAAGAAATACTCGCATTAAAACAGCAGTCGCATTTGCGAAGCTAGCGACATCGAGGCTCTTTAGTTCCTTATATATTGAATTCAGCCTATTATCATAAATTCGATACCTTACATCTTGGGGGATCAGGTAAGCACGTTTTGTTGAGACTGGCCTACTTCGCACACTAGGTTGACGTTTCCCAGGCTTCGGTGGTACAAATGTTACCGAATCCTTTAAGGTTTTCTTTTGATCTGGAGTATCACTTTTTGAAAATGAGCTGATGTACTCTTTCTGCTGCTCCTTGGTATACACATCCCTAACCGGCATTCCTTCCGCAATATCTGTAAGGAGCTTTTTTACGCCTTTCAGGGTTTCACCCTCTCTCAGAAACCTACGGGCAACTCCATCTTCACTTGCTATGCCAAGGAAGTTACGAACATCCGGATTACCTAATAACCTGTCAAAAGTGGAGATAGCAAATCCTTGGCCTGTCACTTTGTCACGTAAATCCTTGTCTAACCTATCGACAACTGAATCTAACACTTGGTGTGAGAATGCATAGCGGCCTTTTTTCCCTAGTCGCTGAAGATGCCGTGTTTTTTGAGAACCATCCCATTGAAGTGTGCCTACACCTTCTTGTGGTCCTTGATGCCTTAGCTCAATAAGTCGATCGGCATCTTCCACTGATGGCGCCACAGTAACCTCAAGCTTGTCGGGAATTGGTACTTTTGCATTACGCCGAATATCAGTGAACACCCGACGTTTTTTCTCGTCATGGCAACGATTTGGGTCATCCAGAAGCTTCAGTGCTGTAAGTCTTCGATTCCCTTCCCAAATAATATAGTCACCATCGCTCTCAGGATCAGGAAAAGCGAGTATACCTTCGATTGGGCTTAAGCCATGCTCTGCAACATCCTTAGCCAGGTTTCTAATCTGAGGAGCGAGGTTGTTCAGCATCCATTGAATGCATTCTTGTTCAGAACCTAAAGGACCGTGGCGATCATTTTCTTTATTAAGACGCAAACGCGCCAGTGGCAGTTCAACTCGTTCGTATGTCATTGGCAGTTAGCCTTTCCAAGCTCTTTCCAGTCCTTACTAGACACATCCATCACCCGCACGATTGCGCCGTTGATGCCGTGGTCAGCCATAACAAGGCAAAGGTAGCTGGCATACCCGTCACGACTTGAACCGTTGTCATGAACCCCAGCGAGAAGGGAAGGAATAGAGGGGTTTTGCCACGATGCATCGATCACTTTCTTCTCAGCTTTAACCTCAGCCAGCGCGGCATCGAGCTGTTCTTGTGAAGGTACCGCCATAGCGGCGCTGCTGCTCATGAGTGCGGCAAATGTGACTATTGACCGGAAAGACATATCCCCTCCTTGGTTTTTTGGTTGTAAAATCTGGTAAATAGTATTAACAGAAGGGACGTGCAGTGGCAAATGGTGTGGAGGTACGAGGGGACCGTATAAGGGTCTATTTCAGCTACCAGGGAGAAAAGTGCCGAGAGCCGGTGCCAGGCAAGGCAACACCTGAGACTATTGCCTATGCGGAAAGGCTGGTGGCCATGGTAAACCATGAGATTGCAGCAGGGACATTCGACTACTCTCGCCACTTTCCGGATTCAAAGCGGCTGAAATCCAACACCCTCAACCACTACCTGGACCTATTCCTTCAAATTAAAGGGCGCACGACGGC
>OBLN01000995.1_pt1 | contig 10077 bp, 5 predicted proteins | sample 1519301 | NCBI WGS metagenome assembly OBLN01 (sample SAMEA2452533, study PRJEB22499) | sediment metagenome | reverse complement strand
CTTGTCGATAGCGCAGGCGCGGTGCAAGGTTCAAAGGTAACTACTCGCACCCTGTGCTATCCGAGCGGTCATTGCGAGGAGCCACAGCGACGAAGCAATCTCTTTTCCGTAACTGGATTGCTTCGCCTGCGGCTCGCAATGACTGCGGTAACACCCTTCGAGGATGTCAGGGGCTAGTAGTTACGTTCAAAGTTCAAGGTGACAGAGGCAGGCCCCTGAGGGCCTGGCCCTGTCATCCCTTATGCCAACTTCTTGTACTTGATGCGGTGCGGCTGGGTGACGGCCTCTTCGCCCAGGCGACGCTTCTTGTCCTCTTCGTACTCGGCAAAGTTACCTTCGAACCACTCTACATGCGAATCCCCCTCGAAGGCGAGGATGTGGGTGGCGATGCGGTCGAGGAACCAGCGGTCGTGGGAGATCACCACGGCGCAGCCGGGGAACTCCAGCAGTGCCTCTTCCAGCGCCCGCAGGGTCTCCACATCCAGATCGTTGGTCGGCTCATCGAGCAGCAACAGGTTGCCGCCGGAGGAGAGCAGCTTGGCCATGTGCAGCCGGTTGCGCTCGCCGCCGGAGAGGTCGCCGACGCGCTTTTGCTGGTCCGAGCCGCGGAAGTTGAAGCGGCTGACATAGGCGCGGGAGTTGATCTGGAAGTCGCCCACCATCATGTTGTCGAGGCCGTCGGAGACCTCCTCCCAGACGGTCTTTTTCGGGTCCAGCTCATCGCGGCTCTGGTCCACATAGGCCAGCTTCACGGTCTCGCCGACGCGCAGCTCGCCGCTATCGGGCTGTTCCTGGCCCACCAGCATGCGGAACAGGGTGGTCTTGCCCGCGCCGTTGGGACCGATCACGCCGACGATGCCGCCCGGCGGCAGGCTGAAATCAAGATCGTCGATCAGCAGCCGGTCGCCAAAGCCCTTTTTCAGGTTCTTCGCCTCGATCACCAGGTCGCCCAGGCGTGGCCCCGGCGGGATGAACAGCTCGTTGGTCTCGTTGCGCTTCTGGTATTCCTTCGAGGATAGCTCCTCGAAGCGGTTCATGCGCGCCTTGGACTTGGCCTGGCGGCCCTTGGGGTTGGAGCGCACCCACTCCAGCTCCTGTTTCATTGCCTTGATACGGGCCTGTTCGGATTTCTGCTCCTGCTCCAGGCGCTGTTCTTTCTGTTCCAGCCAGGAGGAGTAGTTGCCCTCCCAGGGGATGCCGTGGCCGCGGTCGAGCTCGAGGATCCAGCCGGCGACATTGTCGAGGAAGTAGCGGTCGTGGGTAATCGCCACCACGGTGCCTTCGTAGTCATGCAGGAAGCGCTCCAGCCAGGCCACTGATTCGGCGTCGAGGTGGTTGGTGGGCTCGTCCAGCAACAGCATGTCCGGCTTTTCCAGCAGCAGTTTGCATAGCGCCACGCGGCGCTTCTCGCCGCCGGAGAGTTTGCTCACATCCGCTTCCCAGGCCGGCAGGCGCAGGGCGTCGGCGGCAACCTCCAGGTGGCGGTCGATGTTGTGACCGTCGGTGGCCTGGATGATGTTCTCCAGCTTCGCCTGTTCGGCAGCCAGGGCATCGAAGTCGGCATCGGGTTCGGCATAGGCGGCGTAGACCTCATCAAGGCGCTTGAGTGCGTCCTTGATCTCCTTCACGGCCAGCTCGATATTGCCGCGCACATCCAGACTCTCATCCAGCTGCGGCTCCTGCGGCAGGTAGCCGATATTGATGCCGGGCTGAGGGCGCGCTTCGCCCTCGATCTCAGTATCGATGCCGGCCATGATACGCAGCAGGGTCGACTTGCCCGCGCCATTGAGACCGAGCACGCCGATCTTGGCACCGGGAAAGAAAGAGAGGGAGATATCCTTGAGGATTTCGCGCTTCGGCGGAACGACCTTGGAAACGCGGTTCATGGTATAGATGTATTGCGCCATATGCTCCACACGGTTGTAGCAAAAGAGTGTGACTCATTATAAAGGCTTAGCGCCAAGGTATACAAAGTAAAACTATAAAACCAAAGACTTGTCTCTGCCGGCTTCCAGGAATAGGATGGTAGCGGCAAGGTACAGGGATAGTGAGACCAGATAGCACAGGCAGGCGGAGTCATGAGCAAGAGACTGAAGATTCTTCTGCTGGAGGGCGATGTTGAGGATGCACAGCGCGTGATGGATGCGCTGCAGCTCGGCGGCCTGAAGGCGGACGTGGAACACCTGCAGACAGGGGGCGGCTTGAAGTCGCTGCTTGAGCAGCGCCATTTCGATATTATTCTCAGTAATTACCAGCTGCGGGATGTCTCGGCGCTGGATGTGCTGGGGGTTGTGCATCATCTACAGCTGGACCTGCCGGTCATTGTAATCTCCGATGGCGTCGGCGAAGAGCTTGCCGTCACCGCGATGCATGCCGGTGCCCACGACTTTATCACCAAGGCCAATCTTAACCGCCTCATCCCTGCCATCGAGCGCGAACTTGAGGAGCTGACCATTCACCGCCAGCACCAGGCGGCGCAGGCCGCGCTGCGCGAGAGTGAACAGCGCTTTCGCCAGCTGACGGAGAATATTGGTGAGGTGCTGTGGCTGCTGGACGCACAGAGTGGCGAGGTGATCTATCTCAGCCCGGCCTTTGAGGAGGTGTGGGAGCAACCGCTGTCGCGCATGCAGAGCACGGCGTCATTTCTGCTTGAAACCATCCACCCCGAGGATTACCACCGCGTGCAGCGGGTATTGCAGCAGCAGGACTGGCTCGGCTTTAACGCCGAGTACCGCATTGTGCTGCCGGACGGCGCCACGCGCTGGATCAACACCACCTCCTTTCCCATCCGTGACGAGGCGGGCGACATCTACCGGGTTGCAGGCCTTTCCATCGATATCAGTGAGCGCAAGCAGCTGGCTGAGGAGCGGGAGATGATGTCCCGCGCGCTGGCGCAGTCTGCCGATGCGGTGATGATCACCACCGTGGATGGCAGCATTGTCTATGTCAATACGGCATTTGAGGAGCTGAGTGGTTATTCCCAGGATGAAATCCTCGGCCGCACCCCGGGCTTTCTCAAGTCCGGTTTTCAGGAGAGCGAGTTCTACGCCACGCTGTGGAAAAACCTCCTCAACGGCCTGCCTTTCACCGATATCTTCATCAACCGTCGCAAGGACGGTGAGCTTTACTACGAGGCCAAGACCATTACCCCGGTGCGCGGCAGCAACGGTGAGCTGACGCACTTCGTCTCCACCGGCAAGGATATTACCGACCGGCTCAAGAATCGCCAGCGTATGCACAAGGTCTTCTACTACGATGCGGTAACCGGACTGGCCAACCGCATCCTGCTGCAGGAGCGTATGGAGCAGACGATCCTCCATGCCGAGAATCAGCAAGGCGAATTTGGTGTGATGTGCGTGGGGCTGGCGCTGTCTGACATGCTGGATGATATCCAGCCCAGAAAACTGGTCGAACGGCTGCAGTACCAGGTCGCGCAGCGCCTCAGCGATTGTGTTGGCCCCAGCGTTACCACTGCCCGCTTCGGCGAGGATGAGTTTATCCTCCTGTTCAAGGACATTTCCGATCATGCTGCGCTGGAGCAGGTGGCCAAGAAGCTGGTGCTGGCGTTTGCCGAACCTGTCAGCGCCACCGGCTATGAGCTGTTTCTCACCCCTGCCGTGGGGATTAGCCTCTATCCCGGGGACGGTCTCGACAGCGATACCCTGATCAAGCATGCCGAACTGGCGATGCGCCATGTCCGGAGTCGGGAGCAGGCGGCTTACGGCTTTTACGTCGGAGAAATGGAGCCCCGCCCCAAACATCTCAGCAGCTGAATCCAGTGCTGGATCATGCCCGGGATCTGCTGGATGCGCGTACGCTGCAGCCCAGTGAGGTCGTGCGCTGGTTGAAATCCTGCGGGCCTTCCCCAATCTTCAGGTTTACTGTATATTAGAAAATTCTAATATACTTGCCGTGTGCTAGAATCCTTAAAAAATAATCGGATAGGGGAATATCCATGGGCGGAATGCAACGTATTGCCTGCAGCGTGCTCGCGCTGGCCTGGGCTACTACCTCCACAGCGGCGGATCCCGCCGCCCTGCAACGCGCAGAGGTCACCGAGCAGGTCGTGGCCCAGGAGCAGGTCGTCGATGCAGTGATCGAGGCGGTGAACCAGAGCACCGTCTCCTCCGAGACCTCCGGCCGCATCACCGAGGTGCTGGTCGATGTGGACGATTACGTAGCCAAGGGCGAGATCGTGGTCCGTTTTCGTGACCGCGAACAGCAGGCGGCGCTCAATGCCGCGCTGGCGAGGGCCGGCGAGGCACGTTCCAACTTCAATCGGGTCAAGGACCTGGTGGAGCGCAAGCTGGTGCCTGCGGCGGAGTTCGACAAGGCCGAGGCGGCGCTCAAGTCCGCCAATGCGGAGGTTGAGCAGGCACAGGAGCGGTTGGAGCGCACCGTGGTGCGCGCGCCCTACAGCGGTATCGTGATGAAGCGGCATGTGGAGCCCGGCGAGAGCGCCAACCCCGGCACCCCGCTGGTGACCGGGCTGTCGCTGGAGAGCCTGCGGGCCATCGCCGAGGTGTCGCAGTTTCACATCGATGCCGTGCGCAAGCTGTACAAGTCCCGCATTATCATTCCCACCCAGGCGGGTCTCAGCGTCGAGGGCGAGAATATGATCATCAGCCCCTATGCCGATCCGAAATCGCACACCTTCCGTGTACGCATCAACCTGCCCGAGGGGCAGCACGGCGTCTATCCCGGCATGTTCGTCAAGGCGGCCTTTGTCACCGGCGAGGAGCAGCGTCTGCTGATCCCGGCCAGCGCGGTGGTGCATCGCAGCGAGGTGACGGCGGTCTATGTGGTGGACGGTGAGCGGATCCGTTTTCGTCAAATCCGCGTCGGTCGCACACTGCCGGATGAGCAGATCGAGGTGCTTGCCGGACTGGAGCGGGGTGAGCAGGTGGCGCTCGACCCGATCCGTGCCGGGGTAATGCTCAAGGAGATGCGTGCAGGGAAGGGCTCATGAAACAGAAACTGGGCATTTCAGGCGGTATCGCCAAGCGTTTCCTGCTCACCGAAATCACCCCGCTGCTGGCCCTGGTCGGCTTTTTGCTGGGGGCCTTTGCAGTGATGATCACCCCGCGCGAGGAAGAGCCGCAGATCAACGTCACCTTCGCTAATATCTTTATCGCCTACCCGGGGGCCTCCGCCAGTGAGGTGGAGCACCTGGTCAGCACCCCTGCCGAGCAGATCCTCTCCGAGATCGAGGGGGTCAAGCACGTCTACTCCACCTCCCAGCCGGGGATGTCGGTGCTGACCGTGCAGTACCTGGTGGGGGAGGACCGTACCGCGGCTATCGTGCGTCTCTATAACGCCATGTTCTCCAAGGGTGACTGGCTGCCGCAAAACCTCGGCGTGAGCCAGCCCATCATCAAGCCCAAGGGGATCGATGATGTGCCGATCGTCACCCTCACGCTGTGGAGCGAGCAGGAGGAGGTTGGCGCCTACGAACTGCAAAAGGTGGCCCATGCCATCGAGTCGGAGCTGAAGCGCGTCAAGGGGACCCGGGACATCTACACCATCGGCGGTCCGGACCAGGTGGTGCACGTCAAGCTCGATCCGTTGCGGCTGGCCGGCTACAACATCGCCATCGATGACCTGCGCACCGCGCTGCAGCTCTCCAACGCCACCCGTCCCTCCGGCGCGCTGGTGGACAACAACCGCGAAATCACGGTGCAGGCGGGTGACTTCCTTGTCGATGTCAACGAGGTCGGCGCCCTGGTGGTCGGGGTGCATGACGGCAAACCGGTCTACCTCTCCGACGTGGCGGAGGTACGCCGTGGCGCCGACCAGCCCGAGCAGTATGTCTGGTTCGGCACCGGAGCGGGGGCGGCGGGCAAGGGCATCGAGGCCAACGGGGAGTTTCCTGCCGTGACTGTGGCCATTGCCAAGCAGCCGGGCACCAATGCGGTGAAGATCGCCAACCAGGTGATCGAGCGCTTCGAGGCGCTCAAGGGCACTTTCGTCCCGGACGGGGTGAATGCCACGGTCACCCGCGACTACGGCGCCACCGCCGATGACAAGGCCAAGAAGCTCATCAGCAAGCTGATCTTCGCCACCGCCTCGGTGGTGGCGCTGGTGCTGTTCTTCCTCGGCTACCGCGAGGCCTTTATCGTCGGCATGGCGGTGGTGATCACCCTGGCGATCACCCTGTTCGCCTCCTGGGCCTGGGGCTTCACCCTCAACCGGGTGTCGCTGTTCGCCCTCATCTTCTCCATCGGTATCCTGGTGGATGACGCCATCGTGGTGGTGGAGAACATCCACCGCCACATGCAGATGGGCGGCAAAAAACTGGTGGAGGCCATTCCGCTGGCGGTGGACGAGGTGGGCGGCCCCACCATCCTCGCCACCTTCACGGTGATCGCCGCACTGCTGCCGATGGCCTTTGTCACCGGCCTGATGGGGCCGTACATGAGCCCCATTCCCATCAACGCCAGCATCGGCATGCTGATCTCGCTGGCGGTCGCCTTCGTCATCACCCCCTGGATGTCCAACGTCGTACTCAAGGCGGACCATCATGGTGGAAAGGCTGAAGGGGAGGGGGCAAGTGGTCTCTACCGCTTCTTCGAGCGCTGGGTCGGTCCGTTCCTGCGCGGCAGGGACGGGCGCAGCAAGCGCTACAGCCTGGGGGCGGCGATGCTGCTGCTGATCATCGCCTCGGTCAGCCTGGTGGCTGTCCAGTGGGTGGTGCTGAAGATGCTGCCGTTCGACAACAAGTCGGAGTTCCAGGTGGTGGTGGACATGCCCGAGGGGAGCAGCGTGGAGCAGACCGCGCGGGTACTGGGGGAGTTGGGTGACTACCTGGCATCGGTGCCGGAGGTGACCGATTACCAGGCCTACGCCGGCACCGCCTCGCCGATCAATTTTAACGGCCTGGTGCGTCAGTACTACCTGCGCAGCGGCGCCAATGTGGGGGATATCCAGGTCAACCTCAGCGACAAGGACGCACGCAAGCGCAAGAGCCACGAGATCGCGCAAAGCGTGCGCGAACCGTTGCAGGCGATAGGCCGCCAGTACCAGGCCAATGTCAAAATCGTCGAGGTGCCGCCGGGACCGCCGGTGCAGTCACCGCTGGTGGCTGAGATCTACGGCCTCGACTATGACGGCCAGATCCGGGTTGCCAAAGAGGTGCGTCAGGTAATGGAGGCGACACCGGATATCGTCGATGTGGACGACACGGTCGAGGCGCCGGCCCCCAAGCTCATTGTGCGCGTGGACCAGCAGAAGGCTGCCTTGCTCGGGGTGCCGCAGCAGAAGGTGGTGGCCGCGATCTCCACCGTGCTCAGTGGCGAAGATGTCTCCTACCTGCATGAGGAAACCATGAAGTACCCGCTGCCCATCCGCCTGGAGTACGGGGTGGAGGACAAGGCGGATATCGATTCGGTCATGGCGCTGCGCATCCGCAGCACCAGTGGCCAGCTGATCCCGCTGTCGGAGATCGCCCGGGTGGAACCCACGGTGCGTGAGAACGCCATCTACCACAAGGACCTGCAGCGGGTGGTGATGGTGACCGGCGATATGGCCGGAGAGCTCGACAGCCCGCTCTATGGCATGTTCAACGTCGTCGGCACCCTCGGCGACATGGCGATGCACGACGGCAGGGGGATTGAGCAGTACTTTATTAATCCGCCGGAGAACCCCTATGACTACAGCCTCAAGTGGGACGGCGAGTGGCAGGTCACCTACGAGACCTTCCGCGACATGGGGATCGCCTATTCGGTGGGCCTGCTGCTCATCTATCTGCTGGTGGTGGCCCAGTTCCGCTCCTACATGGTGCCGCTGATCATCATGGCGCCGATCCCGCTGACCATCATCGGCGTGATGCCGGGCCACTGGCTGATGGGGATGCAGTTCACCGCCACCTCGATGATTGGCATGATCGCTCTGGCGGGGATCATTGTGCGCAACTCCATCCTGCTGGTGGACTTCATCAACCAGCAGGTGCGTGAGGGGGTCGACTTCGAGCGGGCGGTGATCAACTCCGGAGCGGTGCGCGCCAAACCGATCCTGCTGACCGGGGTGGCGGCGATGATGGGGGCCTTCTTCATCCTCGACGACCCGATCTTCAGCGGCCTTGCGGTATCACTGATCTTCGGCATCCTGGTCTCCACCGTGCTGACCCTGGTGGTGATCCCGGTGCTGTACTATGCCTATATGTACAAGCGTCTGCATCGCATCACAGGGGGGGCGGCCTAGCGCAGCAACCCTGTGGGGCAGGGCGCAAAAGGGGAGGGGCGGCCAGTCATGGCCGCCCCTTTTGCGTCCTGCTCCGGGGCCCGCCCCGGCCTGGCACTGGCGCCCGCGCAGGCCCTTTGCTCCCGGCGGCGTCGCCCGCATCGGCCACCAGAGTGAACCGCCTCTCATTTTTGCCTATAAATCAAGCTTCTGTCGGCATAATGGACCTTTGATAGCGTGGGGGATTTGCTTTATAGTTAACGCCTTGTCGCGCACCAATGGTGCCGCTTTTGCAGGATGTGCCAAGGGATGAGCCACACAATCCTGCAAAGAGGGAATTTGAAGGAATTTTAAGCATATAAGGCGTGTGGGGAAGCCTCCCCCGGCCACCAACAACAAGAGTTACCTATGTCTGCACTGACTCCGCTACGTGAAATGCCGCAAGAGAACATCTTTCGCAAAGGTGATGTTTTTGTCCTGTTTGGAGAACTGTTTGGTCGCGGTTATGTCAACGGTCTCATCGATGAGGCCCGCAAGGCGGGCATGACTATCCTCGGTATCACCGTCGGACGCCGTGATGAAGAGCATCGTCTGCGCCCGCTGACCGAGGAGGAGCACCGCGAGGCCGAGGCCAACCTGGGCGGGCGTATCATCAACATACCGCTGATGGCCGGTTTCGACCTCGACGCCCCGGCGGGTGAGCCGACCCCTACCGACCTCATCGCCAAAATGGGACTCAAGACCTGGCAGCAGGACAAGCTCGACTGGGATCACATCGAGCGCTGCCGCGAAGTCGGCATCAAGCGTTTCAAGGACTCGCTCGACCAGGTGGTGGCGGAACTTGACCAGGCGATCCCCGACGGCGCCAATGCCTTCTTTGCCCACACCATGGCCGGCGGCATTCCCAAGACCAAGGTCTTTCTCGCCATCGCCAACCGTGTCTACAAGGGACGCGGCGATCGCTTCCTCTCATCGCGAGAGCTGCTCGACAGCGACCTGGGCAAGTTCATCCTCACCAACTTCGACGAGGTCACCGCCAACACCTTCCGTCACCTCATCGACGCCACGGCGGGGATCCGCAAGCGCCTGGAAGCCGGCGGCGGCCAGGTGCGCTACACCGCCTACGGCTACCACGGTACCGAGATCCTGATCAACGGTGAGTACCAGTGGCAGACCTACACCAACTACACCCAGGGCTACGCCAAGATGCGCCTCGAGGACCACGCCGAGGCGGCCTGGCAGGAAGGGGTCAAGGCGACCGTCTTCAACTGCCCGGAGATCCGCACCAACTCCAGCGACATCTTCGTCGGTGTGGAGCTCTCACTGTTCCCGCTGCTGCTGGCGCTGAAAAAAGAGAACGGCGATGGAAGCTGGGCCGAAGAGCAGTGGACGATCTGCCAGGGGCTGCTGGAAGAGGGCGTCGAGCTGCAGCAGATCCTCGACAAAATCGAGGCCTACAACAACGACGCGACCATCAAACAGTTCCGCAACTTCGACGCCTGGCCGATGGACAACACCGCAGAACTGGCCGATGTCATGGTGGGCACCTCCGAGGAGATCACCAAACTGCACAAGGACCGCAAGTCGCTGATCACCGATCACCTGAGCAGCCTGGTGCTGGAGGGCACCGGCCCGCTGATGTTCCGCGAAGCCTCCGCCCCCCATGGCCCGGTGCTGTGGCTCAACCACGACATCATTGCCCGCCAGCTCAACCGCCTGCACGCGGGGTAAAGATTTCACCGCAAAGGGCCGCACTATGGCCTCCTGCCATCGCGGCACTCGTGCATCCATACACATCGCGCATGGGCACAAAGGAAAAAATGCAAAAAGCCCGGATACCAGGATGTGGTATCCGGGCTTTTTTACTGTTGCAGTGTTAGCCAGCAGATGGGGATAGTG
>OBLN01000994.1_pt1 | contig 10078 bp, 12 predicted proteins | sample 1519301 | NCBI WGS metagenome assembly OBLN01 (sample SAMEA2452533, study PRJEB22499) | sediment metagenome | reverse complement strand
CGCTGCGGTCTATGGTGTAGATGGTCTGACCGGCAAGGGTATAATAATCGTTCTCCGGATTCTCTTTAACGATGTACTCCGTATCTTCTACAAAGTAAATCCCTTTAGGTAAAAGATTCAACCGGCTATCAAGCCCCCATGCGTTAAAGATATTGATTATGAATTTCTCATAGATAGCCTTGTTTATATCATCAAGGCTGCTGTATCCTGCAACTTCTGTACAGTCTATTCCATGTACTCGTAACAAGTCCTCGGTGGTGTGTAGTCGATAGTCATTTAATCCGTTCACTTCGTAGAGCTTTTCTAACTGTTTTCTATTCATTTAAGCACCTCTTTAATGATCTATGAACATATGTTATCACATTAGTAACATTTTGTCCAGTATAAATATGCTATTTTTTTGTGGTGTATACTATGCAGTGGTGTACTCTAAAACTCTTATTTAGCCGATATTAAGATGTGGATGGTGGTTGTGTGGTATAGTGGAGTATATAACTTGTGGAGTAGGTGAATACGATGGAAAAGTGGTTAACTATAAATGAAATTTCAAAATCGTTAAATATTCCGGAAACAACAGTAAGACGTTACAGAAAAACTTTCCCGGAATACATAGAAAATAAGTCTGCTGTTTTTGATGGTGTTAAAAAGTATCCAGAATCAGTTTTGAGAGCTATAAAGCAAATATATGAATTGTACCAGTCCGGCAAGCGCACGACTGAAATTAAGGCGATTTTAAGCCATGAAAACGAAGCAGTCATTCAAATGCAGGAAAGTCAAGAAAAAACATACCAGACTTTCACCGTAATGGCCATAGGAGAAATGCTGCAGCAAAACACAAATGCCTTACAGGAAGTTGCTGCGGCACTTAATGAAGTTAAAGCCCTTAACCAACGGATAGAGAACCAGGAACAGGAAATAGCTTTTCTTCGCCAAGAGCTGCAGGAATTAAGAACGGTCAACCGGCCGGTGAAAAACAAATGGTATAAAAAAGTTTTTGGAAAATAAAAAATCCTTCAGAATACCACACTTCCAAAGAATTTTTAAATACAGTGAATTTGCTTGTGCTTTTCGTAAAACAGTTCCATACTTTTTTGATCAAGCTCTTCGTCAAAGAGATCTGTATAGCAAATGCTGCAGAAACGTACATTTATTGTTTCTGTTATTGGTACATCATCGAGGATATATGTTTCCTCTCTGGGCTTAACGTAGGTAGAAACATACTTATTGCAAACATGGCAGTATTTACTTATTACAGACCCGCATCCGGAAGATATCATTTCTTTTTTCCACCCTCCAGAACTTCAAGTTTTGTATCATGACTTGTCACCCGGATAGAAAGGTTGTCCAGCTTATTTTCAATTTTATCAAACTGTTTATCATGCTCCAGCTGCTTTTCATATAACTGCTTGTATCCATCAAATAAGGCATCAAGCTTCTGGCCATGATCATTTTCAATTCTGATTATGTCATTTTTCAAGCCCCTGATATCGTCCTTTACGGATTTGAATTGTTCGGTCATATCAGAATACAATTTCGCTAATAAATCAAAAATCTTATCTTCCATCAGTCATTCACCCCACCGCTATTATATCACTTGTTAATGCCCTTCGGTATACATTTATATTTTGCACCCCATCCTAACCAGCAATATAGATATTAAAAAGGTTTAAGCACCAAAAGTAATAATTTATAATACCTCTTGCACCATTATTATAATTATATTTGTTACAGGCTTTGCCTGTAATTCGTGATAGGTGTTTACACCGCCCTTATCCTGCATTTCTTCCATCTCGGCATAATATCCCTTATCAATGCATGCAATACCCAATTTTAAAATACATAGTATCCAACAATAAAACATTGAGTACCCACATTAAACCCAAGTGCGAAGCACTTTAGAAGTGGGGATATCCCCACTGATATCTGTGCATTATCATGGAAATAGGATTGCACCCTCGGGCAAGCCTTGTTTTCATGATTAAAAGCTCCCTGCCCGCTCATAAGGAATACCCATATGCATCTTATCACGCCCGAAATTCACAACAAAATTATTGCTTAAAAAGATTGATTCTTATAACACGACAATAAATATTTCTTAGCTGTAAAGCTTACTATACAAGGAATAGCATAATTATTAAGGCTTCTCCGGAAGCTTCAAACATGATAGACCAACCCCGGAAAACCCTTTAGAAAATATCAAAATAATAATATTCATTTGGGGTATACACACAGTATGTGTATAGTATACACATACTATACACACATTATGTGTATAGTGCCTCAAACCCTTGAAGTTACAGCATTTCATATATTGATTATTAATAAATACGTATTATTCCGTATTATGCTGAATTATTCTTCTGTATTCTGCAAAATTACGAATATAACCGAAATAGCAAAAAACCTGTAAAAAAGGCGTGAATGAAAAAGAAAAAGGCTAAGTTTTAATCACCGGCTCCGGATGCACGACTACCAACATTAATTATTCAGGATTTGTTTTACTGAAAAAGAGCTGCAGCCAAGATGCCGGTTTGAAAAGTGTAAAACATGATCCTGCAGCTTAAAAGAACTGCAAAAGAAAAAAATCCAGATAAAACTTTTAAATAACGCTTGACTTGTAGCCACATATGTGATAACATATAATTATAGTAAATGAGTGCAAAGGAGTGGAAAACATGACCGGAACAATAGTTGATTATGGCAAAAACTATATAAAAATTTTATCTGGTGAAAGACTTATAATTTTTGAATTAGAGGAATTTCCGGAAACCGCAAGAATGGGAGCAATTATAGAGTTCAACGAAAATACACAAGAATATGAAGTATGGGAGGAAGAATAATGAAAACAGAAAGCATACGAGTAAGACTAACAGAACAGGAGAAGCTCATGCTTCAAGATAGGGCTGAAAAGCTCAATATGTCAATGAGTGATTATATAAAATATTGCTGTCTGGTGAATCCACCGGCAGAAGTAAAAAAATGATATAATATCGGAGAGGTGAAAGAACATGGATGAAAGAATATTGTTTTACAGAAAAAGAGCTGCAGCCCGGATCCGATTTTAAAAGCGTAAAAAACAGTATCCTCACATTCAACGAAATGTTCATTTCGAGTGAAAACCTACAGCACCCCATACTACACGCATGAAAATATAGCAAACCTCAAATTTAGCGATTTAAGCAAAATAGCACCAAAACAAACTACTGAAAAAATAGCTTTTTTTGAAGAAGGTCAAACTTCGTTTTTCTCCTGTTTTCTCCGTTTTTCATTTTCAACAAATTAGGGCATGAATGGAAAAGAAAAAAGTTAAGAATTAATCACCGGCTCTGGATGCACGACCACCAGCAATAGATCAATAAAAGGAAGTACAAAAATGTACTCCCAATTATATTCATAGCAGCAGGACACAAAAATTGTCTCCTTATTGTCGAACCCTCTTTATTTTAACGTCCCTGGGCGGTCGGGAGAAGTAGCTGCCATACCTCAGGCTTAGCATGTGATGCTTGCCACATGAATATTATATCATCATGCACGGAAATTTGAAAACAAAAAAAGGCTATTAAGCCCTAATTTGAATTTGACAGCGGGGGATGCTCATAGAGCAGAGCCTTCTTGCAGTTAAAATCCCAATTATTTAATGTCCTTGGGCCAGGAGAAGTAGCTGCCATACCTCAGACTCAGCATGTGATGCTTGCCACATAAATATTATACCATCATACATACAATTTGAAAACAAAAAAAGGGCTTATATAACCCTTAAACTGATAGGTAGCAGGTACTATTCTATCAAAGAGAATAGCTACCAATTGCGTTTACTATCCCTGTTATTTTTTAACGTCCCCGGGCCCGGGAAAAGTAGCTACCTATACCCCAAGCGCTTACGTATCGCCACGCCTTTATTATACCACTATCCGGATTTTTGAAAAGCTTTATTTTTCTTTTCCATTCACGAAAATTATTTCAGGTGCTTTAGTGCTGCCAAGCAACGTTTTACAACTATTGTCCTGACCACCGGTTGCAGCTGATTCTTTCATAAAACACTCTTTTATTTCGGCTCTTGTTCTTTTTATTTCATTTAAGAGATATTCTTTTTCCTCTTCGGTTAGCAATGGTAATGAATTCATAGTTTTATTAAACTCCCTCTCATAATTTTTTTTATTGGCTTTTTGCCCCATCGGTAATTACATTAAAAATGTGAAAGCATTAATGAGTATCCTTAAAAGTTAATTAAAAAGAAAAAGTAAATTGTATAATATGTATAAGATATTTTAAAATTCTCTCGCTTTAACTAATAAATTTTCCGCCCTTATAAATACTTATTTTGTTATATGGTAAATTATATTCATTGTACATATTCAGGACATATTAACATGAATATGTCCTGTAGTATAGCCATATAAGTATGTATCACAGTATAATATATAAATATAACTTATAAGTTAATACACTATACTATTTGTGAGTAGATATGCAAATTCGTTTCAGATATCGCATTGTAGATGCAGCTTGCAAAATATCTTATTGGATGCTTTATATCTTTCTCACTATATTCTTTTTGGAATCTAAACCATGCTGTATCTATTACTTCATAAGTTATTTTCTCAAAGTTTTTTCTTATTGTATCTAATGTGTGTCCTGGTAATCCGTTTTCCCAAAGGGATGTTAAAGCTCCCTTGATGCTCTCAATGTTTTCATAACCTAAACCTTCTAACTCTACAATTTTAGAATTTAATCCATCCATCCATCCATCATCATCATCTCTATTTTTTGTTTTCATTTTCTCTTGTTTCTGATTGATAGATTTATTATTATTGTTATTATTATTATTGTTATTATTAGGTTTCAGAATTTGATCCTCTTGACTCTCAAATTTTGATCCTCCGGACTCGCAAATTTTGAGAGTCCGCTTTTTATGCGGATCGTGCGGACTTTCATTTTTTGAGACTCCGCTATTTTCAACAGTTTCGGGCTTTTTATTTTGAGATTCATAATCAACTGAAGTTAAATACAAAATATTCGGCTTATTTAATCCTTGACGTTCTTCTTCAATTAACCCATGAGATTTTAATTGCTCCAAGGCTTTTTTTATAGTGTTGTAACTTTTCTTAAGCATGTCTTGCATATCTTCTCTTGTGTAAATAAAATAAACCTCATTATTTTCATTTATCCAACCGTTTGCCATGCTCATATTATGTCTATCCTTTAAAATAGCATACAGAAGCTTAGCATCACTACTGAGGTTATCAAATTCATCATCAAATAAAAATTTTGGTAGCTGATAAAACGTGTTTTTTGCAATGTCATTAACAGTATAGCGTGTTCTTTTAGACATAAAAAGTCCCCTCTTTCTTCTCTTGTTAATTAAATGAGCTACCACCGCAAGATATAGGGGATTGACTAAATTCTCAGTTAAATATATAATTATAACATATTTAATTGAAATATAGCCCCTTTCAAGGGTTGGTAGAAAGCCATTTGATACGCGTCGCCAAACAAGTAGTCAAATGGTTTTACTCATTTTATAAGAATAATTTTATATCAAAAATTGACAACTTGCAACAAATGTTTTTGTTTGGCCGGTGAGCCCCCGGCCAATATTTTATTTTAGTTCATCTTCATTAAATTCTCTGAATGCCTGAAAATTAGTATATAATTCTACTTTATCAATATAGTTTGGGAGCCCATCTATCCATATCCAATCTGATTTAATCCATGCTTCATTTATTTTTAGAGTTTCTTTAATAGGCATGTCTGGATTTAATTCAATAAGATGATTTATAAAATCATCTGTAAAATCAATATCTTTATTATACTTAATAGCATTTATGACATGATATGCATCAGCAGAAGGTATATAGCCGGATACCAACCTGTTTTCAATCCCTAAAGCATCTAAGCAAGCCTTTATGAAATAAGCGCTATTAACACAGTTTCCACGTCGAGTTTTACAGGTATAATCAACGCTTTGTTTATAGCTGTATTCATAGTCATGTCCTTTACCCTCAGGTATCATATCATCTTCATATTTAATTGTAGATGCCCAAAAAACAATAGCTGAAATTTTCTCTTCATCTGTAGAACACATATTAAATATCTTTTCTAACTTTTCAAGAAAATAAGTGTTATTTTCTAAGTAATGCTTACGAGATTCTGTTTCAAGTTTTTTAAATATTGGGGAGAGAAATTCTAAAAGGAATTGCTTAAGTGGTATAGATGGATCAAGAGTAATTGAAGAAAGATCTACCTCACCGGTATATATATTCTGTATGGCGATATCTACGTAGTTAAAAGTAAAGTGATTTTTTTCGTTATCATAAATAATAACCTCTGCAGAATTTTTCTTGTTAGTTGTAGTAATAAAGTTCTCTATAAATTTTCTATTAAATTTATTAATATCTTTTTCTAATATATCAACCTCAATAGTGCTATTATGCAAGCCTAAAGAATATCCGAAAAAATTCAAAACTTCATATGGAATATATTTTATATTATTACCTTCTGCATCATAATTTAAATTTAATAAAGAGCCTTCGTATGAAGCATTTACTGTACCATTTAAGTTAGAAATCACACGAACATCTTTAATGGGAACTTTTAGATCGAGTTGCCAAATGTTTGAACCAACATCAAAGCTAATATGATATGGTGATTCTATGGTATATGTAACTATATCAGACTGGCAGCCGGTTAAAAGTAAAAGTAAAAAAGTAAGTAAAAATATTATGTAAATTTTACGCATTATAAAGCCTCCTTTATCAATATTCTAACCTAAAAGATGCAGTTCTCCACACCCCGGGTGGAACTTGTACTAATACTTTCCTTTTAATTACTTCTATATTATTATCGAATATGTCAAGTAAAGTGTACGGTGTTTGCCCAGGTATAATATAATCATCATCCCAAAAAGGTTTGTTAAGCATATGCTCTACCTGTAATGGATGTAATGCGTTCCAAGAGGCTTCAGCTCCGGGAATATCTTTATAATTAACTTCTTTGTATGTTGTAAACTTCCCGGTACCGGTCCAATTAGGATTGTGCCAATAATCGTTAGTTATTATAAAACCCTCTAAGGCAAACCCCAAAAATTTATATTCTCCTTGAATGCCATCTTTAAATGTACGTCCATTTTTTGTAGGAAAAAAATCACCATGTGGAAGCCCATATACCACCAAATTATCATAATGCTCATATATATAAGGATTTAAAACTTTATTATCTTTGTTTATTGGCTCTGCTCCTTGGGAACAAATATATTGTATTTTACTTAAAAAATCTTGTTGAGACCATGTAGGATTGTACCCAGAAATCATTTTTGCTGAACTATAAAAATCGCTCATAGTGTCGGCTGAACTTAAAGTATGGAAACATGAAAAAAACACAACGAAAACTAACGCAAAAATAACAACACAAGCCCGCTTATTCATTTTATTTCTCCTTTCACCATGTCGGTTGCAAATATAATTGATGAGCCATTTTTATTGTTATTTACAATCTCTAAGCCGCCCAATTCATCAAAATAACTTATAGAGGTATTCATATATTCTTTATCTTCCAAAGCGTAATTAGATTCTTGGTTATATTCATTTATCGTATAGTCATAAAATTTTTTGCCTAAAGAATCTCCATAAACAGCTTTGAATGCCACATTCAAAGCTTCTTTAAATTCATCTTGTTGAAAGTTAATATCCTCTGGCATTATACCTTTCCAGATAATATCTGCATCAAACAACCTATGAACTTCCCAAATATAATTTGTATATTCACTTTGTGCTTCATAAGCGTATTTTTTGGGAGATAAAATAATATGTATAGTAAACATTGAGCTGGAGAAATCCGTATGCTTCATGAAAAAATCATGACTTTTATAATAACAAAACAAAACAGCATCAGCTTCATCATTATAAAATGTGGCTACATAATGACCATACTTTCTGGCAGATGAAACTAAACCATTAAGTAGCTCATAAGCAACTTTATTTGAATCTGGGTTATAAAAGATTGGCAGTAACGAACAGCCGTAATTTCCCCAGATATTGTTACTGTCATATATAAACTTCCCATCAGTTACTTTAAAAACATTTTCAAGTGTAACGTATTTTTCGGCTTCAGGACTGACCATAAATTTTTCAAACTCAAGATCCGGCGTAGCAAAATTAATAATATCTCGTTTTTCCGGATTCGCAACTTTTTCTATTATTTTCTCAGCGTTACTACTTATGCAATAATTTTTAGGTTCTGCGGCTCCATTTTTTACAGAGAGGACACCAGCGTAAATAGCCTTTAAAATATCCTCTCGGTACATTGGTTCCAAATCATTCTTATCTTGAATTAAACCTTCATAGGCAGTTAGATAATCAGGATATTCTATATCACCTAAAGCTGCGACTGCTATTTTTATAGCATCTTTATTTTTTATTAGATCTGTAAGTTGATTTTCATTAAATTGTAATGGTGCAATAATACCCTTTTCAATGGCGCTTTTAATTGGATCGTCTGAAGTAACGCCTAAGCTTTTCATTAAATCTAATATAAATTGATTAACAATAACCTTAGCCGGTTCTGGTGTTGGTATAGGCTCAATAGTTCTTTTTTCTGTTGTGGGTGTTTGTATAGGAGTTGGTATTGGTGTTAACTCCGGAGGCATCGGCTCATAAGATATAAGAGGTTCGGGAAACAGCGCCGGCTCCACGGGTTCAGGATCGGGTTCTTCATTAGTTTGTATTGATACTCTTGTTGGAATCGGTGTAGGAGCTTGTGTAGGCAATGGAGTAGGAGTAGCGCCAACAGTTATATTCGGTGCAGGTGTAGCAGTTACTTTATGTAATTCTGTTGATGTAGTTTTTTGCGTTGGTTCCGGTGTTGGTGCCTTTGTTGGCTTAGAAGTTGGAGTTACGACTGCAGCTTTATAAAGATTGTTTTCCTCTAATCTTTCATTTTTGGAATTAATTATAGTTATAACACCAATGGTAAAAATCGCAATAAGAGCTATCGCTATAATTATTTTAATTATCTTCATTATCTTCATCAAAATCTCTCCTTTATCCGTCTTATTTAACCTATTGTAAGGCTTTTTACTTTAACGATTATTGGCAGCACAGACTCACAAAGTATATTTTAGCATTTAGGGGCTTTTAAGTGTATCTGAATAAACAAGCTGAAGAACGCTATCTTTATTAAGATGTTGTATGAGGTTTCTTGTAAAGGAGTCGTATGAGTAATTATCCCAGTATTGTAAGAGATCAAAAATATTTTCTCCTCCAGGTAGTTCTTCAGCAAAATTAAAAGCTTCTATGTCCTCTCCAATATCGACATAGCATTTAATGCAGTCAATAGCTATTTCAAGCATAATTGACTCGGCTAACAATTTTAGAATTTCTTTTAAATCTCCAATTTTTTTTATAGATTCCTTTCTGTTTTCGACCAATGCCTGAAGTCTTTTATAAAGTTCTTTAATTTCTCCAGCTTTAGTCTCGATTTGATTCAATTTCTCGATCATAAAAAAACCACCTTTCTGTCAGTTCTTTCTAACGGAAAAAATAAGACATGCTGCAGGTAATAATATCCCTGCAAACACGCCCTATACTGTGGTATAATTATGCGTGGTTGCTGTGTGGGTAGCTCGATACCTGCATACCCATTCGGATCTGATCCATCCGGATGGGCTTGGCAACCTTATTCAATTTCCATATTTATATAAACATCCTACCGAGGACGTTTATTTCTTTAAAGGTTCGATTTTTGGAGGGTTTATCAAACAACAAAATTTAAAATAATCAGTCATTGACATACCAACTTTTTTAGCCTTTTCTTGCAACAAGACCTTTTCCTGCGAAGTTAGCCTAAATCTTATATAGTCACTTTTCATTAGTACCATTCCCTCCCTTCATGAATAACGTGTAGCCATTCATTTCTTGGCTCGCCCTCGGCATCCGTTCCATGCTGGTACTCAAACCGCAAATAATTCTTTGGCTTTTCAGCGATTTTCTCAAGGTGCTTGTATTCTTCATCTTCCCATTTACGAAACAGCTTCTTGCTTCCGCTGCGGTCTATGGTGTAGATGGTCTGACCGGCAAGGGTA
>OBLN01000993.1_pt1 | contig 10080 bp, 8 predicted proteins | sample 1519301 | NCBI WGS metagenome assembly OBLN01 (sample SAMEA2452533, study PRJEB22499) | sediment metagenome | reverse complement strand
TACCGGGAAAGTTTTTCATCCCCGCAGCAAGCTAGCGGGGTATTCGACTGAAATAAAGGTAGGTAAGAATAAAGGTAGGTAAGAAGATTCAAAACTTTATATTCTGATAATATAGAAATCTGATAGAGCAAAGGGTTTTGATAGGCAGAAAGTCCGATAAAATGAAAACAGGGAAGTTACGATAAAAACAAAAAACAGAGCAAACTTTCAATGAAATGAAAATATTTGAAAAAAGCTAAGTAGTATACGGTCTTCGGGGAAAATGGCAAAGGGATGAAACTGCTTAATGCCGTCTTTGAGTGAAAAATAGGTTTTAAGAAGGAAAGATTTATGCCGTTTCGAGATGTGACCCCTGACGAGCTTGAATTTCTTGTGAAAAAAGCGCTTGAGCTGGAAGCTGTTGATGCAAAGATAATCCCCACTTATCAGGTTTTTGTGGAGAAAAGGGTTGTTTTAAAATGCAGAGGGTGCATAGGGTATGGGAAAAAATTGACCTGCCCTCCGTATGTCCCCACTGTAGATGAGTTTAAAGAGATCCTTAAAGAGTACAGGTATGCCCTGCTTGTCAAGTTCCGGTCTCCTGCAATAGCAGATGAGGAAATCGCAAAAGCCCCTTATAAGACCTGGCTTGACCCTTCCGAACCGGAAGAAACAAGGGAAAAAGCCTCAAGGTTCTGGTCGGACTATTTTGACTACAGCAAGAAAATGCTGCTTTCAATGCTCGAGCTTGAAAAAACAGCTTTTAATGAGGGTTTCACCTTTGCAGTGGCATTCGTTAATGGCTCGTGCAGGCTCTGTGAGAAGTGCAATGTGGAAAAAGGAATCTGTATCCACTCAAACATGGCAAGGATCCCCGAACACGCTGTCGGGATAAACATGAAAAGGACAGCAGAAGACGCGGAAATGCCGCTGGTATTCCCTATAAAGGGACAGCCGGAACCAATGTCTATCCTGCTCATTGATTGAAACCTGGAAAGGTGTAGAAACAGGTTTAAATATATTTCCTATAATTTTGTGATGTTATGCAGTTAACCGGACAGAAAAATCATAACCAATGCATTAATAGAAGATCTAAAATCTTTTCCGTGGAAAAAAAGACAGTCACCAGAGTTATCTTATTATAGGCTGGTTGATGATTGCATTAATCCTTATGACCGCAACCGGGATGGCATCTTACGATAATATCAAGTACTTCGTCTGGCTGGTACCGGTCTCAACAGCCGTTCTCTATTTGTTATATGTGAACGGAAAGTCCTGCAGGATGTCAAAAGAAAATGAGATTAAATCGGTCCTTCCTCTTTTATTTACTTTTGTATGTCTGATAATGGCATTTTTTGCATCTGTTTTATTGGGACACTGAAGATTGTCGAGAACATTTGAGTAATAGGTAGTATTAATATTGGAGTAGATACCTGGGTCAATAACTCATATCTATTGCCCATCCTTTGGTTTTCACAATCGATTTTAGGATGATTAACCAGTAACTACCGTTCATTTCATCTTTTTGGAGTTTTGCCATGATTTGATCCGATATCCTTTCAAGTACAAATAGTAGACTAACTAGTCAATCTATGGTAATCTAGGAACTAATAAGTTCTATATATGCAATTAAATGCACACACGTGTTATGGGTATATAGATAACCAGTTAAAACGGATACTTAGCAAAATCTCTCATAATCAGATTCCTAAATTAAAAAGTATCCAGCAGGCAAAAAACCCAAAGAGAAAAAAATCCAATTAGTGATATTGCTATTAATGGATAGTCATATACTCCATTTTTAGTTACAGCTTTTCCAAGTTTTTGGGATACAACTTGCGCAAGTACAGTCATAGCGATAACCATAAAAACTGGAATTAAAATCCTTAATATTCGTTTTCTTTCCATGTTATCATCAAGTCAAAGTTACGCTGGCGTACCTCACAGTAAGCTTAGCGGATGTTCGACTGAAATAAAAACAATAGACAATGAATAAGGAAGCCACCAGTTTTTAAGGGTGGCATTTCACATTATATATCGTACGTTCCTTCTCCTGTAACAAGCTCCCCATTTACTGTTGTCCATCCATCCTGAGATCCGGACAGAATAATTTCCATGTTTTCCCTATAGTTGTTAGACTGCCATCCTCCGATCCACCATTCATTACGTGCATCCAAGTAGATCGAAATGCTGGTATTTGCATTCGAGGAGGTCTCATAGGAGGCATACACCCGGCTTTCATAATCAAATTGCTCAGACGTCCGTGAATATGCTCCACTGGCATTGACATTATGTGTAAGATTGTATTTGGGCATAAGAACTATTTCATTGCCCAACGGGTTCATTGTGTCTATGGTCTGGTTAGAAAATACCATTGTACTAAGATCTATACTTCTTGCCTTCTCATTTTTCATAGATAGCATGAGCCCGTGTTCCGTATCCACCAGGGCGTATTCCCATGAAGGATCATTGTTATTAAAGTGATGCTCTACGATATCCACACCCCCGGATGATGTGTTGTTTATCACCGGGAGTGGAAGGTAGAGAGTTGCGTTGCTCAGGGTTGAGTCTGTCGTTAATATTACATCGTAATCATAAATGCTCATGAAACTACTATTATACATCCTCTGCTTCTGGTCTTGCCACCAGATAGACAGCGACGCGGCAGAAATGATTATTAATAGTACAATTATTTTGTAACGAGTCCTCATATTTCACCACCTGATCACTCTTGAGGAAGGATTTAAATTAAACATAACCAGTTCATGGGTTTATCATGAAGTTTTAAGCTATGATGATTTAAGTGGAACAAAGAAAATAGTAGAGGGTAATTTGTTCAAGCCGAATAATGCCAGAAATCACAAAATTACCTTATCATCTCAGTTTTTTTGTGAAAAAGCAGCTATGTTAATTATACTCATTCTTTAATTTTGCTCAGCAACTCATCCTGGCTGACAGTTTTATCTGGTCTTGCAGCTTTCCCATCATCAGTCAATGTGAACTTGCCTAGCATACATCCTGTAACTCTGAGATGTTTTGGCTCAATGTTACTAGTACCTATAACAACATCTTTCGTCAAAAAAAGTAGAACTTTTTCACCTGGTTTGAGTGCTGGTTCATAATCAGTTTCTAAAGTATCATTTCCTACTGTCCCGCCATCTAGTCTCACTGTGACCTCCCTGGATGACGACGGGTTTTTGAAATATAGGCCATTAACGACTGGAAAAGCCTTTTCGGATTTGAAGGAAAAAGGTTATGAGATATTTGGATATTTATTTGAAGTTCTAGCATATAAAAGTGACAGGAGTTCCTTAAATAATCAGGAGTGCAAGATAGATACTCTTCTTTTCTGTATTTCAATAAATACCTGTTCGGTTCTCCCTGAGGCTATGGGTTCAATTTATTCCTGTGATCGTCGTTATAATAATTACCTTATCAACGGAATGGTCATTATAACGAATGTTATTTAATTGAAAACAAACACGGAAGGAATAAAACTACCTTAAAGAAAAGTTTTTTCTTCGGACGAGCTATCCGAACCTCTGTATTTAAGATAAACTTACAGGATCAGTTTAAAATAAGAGAACGGAGTTTCAAATAAGATTTCCCAGAGAATAGATTAAACTTTACCGCCCATCAGGGGAGGTTGGGCCTTACTGATTCTTATTACAGGAAGTCACTCCAGACCAATTTACGGGACCGATACTATGGCAAACGATTATAACGAAAAAAGAGGCTGGCAGACAGATAGACCCGGTAGGACGGGCAAGACAGAAAAGACAGACAGCACAGTTAGAGCCGGCAAGAAAGGCGGAAGAGGGGCGGGCAGGACAGATAAAGCCGATGAAACTGCTTATGGGAGACTGAATAAGGCTCTTGCACCCTATGAGAAAGCGATTGAGAAAAATCCCGGGGATGCAGCCGCATGGGCTGGAAAAGCTTCGGTGTTTTTAAGGCACAGGATGTATAAGGACTCCCTGAAAGCCTTTGAAAAAGCACTTGAAATTGAACATGAAAATCCGGCTTATCTTTATGAAAAAGGGTTCGTGCTTCTGCAGCTTAAGAGGGATGAAGATGCTCTAGAGGTTTTTGACAGGATGCTTGAAATAAAACCGGACAATGATAAAGCCTGGAACCTTAAAACCTCAGTCCTCTGCAGGCTAGGGCAGCAAGAAAAAGCCCTTGAGGCTTCTGAAAAAGCCCTTGCTTCAAACTCAAGACTTGCAGGTGCCTGGTATGCAAAAGGCGCTGTCCTTTCTGACATGAGCAGATATGAGGAAGCCATACAGGCTTATGATGCCGCCCTTAAAATAAACCCGAATATGGCAAGAGCATGGGAAGGCAAAGCTTTTGCCCTCTATAGCCTGGACAGGCCGGTTGAAGCTGTAATATCTTATGACTCCGCTCTCAAAATAAATCCTGACAATGCAAAAACATGGGTTGGGAAAGCAATGGTCCACCTCAAACTCGGCAAATATAAAAAAGCACTCGAACCCTGCAATAAAGCCATATCAATAAAACCCGATTCTGCCGATGCCTGGTACTGCAAGGGTCTGGCTCTTTCAGGACTGGATAAAGATGAAGAAGCCCTCAGAGCTCTTGAAAGAACCCTCCGGATCAATCCTGAACATGCTGATGCACAAAAAGCCAGAAATTCCATCAGCGCCAAACTTGGAATCGAACTTGATGAAGAAGATGAAGAAATAGAAGAAGAAAAACCAGTAAGAAGAAGTGTCTGGGCAAGAAAAGAACCCGTGAGTGAAATAATGAAGAGGACTGGAGGGCAGGCGAGAGGCGAAGGACAGGCAAGAAGCCAGAGAGAAGAGAAGCCCGGGCGAAATGAAGTAAAAAAGAAAAAACCAGAAGGAAAGGATACCAACGGAAGCCGGAGACGGGAATGGGAACAAAGAGGTAAAGTAACAAGGAGAAACATAGGAAAAGAGAAAAAGGAATAATGTTTCAGGTCTTTGCGTAATTAATCGGGCGTAACCGGCTGATTGTGAACAGTTTGAAGATTCTCATTTACCTGTTTATAATCGGCTGGTTGACCAGTTATTTAATTAAAACTTTAATTAGTGCTACGGGTTATTTAGAGCTTACTTGCCGCCGGATAAGGCAAGCCTGTCTAAGTAGAAATTTCTTTACTTCTTGCAGTGCCATTCCTCAGCGCGCCCAGAAGCGTATCTCCGGAATTGAGGCTATTAATTACTGCTTTCGTTATCCCTTCCGTTATCCCTTTCATCCGTACTCATGTGATTGATATATTCTTTTTCCTCTTTTTCGTAATCAAAACTGTAGCATTTTTCTATCCCATAGCATTTTTCTATTTTTTCCTGGCTTATATATGTTTATTCATACTTTTTCCTTTAGATGGATTTTTATATCTTGAAGACTCTTCGTTCCAGAAAATTGACTCGATATCACGGGTTTGCAACAATTCGTCCAATATTCTGGAAGGTAATCTTATGATTCAAAATGTAACTCAAGTATGTAAAATAAACCGACCGGCAGGAAACCATTTAAGGCATGGAATGAGCATCCTGTTTAATACTTTTAACAGTGCAGAGTTTAATAAGCCTCTTTATTGCCTGACTCTGCCAGGACTCGTTTCTGTAGCATGTGGAGTATACATGAACTTTAATTTTCTACAGACCTTCTACCCTGGCGGAAGCCTAAATTTAGGGTCTGCTGTTTTAATGTTAATTTTACCTTTCTTCGGGATCTTTATGGCTTTTACCGGAATTCTGCTTCATTCAATAACCGGATTAATAAGATATAAAATGCATAATCCCTGAAACTTGCAAACCCTTGAAGCAATTCCTGAATATTGTATAAGATAATTCCCGAATGTTGTAAAAGATTATTGAAATATGGAATGCATCTAAAAGACAAAAGCATATGAAAACATACCCGGAATCTAAAGGCAAACCTGAAAGTACCCTGAAAGTGCCCTGGCAATTATATTAACAGGGTGAAAATTGTGACCGGCGAAACAGTAGCCAGGAATATTGCCTTCGATTTGATCCGGCTCCCTGAGACGAAAGAGTCTTTGAATGGAACAATAAAAAGTTTATCAGGGATTCGGTTACCACACAGTTTTACGTGCCTCTTAATTTCGGAGAGGTAATAATGAGAATGAACGATACAGTTACCTGGGCCGGTGCGGAAATATCCGATTGGTTCTGCCTGTCGGACCACATCTCCGAAAGTAATATGGGTCTTTACCTTGCTGTTGACAGAGAAGTAGATGGAGCAGAAAACGTAACATTGAGCGGAAAATTTCTGACCAAAGCATGTGAGCGAAGTTTCGAAAAAGCGGGGGAATTGTGCATGGACTTTGAAAGTTATGCAAAAGGTCAGGATTTTATCATTAAATAATTATATATGGTACACTACACGTCCCGCATGTGCTGAAAAGTATGATAAAATTACATCGTGCTCGCTGGAGAAATACAATAAATTTTAGTAATATTGATAACTCAAAGGCTGTTTATTTTAAATATCGGCTTAAAATACTTTATAATAAAAACGAAAACCAATTTTTTCAATATTGTAGAATCTGTATAATTCTGTCCCCTGTTTTATTTGTTTGCTTTATGATGAATTTATTTGTTCTAACCCGTTTGTTCTAACTCGTTTGTTCTAATCCTTCTTTTCTAATTCTTTTCTAATTCTTTTCTGATCCTTCTTTTTTAATCCTTCATTTTTAATCTTTCTTTTCTAATCCTTCTTTTCTAATTCTTTTCTAATTCTTTTTTAATCTATTTGCTGCACCTCTGTACCATAACTTAGGCCTGTTTGTATAGTTTCATCCTTCTGTTCATCTGCATAGATTCGCCTTTCTGCTCGTCTGCATAGTTTCATAAATGATAAGGTGAAATAATAAATTGGGGTGAATTATTTTGTATAAAAGTATGAAAACAGTGGGTTTCTTATTAGCAGCAACGGGGCTTGCTTACGCAGTAAAACGAGCTATGAGTAAAAAGGGAAATCGCTCTGGTTGGCATAAAATCAAAGTAGAAGACGAAGGAAAAAGAACTGGCTCGAGATACGGCTCTAATCCAATCAAATATTAAATTCAATATTAAATTTACTTTATTTTTTTATACCATACGTCATTTTTCAATTTCTCAGGTCCTGTTCTCCTATATGCTTTTCAGATTCTATTTCATATTTTTCAGAGATTGTGTCATCTTGCTGCGTTTATTGTAAACAATCTGTAACCTGTTCATACAAATAAAAATAATTGAAATAATAGCTTCAGGAGATAAAAAGAGGAGGGTCGTTGCTAAAAATAGTAAGTTTCAAAAATAAAGTTCTTCGACCGATAACGCAGGTTTGGGTTCTGAAATTTTTGAAATTCAGAAGGAAACGTCTTTCGGGTCAAAGTATTCGGGATCAAAATCTTCCCCTAGCCACAATATGGTATCTTCATAATCTTCATGTTCCGGGTCCCTCAGGATCTCCAGCATATCTTCATAGCCCAGTATTCCGCCCACATCTTCCGGTACAGCTGCTCTTTCTCCTTCAATGCAGATGGGGTATTCTGTTTTTTTCCTTCTGGGAAGGATATTTTCAAGCAGGATTTCTACCTGCCAGTTGTCGCCGAAGTTGTATGTATATAGAGCGTTGTTATTTTCCAGCGTGAGATAGTCTGAAAGTCTGGCATTGTCCTCCGGCACAGGCGGTTCTTTTCCTGAATATTTGAAATCATCGCCACCTGCGGTTATAATTTCAGGCTTTCCCGTCTTCGGGTTTGAAATTTCAAATTCATGCAAATAGTAATTTTCCCACTTCATTGAAGCCTGGATAACCTTATGAAGTTCCAGAAAGGTATAGTTTTCCGGCACCTGGACCTGCCGCCAGATTCGGGGGATAATGCCTTTCATGGAAAGCTTTAACTGGTAAACATTCTCGAAAGTCTTTTTCACGAATTATTCACCCATATAAATTATTTGAGTCTCTCTATTTCAGGTTTTGGGAACATTTGTCCGGGAATCAACGGTTGCATGCAGTTAGAAGATTCTTTAACCGGACCACAGGAAATTTTCTTCCTTTTCTCAGGAGGTAAGGCTTTAACTGACTCTAAGCTTTATATATGGATAATTTAGCCGAGTATTCTTTGCGGTATTATTGGAAAAAATATTAGAATTTCAATCCTTGTTTTAGTGGATTTTTAAAAGCAAGCAGATAAAATATTACCTATTATAAAATGAAATAAAATGAAATAAAATGAAATAAAATGAAATAAAATAAAATAAAATAAAATAATAAAGAATTGAAAATGGCGAGAAGCATTTTTCACACCTTTTCTTCCTTTGAGTTGTTCCTATATTGCAGATAGTCTAAAAATCGCTTAACTGCAAGAGATGCAGATTTTTTGTCTCTCATTGCAAGACCGATCTTACGGTACGCCGGTATGTCCAGTTCTTTTATTACAATTCGGTATGGAATACGCTGCAAAATAAGCTCCGGCAGGATGCTAATCCCCAATCCGCTTTCGACCATTGACATGATGGCATAATCATCCCATGTCGTAAAATGTACTTTTGGTTTAATATTGGATTTTTCAAATATTTCCGATATTTCAGCCTTAGCACCTTTTTCCAAAAGCATGAAAGGGTAATCACATAGAGCCTTTAAAGGAAAGCGTTCACAGTCGGCCATCGGATGGTCTTCAGGCAAAACAGCAAGCAGCTTATCCTGCTCCAAAAATATTGTTTCAAACTCCGGGTGTGCAGGAAGCCGGAGGAAGCCGCAATCCACGCGCCCTTTTAAAATCCAGTTTTCAATTTCCGTATAGTCGCCCAACAGAAGCTCGTAATCAATATTGGGGTAGTCCTTTTGAAACTCTTTGATGATATTCGGAAGCCAATGGGTCGCTACGCTTGAAAATGTACCAATCCGGATCAACCCCGATTGCAAGCCGTTCAGTTCGTCCACCTGTGCCTGCAATTTCTGATATTCGTTACATACATTTTGAGCAAAAGGCAACAGCTTTAATCCGTCGGAAGTCAGGCGCACACCGGCACGCCCACGTTCAAGAATCGACACGCCCCATTCCTTTTCCAGATCGTTAATCATGCGGCTGATACCGGACTGGGAATAGCTCAATACTTCTGCCGCCTTTGTAAAGCTGCCATATTCAACAGTTTTGACGAAAGCCATATATTTTTGAATGTTCGTGTCCATACGGTTTTCACCTACTTTGCATCTGGATATGTCATGTTAATCATTATATACATTCGCTTTCGTAATCCATAAATACATGATACACTATAAATGCAGATGTTTCAGGTGAAAGGAAATTGATTATGTTCTTTGTAAGTGACATTTATACGACAGCGCCGTCCGAGTTTAAGACGGAGCTCCAGGAAAAAACATACAGGATATTGCATGACCTGCAGATCCCATTTGAGCGCGTCGATACCGACGAAGCAATTACGATGGACGACTGCGTTCAGATTAATAAGGCTCTGGATATGAAAATGGTCAAGACGCTGTTCCTGTGCAACAGAAAGAAGACAGAGTTTTTCCTCTTTATCACCACAGCAAACAAGCCGTTTAACTCAAAAGAGTTCAGTAATGCACTGGGTGTTTCCCGCGTTTCTTTTGCTCCTGCCGACTTGATGGGAAAAACACTGGGAACAAAGATAGGGGCAACGACTGTTTTCAGTGCTCTATTGGATAAGGACAACGGGATACAGATTATTTTCGATAAAGATGTTCTTGCGGAAGAATGGTATGGGTGCAGCGACGGCACGACTACCGGGTATATGAAAATCAAAACATCACAGATCTTCCATGATTTTCTGACGTTTACAGAACACTCTCCCAGGATTATTCACGTGTAGAAAAAGAAAGGTGAATAATTTGAGTTTGTATAAAAACAGAATTGTTGTCAAAGTAGGGACGTCTACCCTGACAAATGACATCGGGAAAAGCAATTTACGTTCCTTTGACCGCATTGCCTGTGTACTATCCGATATCCAGAACATGGGCCATGAAGTCATTTTAGTTTCATCCGGTGCGATTGCTGTGGGCACGAATAAGCTGCAAATGGAAACTCGCCCAACGAGCATGCGTTTGAAGCAGGCTGCA
>OBLN01000992.1_pt1 | contig 10083 bp, 8 predicted proteins | sample 1519301 | NCBI WGS metagenome assembly OBLN01 (sample SAMEA2452533, study PRJEB22499) | sediment metagenome | reverse complement strand
CTGTAAGGGTTTCGGAAGTCAGAAAGGCGCACGGCCCGTCCGTCCAAAATCCCCGTACAGCTCAAAAACGTCCAGGTCGCGGTGTGTCGTTCCCTGGAAGGTGAGCTCCCATTCAATCCCGGCAAGGTCGGTGATGTATTGCTCGCCTATCTGGTCCGGGTGTGGCTGTTCTTCAAGTGGGAGGATCATGGCTTTACCCCCGATGCACACGCCCCGGAATGAAACGTCCGGGTTTTCATTTCAGGCTGGTAAAGGTCCGGCGGATCGTTGTGTTGTCGCAGTACACCCGCACCTTGTGCTCCGTTTTCCGGCCTTTGCTGTCCACGAGATACCCGTCCCACCGATCCATTTTGGGCAGTGCCTTTGTAAAGCTCAGGCCCGCTCGGAAATGCTTGTGGGTCATCTGGCATTCCGACATCCCAAAGAAGGTCTCTTCCGCTGGAAACTTGTCCTCCTGCGTCGAGTCCCGGAAGGACTTCGCCTCCTGCTTCGCAATAAGCCGCTGTCTGATCTGCTCCATCATTGAAATCATACGGCCCTGGTCCTGGTGTTCCTCCGGTCGTCTGCTCATTGCTTGCCCTCCTGACTTGTCTCCAGTTCTCCGTGTTGATCTCCGCACCCAATGCTGCATAAAAGTGTCGGACTGCCTCGATTGTGCCTAGCATCCTTTGACCTTTCTCGTCATTGGTTGCCATCGGGACAATAAATACTGGTGCGTCGGGATTCTTTCCGAGGTAGGCATCAATGAGAGCGTTCCAGTAATTTTGCGAGTGAAATGACAACGAGATTTTCATGTAACCTGACAATAGGACCTCTATGGGGGGGGGTGTCGGTGCTCCCTCTTTCTCTAAGACATCTTTATTTATAGAATCCGTGAGCACAGTTTTGAGGTAGTATAACAAAGGATTGTCAGGTGACTTAACAACGTCATTGTAAAGTTCTAGCTCTTTCTTCCTTCCCACGTTCACGGCAATGGCAGCATCAGGTGAGGCAAAACCGATGGTCTCGACCAGCCATTCCAGGCGCTCTATTGCCTGCGCGGTGGTCCTGGCTTCCGCCCCGCGCTCCATTGAAACGGTGGTCTCTGGTTTCACTTCCAGGTATCCAGGCCACGATCTTCCGAGAACCACAATGGTCCTGCCGCCCTTCACAGGTCGCACTCGATGGACTGCTTGATAACTTTCGGTCTCGCTTCGGTGGCGTTCCCAGGTTTCGCGGTCGGTCTTATCCGGGAATAGGATCAACCCGTCATCCACGAGGCTGGCAGGATTTAGTGTTGGGGTTCCGAGCATGATTACGGCGTCGAAGTCCTCGAAGGCATTCAAGCCCCTGGTCCCATAGAAATGGAGGGATGAATAGGACCTGGTGGAGTCCAAGGCCCTGGCAGCATCTCGCGCTTCCGCTTCAATTGCCTGGTGCGTGACGATCAACACGCTTTTGTCGTTTGGGCTCAACTGCCCGATACATGACTGCACTTCCGCTCGTATGCGGTCGGTGGTGGCGTTCTCGGCCAGGGTTTTCCCGAAGTTTCGTTTAAGATGGACTGTCCGGCATTCCGGGCATTCAACGGTGGCGTGGACTTCAACGAAGCGCCTTTTAAAAAGCGCCTCGATCTCCGGCATGTGCCCGGTAGCATCCAGGTGGATAATTCGTCCGTCAAAATCAGGTATATTCACTCGGTGAAAACAGAAAAAGATAGGTCTAGATCCACTGTGGGTCTTAACGTAAGCCGTGCCCGGTTCCTGTCCGAGTGCTATTTTGAGCCATTGGAGCGCGAAAAGATCCACGCCCCACTCGTCGAGTCTTTTCTGCCATTCCCACGGATTTTCAAGGAGTGCAGGCTCAAAAACGGCAAGACTGCGAGAAAGCTCTTGCTTGTCCTGGTCCGTGATCCCGGCCATTTCCCAAAGGGAAGCGGTGGCGCCTTCCTCGGCCCATTGCCCACCCGGTGCTTCGGTGGCATAGAGCCTGCCATGCTGCCAACGGTTTCCGATCAATTTTGACTGATCGAGACCGGCGTCAAACACCCTCATGAGGGTTTCCCGGCATTCCAATGGAATGTAGCGCCGGATTCCCATCATGGCTTCTTGGGACACCTCTTTCACAAGGGAGAGCTCGCTCAAGGGGTTCTCGTCGACTATCCAGACATCCGGCTTGAAACGCTCTACCAGCATGATTTGAGCGGAGGAGTGAGTTGTAACGATGAGCCCCGACTTTCCCAGGTCCTTAAATTGTCTATTGTATAAGCAGGCTGTCTCGACCTTACTACCATCGCACCCGATACACACCCGGAGCTTCGGAGATAGCCCGGATGCACCCGCCTTCCGGCAAAGCCCCGACTTTTGGCAGTTCCCGGAGTGCCGGCCCTCAATCTTTCTCACGGGCATATCCAGCCCCGCCAGGTCACGCGCCTTCTGTAGAATCTCCTCGATATTTGCGCGAGTCGGGACTGAGAGCAGGGTCAATTCAGGCTTTTCGCGGTAGGAATCGACAACGGCTTGCAGTGCTGCATGGGTTTTTCCGGCTCCAGCGGTGGCCTTGATAACGAGGTGCCCCTCGCCCCGGATCGCCTCATAAATACTCTTCCTGGCATCCTCAAGCGTGTGAGTGCCCGAGACCTGGCTTTCAGGATCTTCATGGATCGCCTCATAGCCTTCGATCCACTGCCACGGCCCGAGCCCGCCCTTAGACTTAGATGCTTCGCAAGTGTTGTCATGGTGGCATTTGAGCCGTCCGTTTGAGAGGTACGGGTTTCCATCCTTGCGCCCGCATGAAGGACAAGAAGAGAGCTTTCGGATACTCACGCCCCCACCGATGGCCCGGAGCTCCCTGGACGTGATCCCCTTGTCAGCAAGAGCCTTCTCAATGGCGTACCAGTTGATCCCCTCCGGCAGTCGTGGGAATCTCGGCGTGAAGATGGCCCGCCGGAATTTCTCAGCCCTTCGCCACGGCTCCAGAAATGCCCGCCACGGTTCCGGCATGAAGTCATCAGGGAGCAGGGAAGGGAATATGCGCTTGTAGTGCTCAGGGTCCGGTGGTCCGGCGGTCAATCGGCGGTATTCAACTGCATCCAGGTCCATGAAATTCTGATCGAGAGGCATGACCTCGACATGGCAATTCTTCGGTTTCCCCTGCCTGATATGATCGCGGTTTGCCAGGAAACGATAGCACTGTGCGGAATTCGTGAAGGGAGAAACGTCGAGGTTCTTTGTGCCCTTCATCCAGGCCATGAACGCAGGACCATATTCTTCCGGTACCAACCACGGCCAGAGAAAGCGGACACCGCCCCCGCTGCAAATGATCCTGAGCCCTTCCGTGAGCCGGTTTTCCCACAAGATGAGATAGAAGTCCTGCGCTGCCTCGATGGTCTCTTGCAGGGTCCCGGAGTGCCCGGGAAGCTCGAAGTCCAGGTGCATCCAATAGTAAGTTTTCCCGGCTATCGTGACCTTTGGATTGAGCCAGATGCCCACCTGACCATTGCGAAGCATCCAGTCATTAAGACCGTTCACTTCCCGGATTAACTCGTCCCGGTCAAGCTCTTGGACTTCATTCAGGGTCGCATTTTGATGAATTTTGAAGCGGTACTTGGTTTCTTGAGGTAGCCTCACAGCATACGCCTCTTGCGTCTTGATTATTTTCTACTGACGCATAAAAGAGGTTGATTTTCGTGTGAGGGATTTGATACCCTGAAAGGAGCTGTCGCCTTCAATGTTGATGGCGGTTGCTAAAATAAAAACGCCTGGGAGAGCGGTTCTATTTAGCGGTACGCACCAAGTTTTAGCATCGTTTCAGATCCCCCACCGTAAATGCCTTCAGAAACTAATTGCCGTTAGTTCTGAGGGCATTTCCTTTTCCAGGGCTCATTTTTCGAGTTCCTTCTTGATTTTGTCCAGGTCGGACTTCTTGAAATACCTCCACCCGCGACGGTCCTTCGTGCATGGGATCTTCCCCCGGTCAGCCCACACCCGCAGCGTTGCGTTCCATATATTTAAGTAGTTTGCCGCTGCATTCGTCATCAAGACTTCTTCTTGCATGTGCTTCCTCCGTTCAAGGGTTACACTTCTATTACTAAGTGACACCATAATCCAAAACGCTTATCAAAGTCTATGAAATATCTATGTGAATTGAAAATTACTCCCGCACGGATACAAAAAACGCCCTCTAAAGATGTTTTCAACGGTTCCACCCACAAGGAACATGCCAATTTTTTTGGTTCCGATAAGGGCCTTTATGTAAACTAGCACCTTAAATGCCCGTTTTTATGCTGGATTCCAGGATTGAAAATAGTCAGCACCCCCAGGAGTGCTCAAATGTGAATCCCGCCATGAATGAAAACCAACGGTTACTGAACAAAATATTTTCCGGAGGTGAATGATAACGATTATCTATCTGCATCCCGTCTTGTATCGGCGTCAAATCAGATAGTCGTTCTTGAGTAGTAGCCTGTCGATTTCATTGCATCCCTGTGCGGTCCATGCCGGACTATAGGCACAAAAAAGCCCCCAGGTCATCCCCAGGGGCTCATGCCACTCGATCAAAAACTATTCATCCGGCACCCAACAAACGCCGCACACGTCCTCCTCGTAGGGTCGCGCCATGAATTCCTCAAGGTCCGTACAATCCAGGGATCCCTGGAGCTCTTCCCGCTCAGCCCGAGCTTTTGGGCGGCTATGTCGCGGGCTTTGCCTTCTGGCTCACCTGGTGGTAAATTTTCCACAATGTTCAGGTCTGTCCTGGTTCCCTGCCGCCTCTTCGCCCGCTCCCCCTCAATCTCCTTGAGCCGGGTAAACTCCCGCGCCATTTGCTCCTTCGTCCTGGTGCGCTGGTCTTTGGCTTCAACACCCCCGAGGGAGCCCCGTTTTATCGCCTTCCTGACACTTTTAAGCCCTGGTCTATGTGTCAGCACGTCCCGAAAAATCAGTGCTCAAAACGCTCTTTTCCGTGGGGGAGTTTCCCGGCAAGGGAATAAGACTTCATGCGGTTTTACAGGAGAGAAACGACGTGCTCTTGAACATCAAAAAAACGGCCTTGAATTTGGGGTGAATTAGCCACTTTCAGGAGGCAAGGCATACCTGACTATACCCCTCATCCTGTGGCCCTATTTGGTGGGGGTCCGCTTCGGTAACGTCGTTCTCCTGCCGGTATCAATCGCCCGGATAAGCTCGGCGCACCTGGTCACGTCCTCCTCCACATCGGCAGCCGTCCATTCCTGATGGGAATAATCCCGGCACCCCCGGCAGGTAAAAGACGGCCATTCTTGTGTTACCGCAAAGGACAGGCAAGCATTGTACTGCTCGCAGAACGGCCGCCGGAATGGTGCGTCATTCCCTGCATGGCGTGTGGGCCTCACTGCTCTTCTGTTTCTTCCAAGTCGGCGCCCTGGAGGAAATCGCCTGTCATTATCCTGTCCATCTGCCTCACAAACTCGGCAAGCGTCCCATCGTTGCCCGTTTCTGAAACCTCAAGCCGGTAAAGCTGTTCAATGAGCTTGGTTTTCTCGCGCTGTACCGATGTCAAATGAGCCTCGATGGTCTGAATCTTATCCAGCGTGGCTATCATCCTCGTCGTTTTGACATCCACTTCATTACCTGATTCAATTCCTGTCTTGTGGATCTCCTCGGCAAGCACCATATCCCCGTCACCCATAAGGGACTGGATCCGCCGGAGCATCCGCGCTTCACGGACAAGAAGCAGCTTAATGGAGTTCGTCAGAATCTCTTTGTGCTCGATCTTCTCACATGCGATTTGTTCCCGTTCTGCTTCATCGAGCTGTTCCAAGGTGATGGTTTCATAGGCGCCGTGTGTGACCGCTCGCTTGTTTCCTTTCATGGCCTCCACATCCCTCGGCCCGGTAGAACAGCCGCCGTGAAGTTTACAGCGCCCGGTCCCCTGGTGATCCGTTCCCCACCCGGCAGGACGCCTGCAGGTTCCTCCTTTCCGTTTGTTCCGTTTGGCCCCGCATAGGTTCATAGGTATCCCTCTTATCATGAAGTTTGAATTTGGATTCAAAGGGGGAAGCCGCCCCCCTCTGTGGTGAGCATCAGAATGGCTGATCGTTATCCGGCAATGTGCCTGCAAGATACTCGTCCAGCGCCTTGAGTGCTGCCGATCTGAATTTGTTTTCCATTCCCCGATCATAGAAGGCCACAAGCGGCTGCCATCCTGTAGAGCCGTCCTGTTTCGTGAACGGCTTGGCGGGTAAACCGATCCACCGCTTGCCGTCTTTCTCGTTCAACGTGGCGCCATTGAGCTCAAGTCCGATGTTCGTCATTCGGAAAGTGATGAAGCCGCGCAATGTTCCTTTTTGCATGGGCTTGAAACTCGTTATCTCGATAGCCATTCTTTTGTTCCTTTCGGTCTGATAGGGTACACCCACCCATCGATGAGTAATCTTTCCAACGGGTTCACCCCGTATTTGACATCAAAAAGCACCCGGAAACGGAGGGATTTAGCCATAAAAGAGGGAGGTTTTCCACCTCCCCCCTGATGGTTATCAGTTCCCCGGCCAATCGTCCAAGGCGATAAGCCATGTGCCATGCCTGGAGTAAGCGCGGCCCGTCCGACCCAAATCCCCGTACAGCTCAAAAACGTCCAGGTCGCGGTGTGTCGTTCCCACAAAAGTGAGTTCCCATTCAATCCCGGCAAGGTCGGTGATGCGCTGCTCGCCGATCTGCTCCGGATACGGCTGCATTTCAAGTGGAAGGATCATCGCTTCACCTCCTTGTATTCCTGGCACTCATGCCGATTCAGTAACCCCCACTGCCCCCGCTCCTCTCTCTGACATCCATCCCGCCTGGTGCAATCAAAGCAGCGAGCAGGGTAAGGACTGAGCCATTCTTTGTGTGGTGAGGTGTCGCCCTGGTCCTGCACGAGTTCTTCTAGTGCTGAGAACAAATGCGGGGGGAGCTTCCGTTTAAGATACCTGGAGATTTTAGGCCACAAGGGGAGAGTAACCCGGCCCGTTTCAACCTGAATCAGCATGGCCCGGAAGATGTCCGTCTGTTCGCTGGTGGCGTGGGGGATCACCTCTTCCTGCCGGATTAACCGGATGATCTCTTCCCGGTTCCGCCGGATGCTTTCCTTCTCTGCCGGGGTGATCCCCCTGTCTGACTTAAACTTAAGGGACTGCCCGGCAAGGAAGAGGGTGATTCCTCGGCTTCTGAGTGCGGTGAGAGGGTTCATATTTCGCCCTCGAATTCGAGACCATTTTCATTTTTTTCTATAGAAACTTCTTCTGCATGTTCTGCATGTTCTGCAAAGTGGCTTTCTGTCTTGCCTTGAAGATGCAGAACATCTTTTTCCGTCTTCTGCATGTTCTGCAAAGTGCCGGGGTTAAAGTCCGTCGGGAAAGAGAATGCAGAAGATGCAGAACATCTTTTTCCGTCTTCTGCATCTTTTAACCCGCACTCAGTCTTGGTTTGCTGAACATGCAGAAGATGCAGAACATCTTTAATGAAAGAATTTGTTTTCTCGTTCCAGAGGAGACATTTCACGGCCCGTTGCCCGTTCGCATCATGGACGCCATCCGACACATTTAAGCCGCATTCTCTGAGGAACATCCCGAAGGCCTTTGATCGTTTGTCCTCCGAAAACTTCCGCTGAGCATCCACCCTGCTATTGAATCGATCCCGAACGAAAGACACACTGAGCCTGCCACTGTCCACTTCTTCCCGTAATCCGTCCAGGACTTGAGCGAGAACCATAGCCCGTTCATCCGCTGGTTTATGCTCCTCGTCCTCGATAAGCTGCATAGCGTCAACGATTTGCCCGAGGTAGAATTCAACGGCCCGGATACCCCGTTCAACGTCAACCAGGTTCAGCACCTTGGATGGCGCGCCCCCCTGGTGAAAGGCATGCAAGCAATGAATGATCCCGGCCAGCCGTACCGCATAACTCACGGCCTTCGGTATGAAGCCCCGCAATATCGAGGGGATCTCGCCTTTCTGCGCGTCAAGATCGTTGCGCCAATCAAAAAAGCGTTGTTGGGATTGCGAATCAAAGATGGCCTGTATGGGGTCGTAGTGCTCAGTCCAGTAGAAAGCCCGGAGCAGGAGAGGTTCCCACACCTCGCGGTTTTCTTCTGTCCATATTTCATTTGTCAGTGGGTAATGCTGTGAACGGTCATAGGTGAGCAGGAAACGGAAGATCGTTCCATCGGAGAGGTAAACGCCATCTTCAGAGGTAAACGCTTTTCCGAATATCACCGGCTGTATTCCACCCACAAGGGAGGGGCGAGCCCCTGTAATCAAAATAGATTGCTTTGCCCTGCCGATCCGCGCGTCATACCCGTCAAAAAGCTTTAACCAAGTTTCACGGTCATCGCCCTTGCCGTTTCTGTATTGGTTCTGAGAACTCAGAAACGCGGATAGCTCATCCTGGATTACGACAAGCCCCCCGGTTGGATGTCCGTGTAATTCATCCCTAAGCCCCTCTTGGGTCATTCCTGTAAGGTAATATCCGCGAGGTGGAACAGGAGGAATGGCAGTTAGTTTGTCTTCTTTAGACAGGCCGTTAAACCACTCGGTATCGTCTTCAAACCGCTTGTGCTCTTTCTTTTGCAGCTCCTCAATTTTCTCGCGTAGAATTCGAGCCGCCGGTGTCTTCCCGTCACCGGTGGCCCTAATATCGCCGATCCAAACAATTAACGGTTCATTCCACCCGAGTTTCGGACTGACGGAATACTTCCGGCCCATTGCTGCCGCCATCAAAGCGAAGCAAGTTCCCGGCAATGGAGTTGCTGACGTGGCGCACGCCCGAGCCAATTGTTGCAGGGATTGGGAGAGTTTTTCCGGGAGGATCTCCCACGGGAAGGGGATGCGTGGGAAGAGTGACCGCGCCCCATTGAATGGATCTTCTTTTGGTCGGGGTTCTTGTGTTGAAGCTGTTATTGGATCGGACTTGTCATCCGTTGTTTCCGGTGAATGAACATGATCGGCCCGGTTCACCATCTCCAGGATAATGTCAGCGTGCCCGGCCTTTAGAAGATCGTTCGGATCTTTGATTCCTTCCGGAGCCAAGTGCCACGGGACAGAACGAAGACGACATTTCCCGGCAAGGAGGGATTCTGCCTTGACGGTCCCTTTCCGCCCTGCCTCGTCGATGAGCGTATTATCCAGGAATAATACGACTTCCCGGCCCTGCAAAGCGGCGAGCTTGTCCGTTGCGTTTGCGGATAGGATCGCGCAAACGTCGGCCCCTGGGATGGCTTCCGCTACGCTCAAGGCATCATAAATGCCCTCGGTGACTATGGTCGGCCCGGTCCCCGGCAAGTGGAAGAAGACTTTCGGCTCGGGAGTGTTCTTTTTGAATTTCTTTATGCCTCCATCAAGCGGGAGAATTTGCCCACCCAAAGTCTTTCCGTTCCAGTCGGTCAAAGGAACATAGATTGAAGGTCTCCATCCTTTTGAAGGGTTACCATCAAGTGAGCTGGCCCCGGCCTCGCGTAGCCGGTCAACTGCCTTCAAGATTCCTCGGGATCTGAGCATTTCGATTGCAGCATCCGACAAGGGAGTGCGTTTTTTCCCGTGCTCTATGTCCAGCTCGTCACAGAGTAAGTCTATCGCTTTTGCTCTATCCGTTCCGGTTCCCGCCTGGTAGAGGTCGAGTGCGTCCCATCCCCTTTTCTCGGCGTGACAAAAAGCCGATCCCTTATCCACCTGCAAGGAGGGGGTTCCGTCTTCGTGAAATGGGCATGCACAGTTACCTTGTTCGTGGTAGTGATCCGGCCAGAAGCGTTTAAAGATGGCCCGGCAATCGGATTTGGCTTTGATAGATTTGATAACGTCGTTGGATTTGAGGTCGTCTTTCACTTTGCCCCCTTCACGCCCCCACCTCCCACAACGCACCAGGGGGAATGGTTACGTTGCAGGAAGGCGGATTAAGCCCGTCGGCCGGCGTGCGGATCTGTGGCGGTTTTCGCCATATTTTTGTTGATCGAAGGGGGATCTAGTGCTAGATTAGAAGGAGCTTTTCAACACTATCGTGGCGTTGAAGGGCTAAACAAAATGCCTGGGAGAGCAATTCATTTAGCACCAAGTTTTAGCATCGTTTCAGATCCCCCACCGTAAATGCCTTCAGAAACTA
>OBLN01000990.1_pt1 | contig 10107 bp, 8 predicted proteins | sample 1519301 | NCBI WGS metagenome assembly OBLN01 (sample SAMEA2452533, study PRJEB22499) | sediment metagenome | reverse complement strand
TCATCAAAGAACTTCCAGATTCCAATGTATTCATCCTTTCCCTTCCAGATGATGTCTTTAACCTCTTTTGGCAATTCTGCATAGGGTGTATCTATGGATATCTTCTCACGGGCACACACTTTGATCAGATCGCGCAAATGCATGCTGAATTTTTGAGAGGTAAAAGGAGCTATGGCTCCATTTCGGATCGTTTTTTGATGATCCGGGATCACCAGATCTTCATCAATTCCTGCTACTTTACCAAAACCCTCACACTTGTCACAGGCACCAAATGGGTTGTTGAATGAGAACATTTGAGGCGTTGGCTCGTGAAATTCCATACCATCCAGCTCAAATCTCTCACTGAATGGCAACTCTTCCCCGTTACGCATTTTGATGGAACATCGACCGGCTCCCTCCTGAAAAGCCGTCTCCAGAGAGTCTGCAATTCGCGTTCTGGTGGCCTCATCCTCTTTTAACACCAATCTGTCGATCAGAACCCGGTGTTTATCCGCTTTGAATTTTTTGGGATCGATGTCATCTGTGGTCAGATCAACCATGCTTTCATCATCGATGTTAAGTAAGCGGGTCAACCCTTTCTCCTTCAACACCTTTAATTCCTCCTCCAGCTTTTTCTTGTCGTGATGAGGTATGGGGTGAACCACATAAAACCGACTGCCTTCCTCCTGAGTTGCATATAGCTTTTCAATAGCAGTCCTTGGCGAATCCTTTCTGACCTGCTCGCCGGAAATGGGTGATATCGTCCTTCCAATTCGGGCAAATAAAAGCCTCACATAATCATAGATCTCTGTGGTAGTACCGACTGTTGACCTTGGGTTGCTGGAAGTCGTTTTCTGTTGAATTGCCATGGCCGGTGAAATACCCTGCATGAAATCCACATCCGGTTTATCCATGCGTTCCAGAAACTGGCGGGCATAACTGGAAAGGCTCTCTACATAACGACGCTGCCCTTCGGCATAGATCGTATCAAAAGCGAGACTGGACTTACCGGAACCGGACACACCTGTAACCACGGTCAGTTTACTGCGCGGGATCTCAACATCAATATCTTTCAGATTATGAGTCCGGGCACCCTTTATAATAATGGGGCGTTCTTCTTCTTGCTTTTTTGCTTCTTTAGAGGCCGTTTTTGTAATAGACATGTATGTTCTTTCCTGAATTTATCGAACCTTGAATATAAGCATTTACCGGCGGCAAACCGACATAAGGTTCCAACAAAAAATCTGTCAGGAGCTATCCAAATGGATGAATTTATTTATAAATGCTATCAGGCACGATGTAAAACAAAAAAGCCGGACACTTGGCCCGGCTCCTCTGCTTCATCTTAACCTGTACCTGTTCTGACTACAAGTATTCTATACGAACGGACCCACCGCTGGTCTTTGCTTCTATTCGGGTTCCGCCGCCGTTAAAGTCACCAACAATTCGATCCCTTTCTGCCCTTCCATTAAAATTGATCAGCTCGGCATACACCCGGTTTGCATCAAGGTCAAGGTCGTATCCATTCTCCTGAGGCACCTTAATTCTGATGCTTCCTCCACTGGTTCTAAGCACTATCTTTTCTGCAGGACTTACAACTTCAGCCTCAATGGAACCGCCACTGGTTCTGGCTTCCACATTACCGGCTACCTGCTCCAGGTTAATGCTTCCACCGGAAGTTCTCGCATCCAGGTTTCCTGTCAGGTATTTGACCCGGATCGTGCCTCCACTGGTGTTTGCTTCTACATCGCCCTGAGCATCGGTTATGTTGATGCTACCCCCGGATGTACGTAATACCATATCTCCATTTATGCCTTCAACACTTACGCTTCCACCACTGGTTCTTAGTTCTTGTGTTCCCGTCAGGTTTGTTGCAGATACACTGCCCCCGGAAGTTCTTAGACGCGTACGTGTGTCATTCGGGGTATACACGATAAAAGAGATCGAATACGAATTTCGGTTTATCCAGTTATTGCCCTTTCGTTCAGCTACTGCTGTTATTGTATTTCCATTTTGGGATATATCAATCTCATAATCACTTAGGTCTGCTTTGCCTGGGTCAATATAGCGGCCTCTTTTTCGCACATACATTTCAACTTTGACTTCATCATCATTGGATCCGATCGCCTTGATGCTGCCGCCGGCCGTCTGCACTTCCAGGCTTACATCACCGGATACATTGAATTCCTCCACCCTGTACACATCACTTGATGATTGCGCCAGGCCGGTTTGAACAGCCAGTAATAACAGCGCGCCTACGATCAGCCATGAAACGGTAAGGCTCCATATAAATCTTTTTTCTCCACTCATAATTTTATCCATTTATTTGAACATGTGCTTGTTACACGAATTTTTTTTGGGATAGTTACACTATCTGTACTGATTGAGTCTGTAATATTGTTTAACTTTTTCGCCTAACCATTTTGGAGTTTTATGAAGTTACCTTTCATTTTTGCAAAACGATTTGTTGCCGGTGAATCCTTTACCGAGTCGATACCCAAAGCCAAAGAGCTTAATAACAAAGACCTGAAACTGACTCTCGACCTCCTGGGTGAGAACGTGAAAGACAGGCAGACCGCCACTGATACAGTTGATAACTACATAAAGCTATTGGATGGCATCAAGGAACACGATCTGGATAGCAGCATATCCATTAAGATCACCATGATGGGATTGGATATCGATGAAGATTTCTGCCGCGAAAATCTATTTCGTCTGCTTGATGTGGCCCAAAAGCACGATCAGTTCGTTCGGATCGACATGGAGGGCTCAGATTATACTCAGATAACTCTCGATATCTTTCAGGAAGCCTTTGAAAAATATGGAAAACACGTAGGTACAGTCATTCAATCTATGTTACTGAGAAGCCATAACGATATTAAAACCCTGGCTGAGTTAGGGGCAGACATTCGTTTAGTGAAAGGAGCATACAAAGAGCCATCAAAGATCGCTTTACAGAACATGCCCGATATTCGGGAAGCTTTCAAGGATCAGGCCAAAGTTTTGTTGGAGAAAACAAAGTTTCCACGATTCGGTACTCACGATGATGAACTCATAGATTGGCTAAAAGCTTACTCGGCTCAAAACAACATTCCCAAGGACCGTTTCGAGTTTCAAATGCTGTATGGGCTTCGGGAAGACACCATGGTACAGTTGACCGATGAAGGTTTCAAAACCAGGATCTATGTACCTTTTGGCACGGATTGGCTTCCTTATTTTACCCGTCGCTTGGCTGAACGAAAAGAAAACATCTGGTTTGTATTGAGCACCATGTTCAAGAGTTAGTTTGGGATTTTGATGTACGGGTGTTAATGTGTTGCAGTGATAAAGGCACTGTTACTTCAACACCGCAATCCTCCGCACAAAATACCTCAACTTACATGAGTATATTTTTAGACCCTCAGCTTCACCGGTATCTCATCGGCTCCTTATTTGTCATCGCCGGAGTATTACACTTTCTGAAACCGGATCTTTTTATGAGGATCATGCCGAATTATCTGCCCTGGCACAAACCACTGGTGCTTGTGAGCGGATTTTTTGAGATAGCCGGTGGGGTTGGTTTAATGATCCCTGCTCTTCAAGCTTATGCCTCCTGGGGTTTGATATTATTGCTCCTTTCTGTACTCCCCGCCAACATTGATATGTTCAGGAAATACCATAAACGACAAGGTTTCACATTTTTTGTTTTGGCACTTCTGCTTCGTTTACCCTTACAATTTGTTTTGATCTGGTGGGTTTATTGGGCGGGATCAGCGAGTTAACTACGGAATGAGACAACCTTAATTTGTTCGTTTAATTTGAGCTTGTTAGAAGTTCTACTTCCATTCGATCCGTTTTCCTAACTTATATCACCCATTTCAACAAATCACTCCTCAACTATTGAAAAAGATCCTGTTATATATACTTCCGGTGTTAGCCGGGGTGGCTTTACTACCCATCCCACTTCTTCGTGACCTGCATTTTGAGTCAGCCATGCTGGCAGGAACCATCGGTTGTTTTTGGGCCGGGTTTTTAGCCGTTTCCTCATCATCGGATCGGGACATATTCAGCTCACTCAATATATTAAGCCGGTTATATCTCGCCTCGATCCCTTTATTCATTTATGCCTGGATATCAGGATGCCTGACCTTTGATGGAATTGCCTTCTGGATCCTTATTCCCATTCCAAGTGTCTTTTTGGGCACCTCTATCGGACGATTTATTCGGAAGATGAACCTGCCCTTTCCAAGACTGCTCCTGACCTTCACACTCCTTTTCTGTGCCGCAGGCGTTTTACTGATCGAGTTTTTTATGCTTCCCCAGGTCTATTTTTATAACCATGTATGGGGCGTTTGGCCGGGCCCCATTTATGACGAAGCTGTGAAAGTATCAGGTTCATTCCTGATCTTTCGGTTTGGCACCTTGCTTTGGATTAGCCTGCTTTGGGTGATACCTGATTGGAAAAGGACTGTAAGCTCAAAAATAATTTCCGGAGCAATACTCATTTTTCTTGCGTTCTTTTACCTGAACCTGCCTGAAACCGGTATTACAAGCCCAACGCATTCGATCCAGAAAAAACTTGGCGGTCACATTCAAACAGAGCATTTTGAGATCTATTTTGACAAAAATTTTTACACTCAGGATGAGATCCGGTATTGGGCAACGAGACATGAATTCCATTTTCAGCAGATCATAGATCAATTAGATATTGACTGGCCAAAAGGCCGAAACATTCATTCTTACCTGTATGCACATGCCTGGCAGAAAAAGGAAATCACCGGCGCAAAATTTACGAGTTATGTACCCATTTGGTTAGAACAGGATCAATTGCACATAGCCAAGCAACAACTCGAGGGCGTACTTAAGCATGAAATGGTCCACGTGATCTCCAAACAGTTTGGAAATCGACTTTTCAATGGAAGCTGGAGCATAGGTTTGATCGAAGGACTGGCAGAAGGTATCGCCAAGGATGCTTCACCCCGATCAACCCTTCATCAAATCGTAGCGGCTGACGGATCCCTCCCGAATGCTGAAGACATGAGATCAGCTTTATCACTCACCGGATTTTACGGAAGCGCCGGATCCATCATCTACACTACGGCCGGGTCATTTGTTGAATATCTGCTTGATCAGCATCCCGTGGAGGATCTCAAACAGGCTTACCGCACTGCCAACATCGAGGATGCTTATTCAAGCTCATTTGAGGACCTCATCAATGGGTGGCACAACACCCTTCTATCCACTGAACTCGATTCCGTGGATCAACAAATATCAGAGTTCATCTTCGCACAACGATCCCTTTTCCAGAAAGAATGTCCGCATGCTATCTCAAAAGAGTTAAGGCTATGGGATGACTATAATTACCTGATGGCATCTGAAGACACTCTCAACGCTTACCTCTTACTCGATGATCTCCATGCATTGAATTCTGAGAATGCGTTCATCAAAGCGGAGTGGATCCGGTCTAAACTATCATTGGGTGAACCGGAATCAGTCATTCAAATCCACCATGATAGAGATTCACTTCTGAATATTAATGTTCTTTACGCCGATGCCCTTTATCTCTCAAAGGGCTTTGATGCCGCATTGGAATACCTGAGTCGTTTCAGGACAGATATTTCATCAGCAGCAGCCCGGAATTTCAGGTTCACACTGGAGTTACGGGAGGATAGCACCCAGTGGAACTACCTGCTTGATCAAAGATACTCGTCTAAACTGGTTAGCACAGACGAGTTCCCAAAGATGAACATACCAAATCAACTATTGACTTTAAACCGGGCATTGGATGATAAAAAATTCACTTTAGCAGTCGCATACCTCCGTTTACTGCCCCGGGAGGCAATCATATCAGAATGGTTCGATATCCTTGAAAAGGCCATTCATCAAACAGCTTATCTTGGTGAATATGCCATGGCGAATGACCTGATCGAAACCCTTATGTCATTAGACCTAAGAACCCGTTACAAAGAAAGACTTACGGAACAATCAGAATGGCTCTCATTTTTGCAAAACAGAAACTATATTGATCCGTAATTATGCTAAGATCATATTTTGCACAACTATTCTATTGCCTGAATCAATGATAAAACCTGTTTTTCTTATTGGGTTTTTATGTCTGCTGATCAACTTCTCTGCTTTGGGGCAGGACTGGAGGTTATCAGCAGGATACAGTATCCAAAATATCGGGCTGAACTATGTTCCAAACGAAAGCTATCCTGTTGATATTGACGGTGTGACAAAAGGAATGGTCGAGATCGAATTGGAGCGCTATCTGTTATACCGGCTCTATATTGCCGGGAAAACAGAGTTTTTGGTTCACGATCAGGAAGATCTGTTTATTGGTGGGCCCATAAATTTCAATCAGGTTAATCTTGGAGGGACCATCGGGCTACAGTGGCCAAAATTTGGGGTTTATGGAGGTGTTAAAACCGGCAAGATCTGGGATATTACTATGAGGTCAACAGATCAAAATGGAAACCCGATCTGGACCGGAACTACCGGAGGAGAAAACAATCTTACAGGATCCCTCACTGCCGGCATCAAATATTATCTGCTGAATTTTGTACGATTGCAGGCCGAAGTTTCTCATTCCTTTAACACTCCTTCCTCGATCATACCACAAAGAAACTTTAATGAAAATCCTGCATTCCGGTCATTCGAATTCAGCCCTGTGTCTGTGTCAGTTGGTGTTTCGATCGGTATTCCCTGGAGCCGGCCAAAAAACCGTGGGGAAAAGACCAAACGAGATCTCCCTCCGCTTATCCGTACCTCGTCCGTTAATTTCTCGGAACCTTTGGGAGATACCTACGTGACCTCAGCATTTGGCCCCCGTTGGCGAAGTGTGCATCAAGGGGTTGATCTTAAGGCGAGTTTACGAGACAAAATTTATGCAGCTGAAGCCGGTGTGGTGGTCAAAGCAGGTACCGGTCGTGGTTATGGCAAAATGGTTCGTATTAAACACGGAAATGGCTACGAAACCGTTTATGCACACATGAGTAAGATCAGTGTAAAGGAAGGTGATTCGGTCAAAAAAGGAGACGAGGTTGGGCGCGCCGGAAATACCGGAACCTCTACCGGTGTACATCTACACTTCGAGATCATAAAAGATGGCACACATGTAAACCCTGAATCTTATATTCACTTTTAACTTTCACCCAATTATTTCACTCAGTATGAAATCACTAATTCTGTTTTTCTCTCTCATTCTTACAACCCAACTGACTTATGCTCAGGAAGCAGACACAACGGCTCAACCCGAAACCTTTGAGTACGAATGGGCCGGCGAACAAATGACCATGCAAAAATACTTTATCGTCTTTCTAAAAAGTGGAGAGAACCGCAGTCAAGATCAGGAAGAAGCCATGAAACTGCAGCAAGAACACCTTGCTTATCTGGGTGACCTTTACGAAAAAGGCATCATAAACCTAAACGGGCCAAGCGGTGGTGAAGGAGATCTTCGTGGGTTTTCTGTGTACAATGTAGCAACTATTGAACAAGCCCGTGAATATGCTGAGAATGACCCCATGGTAAAGGCAGGTCGTCTTAAAGTTGAAGTACACCCCTGGTGGCTGGCAAAAGGTTCCGGCGTTAAATAGTACGGCTCTGCTTTCTTGAAAATTTCCTTTTTTAAAATTTACACACCCTCAGGTCTAAAATTATGAGAGCACCCATCTTTGTTCCCCATTCAGATTTTGAAGAACATCCCGTCTCGGAAATGAAAAAAAGGGCAGCTGAGTTTTACGAACACATGAAGCGTCGTCGTACGGTTCGGGATTTCTCAGACCGAGCCGTTCCAAGGGAGATCATTGAGCATTGTCTACTTGCTGCCGGAACTGCACCTAACGGAGCCAATAAACAACCCTGGCATTTTGTGGTTGTAAGCGATCCCGAAATCAAAAAAAAGATCCGGTTCGAGGCTGAGAAAGAAGAGCATGAATTCTACCATCGCCGGGCCCCTGAAGATTGGCTAAAAGATCTGCAACCCTTTGGCACCGACGAAAAGAAACCGTTTCTCGAAAAGGCCCCCTATTTGATTGGGGTTTTTGCCCAAAATTATAACATGGATGAAAGCGGTGAAAAAGAGAAACATTATTATGTGAAGGAATCGGTTGGTATTGCCACCGGTATACTGATCACCGCCCTGCACGCATCCGGGTTGGCTACGCTCACACATACTCCAAGTCCTATGGGATTCTTAAATGAGATCATGGGTCGCCCTTCTCACGAAAAACCATTCCTCTTACTGGTGGTCGGTTATCCGGAAGAAGATGTTCAGGTTCCTGATATCACAAAGAAATCACTGAATGAAATTGCCACTTTTATGTGATCTGAGTCGTTGGTCACTCGTTATAACAACCCCTCAAATTTAAACTATTAGCTCGATTATTAACATATGGGCAAAGCCAAATCAAATAAGAGAAAATCATCCTTCAAAAAAGAGGTCACCCAATGGATCTTCATTATCCTGATCGGGGCGGCTTTGTATGCCAGCGGGTATCACACGGAAGTTATTGGCCGCTTGCAAAGTGTCCTGCTTTACACGGGTATTATGCAGCCCGACACGGATGAATCCATCATGCATGGGCAAAGGGCAGAATATAACATGCCTTTGCTTACTATTGATGGAGACCGCATATACCTTTCGGAGTTTGAGGGAAAAACCATTTTTATGAACCTTTGGGCCACCTGGTGCCCACCGTGTATCGCTGAGATGCCGAATATTCAACGCCTATATAATGATGTGAAAAACAATGAAGACGTTGTGTTCGTCATGGCATCTCTTGATCGGGAGCCTCAAAAAGCCTGGGATTTCGTGGAAAGAAAAGAGTTTACGTTTCCGGTCTATTCCGTCATAGCCAAGCCAAAAGTATATGACAGCTCGGTTGTCCCAACCACCTATGTTATTTCCCCACAGGGAGATATCGTGATGGAGCATCAGGGTATGGCGAAATACGATACCGAGGCATTCAAAGACTTCCTTACATCTGTATCCGGTCAGTAAATTCCTTATTCACGGGTATTTATTTTTTTCGCAGTTACTAAAAAGCTTACCTTTGTGGCTATCAATTACAATCCTATCTGTATCAGGTCAATAGGATTTCACTTTCAGGATGAAAACATTTCATGGAAAAAGTCATCTCAGGCATTCAGCAAATAGGCATTGGCATTCCGAATGTTCACAAAGCCACGGACTGGTATCGCAAACATTTTGGAATGGATATTAAGGTGTTTGAGGATGAAGCCACGGCTGAGTTGATGCTACCTTATACCGGAGGAAAGCCCCATGACCGTACAGCTATTTTAACGCTCAATATGAAAGGCGGTGGTGGTTTTGAGATCTGGCAATACACCAGCCGAAAGCCTCAACCTGCAGATTTTGATATCCTTCTTGGGGATCTGGGCATCAATTACGGGAAAATAAAATCGATCGATGTTGAGAAAACATATAATGAGATGAAGTCATCGGGCCTTGATATCCTGACTCCTCTCAAAACCAACCCGGCCGGAGACCTAAACTTTTTCCTCAAAGACCTCTACGGAAACATATGGCAAGTGGTAAAAGGGAACGAGTTTTTCAAGCGCAAAACCCCAAAAACAACCGGTGGCGTGGTTGGCGCGGTGATCGGTTCAACCGATATTGAAGCCGCTCGCAAACTGTATTCTGATGTTTTAGGTTATGATGCGGTTGTTTATGATGAAACCAACATCTTCAACGACTTTACCGGATTACCCGGCGGAGATCATGAAGTGCGCAGGGTTTTACTGCGTCATTCCCAAAAAAGGGAAGGTGGTTTCAGCAACATGTTTGGCCCGACTGAAATTGAACTGGTTGAAGTAAAAGGGAGGGAACCCAAAAAGATCTACAAAGACCGATATTGGGGGGATCTTGGATTCATCCATTTATGTTTCGACATACAAGGTATGGATGTTCTTAAATCTGACCTGGAAGCAGAGGGTTTTCCATTTACCGTTGATTCTGCCAACAGTTTTGATATGGGTGATGCTGCCGGACGATTTACCTATGTGGAGGATCCGGATGGTACACTTATTGAATTTGTGGAAACACATAAAGTACCGATCATGAAAAAATTCGGCTGGCACATAGACATGACCAAGCGCGATCCCCGAAAAAACCTACCAAACTGGATG
>OBLN01000989.1_pt1 | contig 10125 bp, 9 predicted proteins | sample 1519301 | NCBI WGS metagenome assembly OBLN01 (sample SAMEA2452533, study PRJEB22499) | sediment metagenome | reverse complement strand
TCTTACGGGGAAGTTACGTGAATAATCCTTACGTCATCGCCCAAAACTACAAAATGATCAGCATCAACACCGCTATCCAGGTGGATGTGCTTGGTCAGGTTTGTTCTCAAAGTCTTGGCACGCGCCAATTCAGCGGCACTGGTGGTCAGCTCGACACGCACCGTGGGGCGCAAATGTCAAAAGGCGGCAAAGGCATCATCGCGCTGCGCTCAACCGCTAAAAACGGCACTATTTCTACGATTGTTCCGACCCTGGCGCCAGGCGCGGGGGTGACCGTCCCCAGCCAGGATGTAGACACGATCGTGACTGAGTATGGCAGTGCCCAGCTGCGCGGGCTGACCGTTAAAAAGCGTATGGAAGCCCTGATCAATATCGCCCATCCAGATTTCAGAGAGTCGATCCGGGAAGAATGCCACCGATTGGGCATCGTTCCTGATAAACAGTTCTTTTAACAGGAGGTCAGATGGACAAAACATTACTTGGCAAGTGGATTCAGACTGAAGATCAGTCTTACCCCGGTTTGTTCTTTTTGTTTCTTGAAGATGGCAATTTTGAAGCGCGTTACGACGCACTTGGCATTATTTCAAGCGGCACCTGGCAGGCAGATAAAGGTCAGATTGACATGGACCAACAGAAACATACCTTTGGTTTGGTCGGAAAGTATGAAGGCTGCTACGAAATTGAGGACAATCTGCTCAAAATGAGCCTGGTTGCGGCTGGCGAGCATGCCAGACCAACAGACCTCCAGGGAGCTGTCACTTATATAAAGGAAGAAGCGTAATTTATGACGAAAAAATTATCACGTGGTGTGGCTGTCGTTGGGGTTGGGATGAGCAAGTTTGGGGCCTTCCCGGACAAAACTTCGCGGGATCTGTTCGTGGAGGCTTTTCAGGAGCTTCGGAAGAGTGTTCAGAAGGGTTTTGACCCCAAAGACATCGAAGCTTTTTACATGGGCAACTTTAGCTCCGATCATTTTGAAAATCAAGCCCACCTGGCACCGATCGTGGCAAGCTGGGTAGGGATTTCACCAGTCGCAAGCACCCGCATCGAGGATGCCTGCGCCAGCAGTGGTGTCGCTTTACGAGAGGGCGTGCTGGCGATCGCTTCGGGGGCTGTTGATATGGTACTGGTGGGTGGTCTGGAGAAAATGACCGATCTGCCAGGGGCAAAAGTTACAGACACATTAGCACTGGCAGCAGACTCAATGTTCGAAATTCCGGCTGGTTTTACCTTCCCGGGCTTTTATGCCGCAATGGCAACCGCTTATATTGACAAGTACAACGCGGATCCCGACGCACTTTTACGGGTAGGTATCAAAAACCACGAAAACGGCGCTTTAAATGAAAAGGCTCAGTTTAATCAGACCATCAAAGATGTAATGATTGGCAAGCAGCGCAAAGCCGAGCAAAAAGGTCTCCCAATCCCACAATGGCAAGATGAAATGGCTTTCCTCAAGGATCCGAAAGCGAACCTGATGATTGCCTGGCCGCTAAGACTGTTTGACTGCTCTCCAGTTTCAGATGGAGCAGCAGCTGTACTGTTGGTAAGCGAGGAATTGGCTGCAAATTTCACCGATGAACCAATCTATATCGTGGGCTCGGGTCAGGCGAGCGATGGCGCTTTGGCTGAGAGGGCTTCTCTGAGCGAAATCCCTGCTGCAGCAAAGGCTGCTCAACGCGCTTATGAGATGGCAGGTGTCACGCCTGAAGAAATCGACTTCGCCGAAGTTCACGACTGCTTTACGATTGCTGAAATCATGGCAACTGAAGATCTGGGCTTCTTCCCCCGCGGAGAAGGCTGGAAGGCTGCCATGCAGGGGCAGACCGCGCGCGATGGAAACCTCCCAATCAATACCAGCGGCGGCTTGAAATCCAAGGGGCATCCGGTTGGCGCTTCAGGAGTAGGGCAAGTGGTGGAGATTTGGAAACAATTGCATGGTTTGGCGGGTGAACGCCAGCTGCGCGGCAACCTCCGTTACGCCCTGACCCACAATGTGGGCGGCACCGGGCAAACCTGCGTGGTACACATTTTCGAAAAGAGGAATTAAGATGACTGACCAGTTTTTGACCTCCAAAGCTTTCGATCAGGCCCTTGCGGAAGACCTTCTGATTGGTTCACGCTGCCTTGCCTGTGGTAATGTCTCCATCCCTCAGCGCCAAATTTGCCCCAACTGCCATTCCGACCAGGTGGAACGGATCCAGACCAGCGGGACAGGAACGCTTGCGGCATTTACAGTGATCTATGTTCCTCCCACAAGTATGGCAGAGGCTGGTTACAATATGAAAAACCCCTATTGTGTCGGGATCGTAACGCTGGACGAAGGTGCACGCATCAGCGCACAGATCGTGGGCGTGGACCTTAGCGATCCGTCCACCATAAAAATTGGGCTGCCGCTCAAACAGACCTTCGTCGTCCGCGGCGAGGGTGAGTCTGCCAAAAAATTCCTTGCGTTTGAACCCGCATAGGAGAATTTAGAATGCCCAGGATAGCTGTCAACGATATCAACCTCTACTATGAATTTCACGGACCTGAAGACGGGGAAGTGATCGTGCTTTCCAACGGAATCATGATGAGCACCGCCAGCTGGTATTTCCAGACCCAAGCGCTTGCAAAGCACTTTAGGGTTTTATTGTATGATTGTAGAGGGATGTGGAAGTCAGACCATCCTGAAGGTCCTTACTCTATGGAATTGCACGCCGACGATCTGGCAGGCTTGCTGGATGCGCTCGGAATTGAAAAAGCCCACATCGCCGGTATTTCCTATGGTTCAGAAGTCAGTCTGGTTTTTGCCTTGCGTCATCCAGAGAAGACTAAGAGTCTGATGGTAATCGATGGCGTTTCTGAAGTACCGCTCATGCTGAAACTGCAATCCTATCCATGGAAGCTTGCAGGAGAGCGTAATGATGCCGATTTGCTCTTTCATACGTCGGTTTTTTTGAATTTTGGAGAGGAGTATCTGGAGAAAAATGAGGCTTTACTGCCTGCGGCGCACGATAATTTTGCCAAGCTGAACCTGACATCATTTGTAAAACTGATGGAGGCCTTCACATCCTACGACATCACCGATCAATTAGACCAGATCGCATGTCCGACTCTGATTGTGGTCGGGGAAGAAGATCAGATCAAAGGACGCAAAATGGCAGAAATGATGGTATCGCGCATCCCTCAGGCTGAATATGTGGTTGTCCCCGGTGCAGGGCATGCGCTCTGCCTGGATAAACCCGAACCACTCAATACGCTGCTCTTGGGCTTTGTGTTGAAACATAGTGGGCGGGAGTAACTTAAGTGAGAAAGTCTGCGACAAAAATTGTCGCTGGCAATCATTAAACGACTAATTTACAAGGAGAAAAAATGAAAAAGTCGATATTTTTTGTAGTCGCCATGCTGCTCGTTGCGAGCATGGTCCTGGGTGCTTGCGTAAAGCCCGTTGAGCAAACACCTGAACCAACTGAAGAGGTTGTAGTAACTGAACCTCCTGTGGAAGAAACCGAAGAAGTGGTTGTCACCGAAGAAGCAACCGAAGAACCTGCACCAGAACTTGGTCCAGTGCTGAAAATCGGTCAAATCGGTATGATGTCCGGTCTGATGGCTCTCTACGGTCAGCAGCAGGAACGCGGTTTCAAATTGGGTCTGGAATACATGGCCGAAGGGTTTGACGAAGAGGGTCGCCCGATCATTGCTGGTCGCCCCGTTGAAGTCATCGTCAAAGATGACGAAGGTTCCCCTGAAAAAGCTGTTTCGCTTGCTCAGGAACTGATCGAAAAAGACGGTGTCGAGCTCTTACAGGGTCCCGTTTCTTCCGCTTCAGCAGTCGCTTTGACCAACGTTGCTCTGGAAAACAAAATCATTCTGATGATTGACCCAGCCGCATCGTCCTTCCCCACTGGTCCTAATTTCAACCCCTATGTTTTCCGTACTTCCCGAACCAGTTTTGATGACACCCTCGTGATCGCCAAATACCTGGTTGAGAATGTTGGACCCGACTTCGCCCACATTTACGTGGACAACGCCTTCGGACAGGGCTCCAATGTCGCTCTGGAATATGCCGTTGCCAAATACGGTGGTCAACTGATCTCCCCTGTGGCTGTTCCTTTTGAGACAACTGATTTCACCGCTTATATCCAACAGGCGATGGATAGCGGCGCACAAAACCTGTTCCTGACCTGGTCTGGAACCGGCTACGTGACCTTGTTCCAGCAACTCACCGATCTGGGAACCTTGGACAGCATGACCGTTGGTACCGGCTTCGGCGACAATGCCTCATTTGCGGCAGTGTTCGGAAGCGCACTTGGGTCAACTGGTCTGAATGTTTATCATTGGACTGTACCTGAGAATCCAGTAAACGACTGGTTGGTAGAACGCCATGTGGAAGTCTACAACGAATACCCCGATCTCTTTACTGCTGGTGGTTTCGCTTCCGCAATTGCTTTGGCTGAAGCCCTCAAGGTAACTGGTGGAGATGCCAGCGGTGACGCTATGATAGCTGCTCTGGAAGGACTGATGTTTGATGGTCCTAAAGGTACCTATTACATTCGTCCCGAAGATCATGTTTGTGAACAACCGATGAACATCCTGAAACTGGTCAACCTTGATCCAGACCTGGATAAAGACGGTGTCAATGAGTATCGTTTCTTTGAAACCATCTATGTCTCCGAATATAACGAACTGGATGTCCCCTGCACCCTCGCAGGTGATTATGCAGACCGCTGTGGTGATCTGACCATCATTCCAGCGCCGTAAGTTTGGTCTAAAAACAGGCAGGGAGAGTATTCTCCCTGCCTGGATATAATGTGTTGAAGTCAAAATTGTTGACGCCTTTATTCACAAGAAACTATGGCTTGTGAGAGTGAATGCGACAACGCTTTGAGTAAATTGAAAAGATATCGAATTGCTTTCAAAGGAATTAAAAAGTGAATTCCTGAGAGAATACGACCGACGTTTCTTTTCTCGATGCACTCGATATTTTTTTAACAGACTTAAAGATGAAACCTAAACACAAACAAATTTTTATTTATTTGTTATTAAAAGAAAGGAAAGCATGACCAACGAAACCATACTTGAAGCGCAAAATCTGCGCAAATCTTTCGGCGGACTGGTCGCGGTGGATGATGTCAGCATCCAGATTGCCAAAGGCAGTATGCATGCCATCATTGGCCCGAATGGCGCTGGGAAGACAACCTTGTTCAACCTGCTGAGCGGCATGATGTCACCGGATAGTGGAAAAATTTTCTACAAAGGCGAAAACATAACCAACATCGCTCCCCAACGCCGTGCTCACATGGGTATAGGTCGCTCATTCCAAATCACGAACATTTTCCCCAACCTGACTGTGCTTGAAAACATCCGTTTAGGCGCACAAGCAATGGGAAAAGATAATTTTCGGTTTTTTACCTCGGCTGAAAATTATCCTGCCTATGTGGAAAAAGCCATGGAAGTAATTACATTGGTGGGGCTTCAAGGCAGAGAAGGAGTTTTCGCCCGTAACCTGGCTCATGGCGAGAAACGCAAACTCGAATTGGGCATCATGCTTTCTACTGAGCCTGAATTACTCCTTTTTGATGAACCGACCGCCGGCATGTCTTCTGAGCAAGTGCCCGAATTGATTGAGATTATCAACAAAGTGGTTCATCTCAAAGCAAGCACGGCTATCCTGGTGGAACATCGAATGGATATGGTTATGTCGGTTTCCAATCGCATAACCGTCATGGCACAGGGTCGCTTGCTGGCAGAAGGAACTCCCCAGGAGATTGCCCACAACGCACAGGTGCAGGCAGCTTACCTGGGAGATCTCTATGGAGAATTAGCATGAGCGAAACAACAGAAAACAATGGATATTTATTAAGCGTTGAAAAGATCCATACCTATATCGGTCAGTTTCACATCCTCGAAGGAGTTTCAGTAGACGTTGCCGAAGGCTCGATTACAGTTTTGTTGGGCCGGAATGGTGCTGGAAAAACCACCACATTAAAGACGATTATGGGCTTGACCCCTCCACGAGACGGCAGAGTGGTCTTTGATGGTCAGGAAATCCAGGGGAAAAGAGCATTCAATGTTGCAAATCTTGGTATTGGGTATGTGCCTGAAAACAGAGCTATTTTTCGTGCTTTGACCGTGATGGAGAACCTGAAATTGGCAGAACGTAAAAGAGGTGATCTTGATCGTCATGCTGATTTAATTTTTGACCTCTTCCCGGACCTGTCAAGGCTGTCGAAGCTGAAAGGAAATCAACTTTCCGGTGGGCAGCAACAAATGCTGGCGGTGGCTCGCGCGTTAGTTCCTGACAACAAACTACTTCTGATCGACGAACCAAGTGAGGGTCTTGCCCCTATTTTGATCCAGCAAATGATGGAAGCCATTCGAAAATTAAAAGAAACCACCACAATCTTGTTGGTTGAGCAAAATTTCATCATGGCTAGCCAGTTGGCTGAACGATACGTGATTATCGATGATGGAAAAAGTGTTCACAGAGGTCTGATGTCCGATCTGGTCCAGGATCAGGATCTTATCCACCAGTACCTGGGCGCCAGCATCCAGGCACCAACCAGCACAAGTGAGGCAAAATGAGCCACAATAATAAAAAGATACTTTACATCGTGCTCGGAGTATTACTCGTAGCAGCAGTGATATTCGGGCTGTACAGCTACGCTGGACAGGAAGCCTTTATCCGCACTACCCTCTCGGGGCTGACACTTGGTTCACTCTTCTTCCTGGTTGCGGCAGGTCTGACCCTTATCTTCGGTCTGATGGACGTGCTCAATTTTGCCCATGGCTCAATGTTTATGTTGGGAGCCTACGCAGGCTGGCAGTTTTATACCAACCCAACCTTTATTTTTGGCATCCTCCCCCTGTTGTTAGCCTTTGCTGCTGGAGTAATGTTGGTTCCTTTGGTCAAACCACTGCTTGTGCGTCTTGATCTGAGTGATTCCTGGCAAAAACGTTTGCCTAAACTGATGTATTTTGCTGCTTTGATCGTTGCCGTATTGGCTTTACTTAACTTTGACATCCTCGGGTTGGCAGAAACCGCCATGGTCGCGGCTACCACAACCTCTTCCAACCCACTTGCGGAACTAAGCCCGCAAGAACCTCTCCTACGTTTCGTTTGGAGACCGTTGTTGCTTATGCTTAGTGGGGCGCTTGTGGCGGTTGGAGTAAGCAAACCTGGTGATCGCACAGAAATTAGCGCCTACGACCCAATCAGAAAACGTTTGATCCTGCCAGTTGTGCTCTTTGTTCTAACAATTATCTTTACTCTTGTTCGTGAAAGTGCTTCAGAAGCCGTTTTGCTGATGGATGGGAATTTACGTTTCGGACTGTCTATCCTCGCTGCAACCCTTTTTGGTCTTTTGTTAGGATCTTTGATTGAAATCACCATGATCCGACCTTTGTATGTGCGCTCCTTCTTCATCGTGCTGATGACCCTGGGATTAAGTTTTGTTTTGCGGGAATTAGTGCAGGTATTGTGGGATCCGCTGGCGTACCAAATGGTTCGTCCGCCGCTATTTGCGCAGCCAGGTCGGGCAACGACCATTGCTGAATGGTTGATGAACGGTTCTTCAACAATCAGTATTGCTGGGGTTACCTTCCCAACTTATCGCCTTTTTGTCATCTTACTCGGACTGGTTATGTTCGTCTTTGTCACCTTGCTGATGACCCGCACCCGTCTGGGAATGATTATCCGGGCAGGTGTCCAGGATCAACAAATGGTCGAAGCGTTGGGTATCAATGTAAAAAGGGTGTTTACGCTGGTGTTCGGATTAGGTGTGGCTTTGGCAGCTTTGGGCGGCATTGGTGCTGCCCCATTTTTGCCGGTACAGCCAATGATGGGTGACCAATACCAGATGCAGGGCTTTATCACCGTGGTCATCGGTGGCATGGGCAGTTATGTGGGCGCCTTTGTTGGTGCCATGATCCTTGGAATGGCACGTGCATTTGGCGATTACTTTGCGCTCAAACTGCAGCTTTCTCCGACTATCGCTGAAGCGTCTACCGTAATTATTATGATCGTCGTGTTGCTTCTGCGACCGCAAGGTCTGTTTGGGAAGAAGGACTAACAATGAAGAATACACTCTGGAAAAAAGATAAAGGATTTCTCATCTTTGTCGTTCTCGCATTCGCTTTTCCGTTTATTTTCTCCTTACTCGGGCAGACCAGCCTGACTGAAGGAACGAATAAATTCTGGCAGGGACAACTGATCAACTTCTTCATTATGGCAGTGTTCGCGATGAGTTACGATCTGCTGATCGGTTATGCAGGGATGCTTTCCTTTGGTCATGCCGCCTCGTTTGGTGGAGGAGCATACACCGTGGCACTCTTGCTCGAACATGTCGCCCCGGACCTCTTAAAAAGTTACAATATTTTTATTGGCAACTTCAATATCACCGAGATCGTCATCTTGATAATCTGTTTCCTTGCGGCAATCTTGGTTTCTATCTTGATCGGTTTGCTGTTTAGCGCTTCAGCAATGAGGGTCAAAGGCGCCTATTTTGCCATGTTGACTCTGGCACTCTCAACCGCCTTGAACTTGCTCACGCGTGCAACCGATTTTGTGGAGTGGACTGGTGCGGACGAAGGTATGCATGGTGTGCCGGTACCAGCGTGGATAAACCCAACCCAAAATCGCCTGACCTTCTACTTCATCGCCCTTGTATTCCTGGTGCTTGCCTATTTCCTGATGAAACGCATCGTCAACTCACCTACAGGCCGGGTCATCCAGGGTGCTCGTGAGAATGAGGACCGCGCCAGGATGATCGGCTACAACCCTGTCACTTATCGAACTTTGGCTTTTGTGATCGCCTCCGTTTTTGCCGGAGTTGCTGGCGGTTTGTATTCGTTGTGGACTACCAGCGCAACCCCATCGATGACGTCTGGGGTCACGACGGTCAATGTGTTGATTATGACAATTTTGGGCGGTATGGGCACATTGGTTGGTCCAATTTTAGGGGCTGGCATCATGCAAATATTCAGTCAGTTCTTCTACACCTGGTTTGGCGCTCGCTGGCCATTGGTCTTTGGAATCATTTTTGTCTTGATTGTGATGTTCCTGCCTTATGGGATCATCGGCACCTGGCGTCTGCAGAGTTTCAAACTTAAGCAAGGCTGGCAGCGTCTCTTGGGGATGTTAAAAATTAAGGAATAGACCTGAACTAACTACAAAAGCCCGGGCCAACCCGGGCTTTTGTCATTTAAGTAGCCCCTGCCGGCTTTTGGAATCCAGCCCTTCAATCTCTGCCTATCTTATAGACCGTCATAAACTCCGAACCGAACGCCCGAAGGGAAGCCACGGCTGGATATCTGGGCAAAAGACCGAGCATATTGCCTTGAGAATACAGCCAGGCGGGGACCTGTTGACGCTTTTGGGCTTCCATCACCTGCAGCACAAGCCGGTTGACAACCAGGTAATCGGCATCGGTTTTCATCCCGAGAACAGTACAATAACAAAGGTGGACCCGCTCCTTATACGCCTCTGGGAGCACTTTTATGGCCTTGCCAAGCCCATCGGCGCTGTACCAATCGGTCGCGCAGATATAGATCTCATCCCCATCGATTTGATCCGCCAATTTCATGAGCATCTGGGTTTGGGATACGTTCCAATAGTCAAATTCATAATTCTGAGCAGGGTCTTTTCCGGCAAGGGGGTTGAAATAGACGTATTGAAACGGGTGGGAGATGCCGATCAGGATCGCGCAAACCAGCAACTGGAGCGCGACAGCCGAAACAACAACTATCCTGAGTTTGCCTCTGGCGCGTTCTACCAGGAAGCGCACTGCAGCAACCGCCAGGATTAGCATCGGACCGTAGAGAAAATAGAGATGCCGCCAGCTGTTATAAAGGATCGGTCGGCTGATGATCGCGAAAAGCAGGAAGGTCCAAATGAAGATGATGCAAACGAGGAGATAGGGGGTCGCTCTCGTCAATTCTTTGCGCTTCGTTCCGCGGAAAAATTCCACTATCGCCGTTACGTGCCCAAGCAGGGTCAATACCACGACGAGAATCGGCGTGGTGATCGCGATCATGGTTGGGATGTAGCTTGAGGGCACCGGCCGGCGCACCAAGCCCTGGAAATAGACCGCACCAGGCCAATCCGCAAAGTTGGAGGAGCGGCCGATTACATAGGCAATGTAATCA
>OBLN01000988.1_pt1 | contig 10131 bp, 8 predicted proteins | sample 1519301 | NCBI WGS metagenome assembly OBLN01 (sample SAMEA2452533, study PRJEB22499) | sediment metagenome | reverse complement strand
TATGCAACAACAGACGGAGTCATGATTTACCTCTTGTGCGGGAAAATCTGGGATGGCATTCATTCATGATGCTTCTCGTCTTGTCTGACATCATAATCCAAAATTTGCCGTCCTTGGAAATTTTGGATACACGCTCGCGCCTTGCAAAGCAAGGCTTCGCTTCACACGGTGCGCTCCCATCCTTGGGAGCGTATGCAACAACAGACGGAGTCATGATTTACCTCTTGTGCGGGAAAATCTGGGATGACATTCATTCATTATATTTCGTGTTTTGTCTGTTGTTACATGAGTATATATTTCGGTGGTGGAGAGATCGGAATGACCAAGAAAAAGCTGGATAGTGCGGAGATCCGCCCCGTTCGTAAGCATGTGAGTGGCAAAAGAATGACGCAGAGTATGAGGAGAAACATGTTTGGTTATACCTATTTTTTCACAGTATTTCTTTACAATCATCCAGAAATATTCCCTGTCCAGTTTCTTGCCGGTTCTGCTTAAAAAAAGATATCCATTATCAGACTCTTTCACAAAATACTCTTTCCGAACAGCAAGATAGCTTTCCATTTTTTCACGAAGACTTTCATAGAAAGGCACAAGGCGCTCTTTGCTCCCTTTACCCGTCACTTTGAAAATTCCTCTTTTCATATCTATGTCATTTAGTCTGATACTGACAAGCTCACTTACCCTTATTCCCGACGAATACATAGTCTCAAGCATTACCTGATCTCTGAAACCGAGGTGTGTCGAAACGTCGGGAGCTGCCAAAAGCTCGTCAACCTCTTTGAAATCAAGGAATGAAGGAAGCTTCTCCCATTTTTTTGGTTTAGTCACCAGTGTGACCGGATTTATCTTAAGTTCATGCTCAGTAATGAGAAAATCGAAAAAAGCACTCAGACCGGAGAGTCTCCGCAGAAGTGTTTCCACAGAACAGCCCCTTATCCTCAGCTCCGTCATGAACCCGATGATTTCCTTGAGGGAATACGGTTCTTCTCTGCCTGCTGTAAACTCATAAAAATCTTTTACATCATGAAGATAAGCCTCCACAGTGTTATCACTGGCGGAGTATTCGTACTTCAAAAATGACTCAAAAGCCTTGATATGCTTATCTTTATCCATATTCACTTTTACCACATCAGGCTCAAAGGAGCAATGGCGCTTTCTATAAGCAGAGATCAAAATAAAAAAAAATTCACTGTTAACTTATACCCAACCGTTTAACCTATCCGACTAAACAGTTTACTGCCATGTGGACATATGCCCTATTTCAAAAAGTTAGTGACTAATCATTCAGATTAGTTCTGAACATAAAATTTGGTATAATACTAATTACTGATAATTGACCATATTTAAAATTAAAACATTATTAAATAATATTAAAATAGATTAGTTTTTTCTATAATATATAACTTTTCATACATTCATATCATGGCATGAAAGTTTTGTTGTCAAACTCTGTTCTTAATAACAAAGATATAATTATAGTTTTTATCTATTAAACTTAAAATTAATCAATAGCTCTAAAACAAGAAAAAATAATGCACTTTTGCTTATAATATTAAAATTAGTGTTGACTATCTATGAACACAAAATTAATATTATCACAGATAAGTCAGGAGGATCTAAATGAGCAAACAGGAAAAAATAACACTGGAGGAAGTTCTCGATTACCATAAGGGCACACGTCCCGGTAAAATCGAAGTTGTTCCCACGAAACCCTGCTTCACGCAGAGAGACCTTTCCCTCGCATACACTCCGGGTGTCGCTGAACCCTGCCGTGTAATTGAAAAAAATCCCGAAGCCGTTTACGACTACACATCCAAAGGAAACCTGGTGGCGGTTCTTTCCAATGGCACTGCGGTTCTCGGTCTCGGAAATATCGGCGCTGCTGCCGGCAAGCCTGTTATGGAAGGAAAAGGCGTTCTTTTCAAAAGATTTGCAGATGTTGACGTTTTCGACATAGAGATCAACTCACAGAACCCTGATGATGTTATCAAGGCATGCGAACTCCTTGAGCCCACTTTCGGCGGCATAAACCTTGAAGATATTAAAGCACCGGACTGCTTCTATATAGAAGAAGAAGTCAAAAAGAAACTCCAGATTCCCGTTTTCCACGATGACCAGCACGGAACAGCGATCATCTGCATAGCCGCTCTTCTGAACGCTCTTGAAATTGTGGACAAAAAGATAGAAGACATTGTAACTGTAATCAACGGTGCAGGAGCCGCAGGTATAGCTATCGGGAAGCTTATGCTTCTTGTCGGCGCAAGAAAAGAAAACATATTTATGTGCGATACTAAAGGTGTTGTTTATACCGGAAGAAAAGAAGGTATGAACAAATACAAAGAGGAATTCGCACTTGTTACGGATAAACGCACCCTCGAAGAAGCAGTTGACGGTGCAGATGTGTTCCTTGGACTCTCAGCGAAGGGAGCCCTTACAAAACCCATGGTTAAAACTATGGCAAGAACTCCTATTATCATGGCTATGGCAAACCCTGATCCTGAAATCACTCCTGAAGAGGTTGAAGAAGTCAGAGGGGACGCCGTTGTCGCAACCGGACGCTCAGACTACCCCAATCAGGTTAACAACGTTCTCGGTTTCCCCTTTATTTTCAGAGGCGCACTCGATGTGAGAGCATCCGCCATTAACGCAGAGATGAAACTTGCCGCTGTTTACGCTCTTTCCAAACTTGCCAAGGAGGATGTACCCGAAAACGTATGCAAGGCTTACGGCGTAAGCAAAATAGAATTTGGAAAAGATTACATCATTCCGAAACCATTCGATCCCAGAGTTCTGACGTGGGTTGCCCCTGCAGTTGCGAAAGCTGCAATGGAAACCGGTGTGGCAAAGATGCCCATAAAAGATTTTGAAGCATACAAAGACCAGCTTGAATCAAGGCTGTCATTTGCCAAAGAATTTACCCGTCAGGTAATTTCAGTTGCAAGACAGCATCCTAAGAAAGTCGTATTCCCTGAAGGGGATTATGAGAAGATTGTAAGAGCCGCTAACAGAATCGTACTGGAAGGAATCGCCCAGCCTATCCTGCTCGGAGATGTTGAGAGGATCAAGAAGCTTGCCGCAGATATTAACGTTGACCTTACCGGTATCGAAATTGTTGACCCCAGATGCTCGGACAAAGTTGACGCTTATGCGGCACAGCTTTTTGAACTGCGCGGCAGAAAAGGCATGACCTTTGCAGAAGCAGCAAGACGCATGAACAAAATAACGGATTACTACGCTGCTATGATGGTTAAAAACGGCGAGGCAGACTGCCTTGTTAACGGATATTCCAGAAACTATCCTGACGCCATCAAGCCTCTGCTTGAGATTCTGCCTATGGAGAAAAACTATACGACTCCTTCAGGTTCATACTTCATGCTGTTTAAGGACAGAATGGTTCTCTGCGCTGACACAACTGTGAATATAGACCCCACAGCAGAACAGCTCGCACAGATTGCCCTTCAGTCCGCTGATACACTTCGGAAATTCCAGATTGAACCGAAAGTTGCGATGATCTCATTCTCCAACTTCGGCTCAGTGCGTATGGACAGAACCGTCAAACTTGAGAAAGCCATCAAAATAGTTAATGAAACCGATCCAAAACTCATAATAGACGGAGATATGCAGGCGGATACAGCAGTTTACCCGCCAATAGCAAAAGAAGCATTCTCCTTCTCAAAAATCAAAGGGGACGCAAATGTTCTTGTTTTCCCCAACCTTGAAGCAGGTAACAGTGCATACAAACTTCTCTGGAGACTCGGAAGCGGTATCGCAATAGGTCCTATCCTTCAAGGGTTTGAGCATTCGGTGCATGTACTCCAGAGAGGGGTTGATGTTACCGACATAGTTAATCTGGCCGCTATTGCAGTTGTAGACTGCATTGAAAAAACAAAATAATTCCTGCCTCACCCATTAGTAAAAAAGGAGTCCGACCGGACTCCTTTTTTAATGTTCAATTTCCTGCTTATTAAGCGTTATTATCTTGAATTAAGCGTTATTATCTTGAATTTAGCATATTCTTATGTTTAATTAGTCGGAAAGACTTATTCCAAAAGGTGATTACATTGCTTGAAAATATTCTTAAAAATGAACGAAGCATTTATCTGCTTCAGCATAAAGACAACCCTGTCGCATGGCAGCCTTGGAGCGATGCCACACTCAAACTCGCTCAGGAACAGGATAAACCCATAATGGTCAGCGTTGGCTATTCCGCCTGTCACTGGTGTCATGTAATGGAGAAAGAGTCATTTGAAAACTCTGAAATAGCTGAAGTAATTAATAAATACTTCATACCGGTCAAGGTTGACAGAGAAGAATACCCCGATGTGGACAAACGATACCAGTTTTACCTCCAGTCAACAGGCGTGAATGGCGGATGGCCGTTGAACTGTTTCCTCCTGCCCGACGGAACGCCATTCTACGGCGGAACCTATTACCCCAAAGAGCCCGGACACGGACTGCCGGCATTCAAAGAGATACTTGAGAAAATAGGTGAACTCTACCGCACTGACAGAGCCCATGTGAGACAAACGGCTAAGAACTACATCAGCTTTCTTGAGGAATTTAAAGAGGTTAAGTTTGATCTTGAACACTTTGAATCCACACCTGTAAGTGCCTTTGATAATGAATTTTACCGCATTATGGATATGGAAAACGGAGGTTTCGGAGCTGGCGCCCGCTTTCCGCAGATTCCTTCCCTGCTCTATCTTATGAAACGTTTTGAAAAGGAAAGGATTTCCGCCTTCCTTACAAAAACAACAGATATACTCTGCTCCGGCGGAATATGCGACCATATACACGGCGGATTTTTCAGATATACGGTTGATAAGGAATGGCGTACGCCCCACTTTGAAAAGATGCTCTACGACAACGCCCTGAACGCCATATTCCTCGCACGCATGTTTGACAAGACAGACAACATGCTCTACCTGCACACTGCACGTAAAGCGATAGACTTTATAATGGAAGAGTTTAACACGGAATTCGGTCTCATATCATCCATGGATGCTGACAGTCCGGACTCCAAAGGCAAGATGGCTGAAGGCTTCTATTATAAGATATTCAACCGTGATATGGTGCTTTTCAGCGAAGAAGATAAAAAGAAGCTGTTTGAACATGTTTTTCCATACGAGGGAGTTGCGGCATTTGCCAAGGCAGACTATGAAAGCAGAATCCTTGTTCAGCCGCTGATAGACAAACTCAAAGAAGGTTCGGTATATAAGACAAAACCCGCCAAGGACAATAAAGTTATTCTTTCTCAAAATGCCTTGTTTTGTAAGGCTTTGTTAGAGTATAGCGAAACAGCAGGAGATGAATATTACTTTGAGCAGGCAAAAATGCTTCTTGGCAAACTTGAGCATTTCCTCATAGACGGAACACACCTTAACAGGATCAACTACAACGGAGATATATTCAACTACGCCACTCTGGAGGACTATGCCTTCACTGCGGATATGTATATTAAATTCTTTGACATAACCTCAGAAAAGAGCTTCCTTGTTAAAGCAAAAACACTTCTTGAACAAGCTTTGGAGGAATTCACAACAAACGGACTTCTTCATCTGGACAGAGCAGGCAAGGTGCTTGAGACATTTGATGATTCCATGCCGTCTGCAGTGGGGTTGACTGCTGAACTGATAATACATAATAAAGAGCGTCTGGGGCTTGAGATAACTTCTGAAACAGAAAATTTTCTCGCTGACAGAGCGGTCAAGTATCCGACAGCTCATTCCACAGTTCTGAGTGCATTCACAGCCTAGAAAACTGAATCCGGCGTGTATGTTCAGCGCACGCCGGAAGCTTGCTTAATGTCTAATCTTGCAAGAAAAATATCAGAAACTGCTTCTGCTGCAAATGAGGAAGGATTCCCGTCCTCACATTCCAGTTCTGTAAGTTTTTTAGCACCGGCGCAGTATAAAAGCTGTGTCCAGAAAATGCTCATGAGAAAGGATATTTCCCTGGCATCGGCTTCAACTCCGGATTTTTCAAAAAAGTCTGTAAAATGGAGTTCAATATCTTTAAAACTATCAAACAGATAGATAAGCTGTACTTTGTCACGGCTGAACATTACCTTAGCTATCATATTTATATATGTGGCATATTTACTTTTCATCGCTTCAGCAAATATTTCTGATAATATATTCCTGAAAGTTTCGCCAGAAGGTCCTCCGCTCCCATTTTCGCAGTGTTTTTTGAATATTTCGCCAAAGTTAATACCGTTTGCAAGGAGGTGTTTTATGGTTTCATGATGAAGATTTTCCTTTGAAGAAAAATGGTACATTACAGTATTAAGCGAAACACCTGATTTTTCAGCTATTTCTCTTATCCCTACCGCATCTTTGCCTTTGTCCGCAAACAAAGCTGCGCTCAGTTCAAGAATTTTCAGTTTAGTGTCTTTCTTTTTTCTGGCCATAATTAAAAATGTCCCCCTCAAATGCACAATAACTTTCCGAACGTCAATGATAACAAAGTTAATCGGCTGGAAGTACGCAATTTTATACAATATTTTATGTATTTTTAATATGTCAAAAAACAGGTTTTCAAGCAAGGAATAAATGTTTTGTCATTATTTATCTTTACACTTCTTAACATTAATCAAAAAGATTCTCATAATTAACTGCTGCGGTTTTTCAGCACCGGTCAGTTCGCGGAAAAACAGCGCAGTCAACCGATAAGATTGATAAATAATTATAAAAGTCCTGACTTGCAGGCGTACGTTACAAGAGAGGCAGAATTGGATAAGTTTAATTTCTGAAGCATTTTATTCCTGTGGGTGTCCACAGTGTTTTTACTGATGAAAAGTTCTTCGGCTATTTCTCTGCTGGTTTTTCCGGCAGCTATAAGCTTTAGTACCTCACACTCCCGCAATGTGAGATTTCCTATGTTGCATGAAGTGCTTCCGTTACTTTTGGACTTAACTATCTTTTCAAGGTTACTGCGTGTTCTTTCAGTATCATCCTCGACAAATAAGAGATCATGAACATTATATTTCTGTACAAAATAGCTTAACAGCGGGTTATCTTCGGAAACGATAAAAACAAACCTGGCTGTTAAAAAAATTTCTCTGACCATGGCGACAAAGTCATCCGTCGCTCCTCTTGAAAAAATGTCAATAATTACAATTTCAGGGGTTATTTCCTTAATTGAAATCTGCATCTTTGCATTAACTGATTCAGATGCGAGGCAATTTAAGCCAAAATCAACTGCCATCGCCGCAATAGTTTCCCTATAGACGGTATTGGCACTGAATATTATAAAATTTTTCATACCCCACCAAAACATAAAATGCTTTTCTGCTTAAAAGATAGATGTATTCAAGATATGTGTAAATCCTCAAAAAACTGTATTTTAACATAATTTGTTAAAAAACAAGCAAAACAGCGTCTGTTTTAGTACGGATACAAAAAAATCAGGGTAAAGGATTGAAAGTAAATAATAAAAATTACCATTATGTGAACAATAAAAATTGTTCAAAGGGTGTGGATGCAAGTAATAAAGAGAAAAGAGAGTTAACTAGAAATTCAAAGATCGTTCATTATATCATTCATCTCGATAACACTTGCCAGATTAAAGTCTGCTGAACGTAGATCTTTAACTGCCTCATCAATTTTACTTTGTTCACCATTAACTCTGATTACGACGTCACGAATTTCGCCTTCTGTGTTTTTAATAAAAAAAGTCGCCAGACTGACAATATTCAACCCGTGACTATCTATAATTTTCGTCATTTCAGCCAATGCACCTTTTCTGTCCTCTAACACTATGGCTATCCTTGTACTCTGATGTGAGAAACCCATAGATTCCACAAATATATCAAAGAGATCTATTGCTGTAATAATTCCTGCAAGTTCGCCGGAATCATTAATAACAGGTAAACCGCCGAAACGTTTATCACGAAGAATAAGGGCAGCTTTCTCAATGGGTGTTTCAGGATGCACTGTGATAACATTCACATTCATCGCATCTTTTACCAACGTTTTGGCAAGCAGACGCTTCATTTCGTAAATATCAAGAGAGCTTGCTTTGGATGGTGAATACTCTTTAATATCTTTTTCAGTGATAATGCCCACAAGCTTATTATTCTCAACCACAGGAAGACGCCTTATGCCGTAGTCCTTCATTGTATGTTTTGCATCAAGTATTGTCTCATTCTGAGAAATTGTTATGACTTCTCTTCTCATCCAGTTTTTTACAAACATTTGTTGCTCCTACCTGCGGTTAAGCTGTTTTCTTATGTCATTAATACTGCTTACAGAAATAGTATCATCAACTTTGATTTCAGGCAAACGCAATCCGAATGCATTATAAAATGCTGCGCCTATCATGTCCGTATCCCCACTGGAAACCGCAAGAGACATGGTATCTGAACCATCGGAAAGATTGTAAATTTCCAGTCTGCCTGAAATTCTCTGCTCTTCACAAAACTTTTCAAACACCCAGAAGTGAATAAACACGCCTTTGAACTTAACAGAAGAATCTGTTCTGCCGAAAACTCCTGCCAGCCGCCCGTTTTCTATAAACGATAAGTCTCCGGTTGCAAGGCGGACAAAAGGGGTTGTCCCGCTCATAAAAGTTATAACTACCTCGCCTGTCTCTCCTTCTGCTGCGGGTTTTCCATCAACCGGATCAAGTATTTCTATAAACAATGTATCTGTATCCGCCTTCATGCCCCGCTCACCTGCGGTTTCGTAAGCAATAAGACCAGCCTCTGCAGTGCCGTAAGCCTGATAAGCTTTTATGCCGTAGTCACTGAAAAGAGTGAGTTTATCATCTTCTGTTAGCTTTTCAGCCATGAGAAAAGCTTTTTCAAGCCGACCGCTGCCATCCAGTTTTTCCAGACACTTAAAAAGAAAGGTCTTAGTACCGATAAAAGCATTTGCGTTTATCAAAAGGATTGCTTCAGCTCCTTTATCACTGTCAGCCGGACCCAGAGGATACACGGCGCATCCGCATTTCTCACATGCCTCATCAGCCATATCTCCGGCCGGACTGCCGTGGTAGGAAAAAGCATTAACCGCAATGTCTCCCTCCATAAACCCTGCCGCTTCAAGAGCTTTATAAAACCTGTAATGCTCGTATCTTTCGCCTTTAACATTATAAACAGGACCCGGAGAGGTGAATATTTTTGAAACATAGCCTCCTGCAAAAATAAGAGGAAGAAGAGTTCCGGCAGAGTGCATTTCAGAAAGTTTCTGTTTTGAGAGAGGAGTGATAAACTGAAAGGTTTCATAGTCTTTTATGAGAGAAGGCGATATTTCAGACCGCACAAAAGCGTCCTGAATCAGCGGATGAGCAGAGTTTTCTTTTATGAACTCCAGAACACGTTCAAAATCGCCTAGGAAAGCCATCTTTTCCTTCTCCTGTAATGTTTGACGTCCCTGAAGCTTTTCTTTTCAGACAGACCGAGATAAAACTCCTTAACATCGTCATTCGCCTTCAGTTCCTCTGTGGTGCCGTCAAGAACCACACGTCCATTCTCCATAATGTAACCATAATGAGCAGCAGAGAGCGCCATATTTGCGTTCTGCTCCACCAAAAGAATCGTTGTGCCCTCTTCCCTGTTAAGAGTAGTGATAATGTTAAAAATCTCTTTTACAAGCAGCGGGGCAAGACCAAGGGAAGGCTCATCCATGAGAATAAGCTTCGGAGCAGCCATAATCGCCCGTCCGATGGCAAGCATCTGCTGTTCGCCTCCGCTCATATATCCTGCAAGCTGGCTGCGCCTGTCTTTCAGCCGGGGAAAGTAATTATAAACACGCTCCATAGCAGTTGAAACGGTATTTCCCGGACGGGTGTAGGCACCTGCGATGAGGTTTTCCTCAACAGTGAGATCCTTAAAAACCCTCCGCCCTTCCATAACCTGAAAAACGCCTGATTTCACTATGTCTGCGGCGTCTTTTTTATCTATCCGCTCACCGTCAAACCAGATTTCCCCGTCAGTGATCTCACCGTCATCAGGGCGAAGAAGACCGCTTACCGCCTTAAGAGTGGTGGTTTTGCCAGCACCGTTAGAGCCGAGCAGGGCTGCTATACAGCCCTGCTTCACCTCAAGGGAAAGCCCCTTCAATACAAGAATCACGTCATTGTAAACAACTTCGATGTTGTTGATTTTAAGCATTATTCCGCCGATATATA
>OBLN01000986.1_pt1 | contig 10154 bp, 19 predicted proteins | sample 1519301 | NCBI WGS metagenome assembly OBLN01 (sample SAMEA2452533, study PRJEB22499) | sediment metagenome | reverse complement strand
GATTTTAGAAGCAGAAAAGGCCAGTTTATTTCAGCCAAACAGATCCATATCAGATAGCTCAAAATTGGATGTGATTGAAGGAAATGCAGCTTACCAGGTAACAAAGGTAACAGCTCCAGAACAGCCAAAAACAGGCACTCAGCCAAAGCAAACCATCCAGCCGGTTAGCGTGTCAGATCGTCCAATTTTTAGCATAGATCCAGTGGGAACGCTCGGAAGCATACAGGCCGGAACAGAGGATGGAGTTTGTGAATTTTGCGAACAGTGGAGGCCATTTGGAATATTCCTGGCAGTGATAGTAGCAATCTTTTTCACTCTTAGATCTTGAAACAATGGGGAAATGTAATATTAGAGAATTTAATCAGGCCAATGATCCCAATGAGATCAAGGTAACAACTCCGGCAGCTGCTCCAGCCGTTCCGGATAATATTTTTACAGTGGCCAGCCCAAAAACAGAGGATGAAGTCAAGGCCGTAACTCTGAAAAGAGGCAGTCATAAGATCAGAGGTTTTTTTCCAAACATCCAAACAGCTGCTCTGTATGAAAACAAGCAAATTGCCTTACCTCTGGATGGAGAATATAAAAGAGTGTTTGTTCATAAATTGGATGTTCAGCCTCCGGAATACTCGGAGGAATACGGTGAAATGATCAGCCGGTTCACAGCTGATATAACCATTCTGGATAATCCATTGCCTTTAATCCCTATTTTTTGGGGAATTGCTGGTATTGGATCTTTTACAGCTGGCTGGTTTTTTGTCGATAAAGTGGAAACATTTACAAGCACTGGAACCGGTAAAGTGGTTACAATTTTTGGAGCCATTATCACAATTATTTTAGGTATCATTGCAATCAGAGCAAAGGTGTTTTAAATGGATAATTTCATGTACATCATAGCAGCTATCATAGCTGGAATCATTTACCTGTTCAGCAAAGGATCCGGCTCAAAGGGTCTTTCCAGAATGCCGGATGAAATTGCTCAATGGTATCCGGCTTTATACAAAGCCTCAAGCACTACCGGCATAGATTACAGGCTCCTGGCCTCAGTGGTAGCACAGGAATCAGGTGGAGATCTCCAGGCCATAGGATCAGCCGGTGAAATAGGTTTGATGCAAATGAAACCAATTGCTCAGCAGGATATTTATGAAAACAATTTAACATCCAGGAAGGATGTGGCAGCAGATGGATGGAATCAGATACAGGATGGAGCAGCTTTTTTGAAACTCCAGCTGAAACGAACCGGAAATCTGTATGATGCACTCAGAGCATACAATCAAGGCTATCAAGGATCCAGATACAATAGCAAAGGCTCTGATTATGCAAACCAGGTGATCCAGAGAGCTGGAACCTATGGATTTGATTACCGATCATGGAAGGCAATAAATGAGTAATGACAGATGTGAAAATTGCAAGGATGGAAGAACAGATATCAACTTTACAAAAACAAAGATCTGAAATGGTTGAGGAAATCAAGTCTATCAGATCTGTTTTAGTGGTTCAGAGCCTTTTATTTATGGCTCAAATAGTAGGATTTTTTTTAGCACTAACTAATTCATAAAAAAGCATGTTTACACGTCAACCATACACAATACCGGCAGCCGGTGAATTTCTGAAAATTGATGCTAAAGGCCAGGCCGTTATTATTGAAAACATGCCGGTTTACGATACTCCAGAGGATGTGCCATTGTTTCACTACAATAGCAGATCAAACAGAGACCAGGCCATGTTTCCACAAAGTTCCTACGGTTATGATCCATGTGATGAATTTCAATCAATCTACATTCAAGGAACGGAAGCCAGTGCCGGTGATACTGTTTATCTATGGATTAATGATCACTATGTTGAAACTAAAATTAATATTGTTTTCACTTCTCAGTTTTCAACGATACCAGGCACCACATTTACAAAAACTGCAAATGATGTAGCTCAAAGCCTCTCAGAGCTGGAGCTTATAAAGGATGGAGAATTGCCATCAAAGATCTATATAAGTGTTTCTCCAAGTGCCGGAAATGATGGAATCAGATGGGCTATTGATACCGATCCAGTGCAGGGAAATGACACGCTGGGACATCTTTTAACTCCAGATATGGGAGTTTATGAAATCAAAGAAATTGCATGGATTTTAGCCTTTCGGTTTATAGCTGTAAATAATGCTGTTCCACAAACTTTGAATATTACTCCGGAGTATTAATGAGCTTATCAGTAACCAAATCAATAGGCCGGAAGGGTAAAAGAACAAAATTTAAAGTTCCATCAGGAATGAGAGGCTTTTCATTCAAAATAAATAGTGGTTCGACAGGGTTCACAGTCAATCCGATAGAATATAGAACCACAAATCCGGTAGCTGCTCAAACTATTATAAGAGTGAAGGAGCAGGATCAAAGTTTCTCTGATCATCCTCCATTTGGTATAATTTCAGTATTAAACAGCCGGTTTGCCTCCAGAAGCTGGAGTGCAACACCAGCAAATTACAGGCTTTATCAGAGGCTTCTTTATAGCAATCGTTTCAATTTCAACTTTCCAAGCAATGAAAGAAATGAGGAACCAATAAATGAATCTTTTAATTGTGAGGAACAAAGAGATACCAGCTACAATAACTGGATCCAGGATAAAGGAATTATAACATTTGAAGGGGGTGGCCTTGATGATTTCTATCAATTTCAAATTGATAATAGAACAACCGATTCCCCAACTGTTCAAACTACATGCGAAGCAAATTATAAAATGGAAGGATTTCTAATAGTTCCGGAAAAGGCCTTTGTAAGTGTTGAAGCAATGCCAGGTTATCCGGGAATTTGCACAGTTAATGAACTATAAAAAAAAGCCTGGCAGGAATCGGACACCTACCAGGCTTAAATAACAGAACACTAAAAGATCGGACAATATGCACACATATCAAAATCAACCGGCTCCATCAAACATTGATCACTTAATCAGCCTACGCAGAAAGGCTGGCCAGTTTGCACAAAGGCAATTTTCACAGGATCAATCCATCCATTCTCAGGATCCTGTTTTTAGAAAAAGAATAGAATCTCAGCTCTATCACGAACCCATAATCAGGATAACTGCGGGAGGTGTTGAATTTGCCTCCAGAACGCTTATCTCTCCGGAATACGAACATCTGCTTCATAAACTCGGTAAAGCAGCCAGAGCAAAGCGAGAGAGGCAACTCCGATTAGATCAGAGGATTGAAGCCAGCCAGGTTAAGCGACTAAAGCCGGCGGAGCCGGCTCTCGGTAATACAGGAAATAACCTTGAGAAATTCGAAAAGATAACAAGAGAAAAGCGTTACAGAATCCAAAGATTCATCCAAAAAAACCGGCTGCCAGGAAAAAGGAAATGCGATTGTGGAAAAGGCCATGAAACAGTTTATGAGTGTGAGGAATGCCGGAGGCCTGGAAATACGGTTTGTACATGTGGAAGTCCAATTGATGATTATGTTGAGCTGAAATCAAACAAAGAGCATGGAAATATTACCACATCCGGAGTGGCAACGTGTGGATCTGTTTGGGCTTGTCCGGTTTGCAGGGCAAAAATAGCAAATGAAAGAGCAAAGCAGCTGAATCAGATCTACAATGAAGGCCAGCAAAAAGGATGGAATTTTTATATGTGCACTTTTACCATTCCACATACCGGATCTGATAACCTGGCCAAATTGTATGGCTCCAGCTCTTTGGGTGTAGGCCTTTCCGGAGCATTCACCAAGTTCCGGAGCAGTTACATGTTCTCAAAAAAGTTTAAGAATAAAAGCTACATAGGTGATATAAAAGCGGTTGAAATAACTTGGGGGCATGTGAATGGTTTCCATCCTCACTTACATTTTATTGTGATCACTAAAGCTGATCTGGATGTTGATCAATGGGAATTTACATTCCTAAAAGAATGGCAAAGGCAGTGCATAAACTCTGGCCTTGAGCCTCCAAATGAGAGAGGCGTAAAAATAGATAAATGTGTAAATGTGGATCAGGTTGAATATTTGAGTAAATGGAGTGTAGGTTCAGAGCTGCAATCAGACCAAGTCAAGAAGTCAAAAGGCCTTAATCATTCCATTGCAGAACTTGAATACATGGCTATTGATGAATATCAAAGATCATCCGGCATGCATCCAATCAGCCTGGATAAAATTTGTGGAGTGCTACGGAGCTATTACAAGGCCATGCATGGCCAGAAGCAGCTCCAGTATGGGAACACTCAAACCGGATGGAAAGATGAAATACTAAAAGATGATCCGGATGATATAGATCTGATGGAAGATCTGGAGGAAAATCAGGAAATAACACACTCAGATGTTTGTGTGTTAACTAAAGATCTTTACCAGGAACTCCGGAAAAAGGATCTGTTTTCTGAATTAGTGGAAGCACTTGAGCATCTGGAGCCGGATCTGCCTGGATTCAGTGAACTTGCCTATCAAAAAGCAAAAACAGTGCTGTTTTATATGAAAATACCGGATAAAGGATTGCTGCATCCTGGAGAAACTATAACCGGTTAATAATTTCATAAATGGAATGATGCCTGCATTAGATCCGGAGGCGGCCGGCCTGGAGAGGTTGCCAATTTTGAAAAGTGCCGGCATCATTCCGGAATTTTTTATCTGCATTTATAGCCTGTATAAAGCGTTTTTTTAGTTCTGGCCATTGAAAAATATTTCAGATTTGGAAATCTCTCAAGGTTCCTTATATTTCATTTGTGAAATAATTCACACTTAATTTAATAACAGAACAATGAAAGCTTATCTATACAAAAAGTTACTGGATTTGGTTATAGCCTTATTGCCAAAAATGCAAAACTTTGCACTGGATGATCTAAGCCAGGCAATATATGAGGAACAAATAAAGAGGATAAAAAATGAAATACATAGTTAATCAAACAAAGTGCATGGAGTTAATTCAGAACTGGAAACGCAAAGGCTGGTATCTGAATCAATCGGAAAAAGCTGATCTTTTAGGCGTTTCCACTTCGGTAGTGAACCGGCTCCAGAATGGAAACAAAAAGTTCAACGAACTAAAAGCAGAACAGTTTCTAAAATTTGCTGAAATGCTCCAGGTTCATCCAATGGAATTAATGGAGAAATCAAAATGAGAACAGAAGTATTAAAAACATGCAATTTAACTGTAAGAGATCAAAGCATTCCTGGAATATTTACATCCGGAGCAGCTGAAAATTTAAAAGGATTCATCTTTCACTTTGATATTACTGCCAAATATCGAAAAAGATTTGATCTGGATGATTTCGGCCTGGTAATATTTAAAAGATCTGGAGAAACATTCTTTAAATGTACTCTGGAGTTTATCAGAATGAGTATGATGATCAATTTGAGAATGGAGGATTCATTTGAGCCATATAAAAAATTTGGCTGGTTTGATTTCAGAAAAAGATCTCGGAGTCTATTATTTCAAATCCAGTTATATTTATCACCTGAATTGATGGAGTTTGAAACAGACTATCAGCTAAACTTAGTCAACATGGATGATCAGATGATCCAGAAAAATTACTCAAAGGCAGTAATGAGAATAACAAAGCTGGAATATGATGGAATCTACGAATCAGATTACAGAGATTTCTATAAATTTGATCTGGAGGATTGAAATGAAGCGTAATAAATGGATCATAAATAATGTGGAAATAGCAGTGAAGGATTCAGCCATTAAAAAGCTCTATTTAGAGGCTTTAAGTAATGGCTTTAATAACCAGCTCGGATTTGATTGCATAAAGTTTGAGAGCCTTGACAGAGGCATTGAAATCAAAATTGATGTAGATCCTCAAAGCAAAGTAAATGGTTCCTATGTACTGGAACTAAAAACCACAGCCATAGATCAAAAAAGAGAATATTACACAGTAAGTACATTCTCAATAATTGACTATTTAAGAAACAAACCACAAAAACAGATAACAGAACTATGAAAAAGTCATTTGATATAAATATTACCAGTTACCAGTCAAAAACAGTGGTATCAATAATCAAAGCAAACAGTATTTTTTTATTAACAGGTGAACAAATAGAAAGCATCTTTTTTGAAACATTTGATAATAGAATAGTAGTTTACATTTCAGATTGTACTCTTGTTTGTGAAAATGCTTGGGAGTGGAAAAAGGCAAAAAATCTGATTTTAGCAGTCATGCCAGATCAGAAATCTTTAGAATGGCATAAGAAAAAGCACAAAGCACATCCATGTTATCAGGATTACAGCAAATAAAAAATTTAAGGCCTTTGATAGAGGCCTTTTTTTTGTTAATATGAAACTCACTTAAAATAAAAAGCTCTACAATGTTTAAGAAAATAGGCCGGTTTATAAAAAATACTGTTATCGGAGCCGTAAAAGGCTTGCCAATTGTGAACATCATTGGTGAAATCAAAGATCTGAAACTGAAACAGGCAGCTGAAACCTTAAAGAATCAGAACATTCTCGGATCCGTATCTGATCCAGAGATAAAGCAAACAGTTTACAAGCTCCTGGATGTGATTGATGATGGAAGGATCAATGAATCAGTAGATCAAAAGCGATTTGATAAAATTGTTCAGCTGATCTTTTCGGCAATTACATCCGGAATTACAATCTACATGCTGCTAACTCAGGTTAGTTTATAACTCTCACATAAATTTAAAGCTCTATGAAAAGTCAATATTTCGATACCAATCTCAATGTGTGGATCCTCCAAAAAGATGGAGAATTCGTTCGTCAATCTCGGCATAAATTCGCTGGAGTGGTTATTCGGCCTGCCTTCAAAACTTCTGAATCAGTAGTTCCGGTATCTGATGCCGTTGCAATGATTGAACAGATGGATGATCCAGAAAAGATCAACGCTTTTTTCAATCCGGAAAAAGATGATCGTGTTACAGTTAAGAGAGCAGCTCAAGCTCGCTTAAAAGAATTGATCCAGGAATAACATGAAACCGGAAAAGAAGATCAGCCAGCATTGGAATCCGAGATCCGGCCTTTGGTGTTACCTGGAGAATGGCAGAATCAAAAAAACTTCTGAAAGTAAATTTGATGGAGTGCCGGTAACAAAGGGAAAAGAAGCCTATCAAAAACCGGATGCAGATGATAAAGAGCAAACTAAAGAGGATCTGGAAACAGATAAAAAACCACAGCCAGAGGATAGTAATTCATCTGGCATTGGTATGTTCTAAGATCATCTGGAAGCTACTGCCTAAAAAGAGAAAAGAACAATTAACAGAAAAGGCCACAGATAAGGCCATTGAATATGGAATCGAATACTTTGGATCAAAAATTGAATGATGATAATCTGGATCAGCTCGAAAGGCTCCAGATGGAATATGAAGATGAAACAGCCACAGAGAATAAAAGTAATGCAGAACAGCCGGATGATTACGGGCTTTCGGAGCTGTTCGATCTTGAGGAAATACTTCTGGAGGCTGAAAGATTTGGTAATGATTCATTGAAGCAGCTGCATCCGGAAATGGGATTTAAAGAAAGGATCATTGAGATCCATTCGAAGGGAACAGCCAGGATGCTTAAAAAGAATTTCAGCATCCTTGATAAGATTGATGAAAATCCAGAGGCAGCTCTTACAGCTATGACAGCATTAATGTTTTTAGATCAGGCCAGAAAGTTCAGAAAATTAAAGGCAGCCGGTGAAATAGCAAAAAAGGTGGATAAAGATGAAGCATGAAATAGACCATATTTTAATAACCGGTAAAAAGAATCACGGAAAAACACACTTTACTAAATGGCTTATTCCTCAGCTTATTGATCCGGTGATCATCATAGATCCAATGAATGAATATGCTGATATCTCTGATCATGTTCATTCTGGTTTTTTAGAGCTTTCTCAATCCATAAAAGAGAACAAAGGAATAAAAAAAGGTGTACACTGTTTAAAGGTTTTAACCAGGAAAGATGCTCTATTCGCTCTCAGAATGCTTGCAAAAATCCAAAAAAAAGTTACAATTGTTTTGGAAGAGGCAGACAAATGGTGTGCTCCAAATAGCGTAAATAAAGACGTTCTGGAAATGACAGATACCGGAGCACATTTTGGAATTTCTTTATTGTTTGTGGCCAGAAGGACAGGCAGAATAGATATCAACCTAAGAGCACAGACTACCTTTAAAGTTACATTTAAGCAGACAGAACCGGCAGATCTTGCAACTCTTGACAAAGAGCTGGAGGATAGTAAAATTGTAGCTCAGTTAAACAAATATGAATTCCTGGTTTATGGTGATCATATCCCAAACCGGTTCAAAAAACTCACATTAAACAAAGTTTCAAAGCTATGAACGCAAAGATGAAATCATTCCTATTGACAGTGGCAGCCGTAATTGTAGCCGGTGTAGTCCAGAAATATATTTCTCCTTACCTGCCTTAATAGGCCGGATCATTAGAGATCAAACCAACTCCAAAAACTAAAGACAAATGAAAAAGATTTTTATAAAGTCCGGATCCGCTAAAAATTCAGCAAAGGTAGTGGCAGAACTGCCGGTTGCAAATATCATGGGCATCCTTCTCACGTTGGAAGGCACTACCGATGCCGGCCAGACCTTGACAAAAGATGATATCTGTACCATGCAGCTGCTCCGGAACGGTAGAACGCTCCAGGATGAAGATTTCAGCCTGTATTTTGATTACACTGATCTAAAGAATGGTTTCAACCTGGCAACCTTACCAACAGCCGGAGCCAGTGAAATCAGTGCCGTAATTCCTATGGCACTTCCATCATTTCCAAATGTGCTCCAGGTGAAGGATATCAATGAAGCCGTTCTCCGGTTGAATTTCAAAGCCATCCTGGATACAAGGTTTGGAGCAAATGCAGCTAATTACAGATTGGATGCTTTGGTCGCTGATGATGTTTATGAGAGTTATGAACTGAATGTTCTCTCTCAGGATTTCCAATTCGCTGGAGCTGGAACTCTCTCAAATCCTCTGGCTTTCCGGAATGTTCACTCACTGTTTATCAAAGATGGTGATGATATCCTGGATGAACTCACTTATGATGTGGATGGTGAAACGGTTGAACAGAACGCTCCGATCATTGTTTTGTCAGCCATTACAAATCTGATCAATCAGATTGAGTCAACTGGCCTGGATTACTATGAAATCAGAGTGGCAGAATCCGGAATTGTGGAAAGCATGTTCAATACCACAAACAAACTCCAGATTAAAGCAACTGGAAACGGTGTTGTGGATGTGATTGGATTCAGTGCTGATTTCAGCAATTCCAACTGGAGAGCAAACGCTCAAGCAGTGGAAGCTCGAATGAATGCGAAGCGTAACAAACTCCAGCAAAATCCAAATTCACAGCTGCCTAAAGTAGCCAGCCGGTAAAGTTTAAACCCCATATAAAGGCTTGCTGCATTGGATAGATGTGGTAAGCCTTTTTTTTAATCAGAGGATAAAATTATGTTCGGTGATAAGATAAAAGGTTTATTTACTACCGTGATCAACGCTCCACAGAAGGGAATCGAATTTCTCAAAGGCTTACAGCTGGATATTTATGAGGAACTCGGAGCACTTGGTTCAGAGGCAGAAAGTTCAGCAAAAAATTTCTACGCTGGAGAGGCTGGAAGCAGTGCCGGTGTTTGGCTCTCAAACAACTGGCAGAAAGCAGGTTTTAGCCTGGTAATAGTGGTTATTTTAATATCAGTGTTGAGAGGTAAATAATGGCTTTAGGAACTCTTACAGGAATTGCAGCCGGTGGAGCCAGTGCACTTGGAATAGATTTTAGTTTTAAAAATGTGTTTTCTGGCCTTACAAGTATTTTCAAGCGTGAAAGCTGCTCCGGAACGGATAAGCAAAAAAGGCAGGAACTCGAAGATCTTATGAGGCAGTATTTTACTACTGATGATTACAGATATCTAAGCAACCTGGCCAATTCTGATATCTCTCCAGATGCCAGATCCTTTGCCTATTTTTTTGCCGGTGGTGGTGATTGTTTCCACAAAAATGTTGGAACCGGTGATCAAAGGTTCCTTGATCAGCTACCAATCCGATTGGAAAAAAGAGTAAGAGAAGCAAACCAGGCACAAATTAACACTGGAAACAGTGTAACACAGGCCGGAGTAAAAGCCGGTTCAAATCTTATGGTTATTGTGGTATTGATCATCATATCAGGTTTTTATTTCATAATGCAGCAGGGAAAATAAAATGATTTTAGAAGCAGAAAAGGCCAGTTTATTTCAGCCAAACAGATCCATATCAGAT
>OBLN01000985.1_pt1 | contig 10157 bp, 13 predicted proteins | sample 1519301 | NCBI WGS metagenome assembly OBLN01 (sample SAMEA2452533, study PRJEB22499) | sediment metagenome | reverse complement strand
GCCGGCTACAAGACGTTTTCGCATTTAGGACCCGGGGGAAATTTAAAGCCTTTTGACCGTTTTGTAAAAGATGTCTGTAAAGCTGAGGACTGGGAATCGATATTTAAAGCATACAAGGTCACTCCATCCTTACAGACAAAGGACAAAATAAAGAAGAAAAGAAAAATCTTGGAGGATTCATTTAATTTAGACCCCGAGCAAACGGAAATTTTTCACTTAAGGCTATCTAAAAAATTTAGAATTCATGGCTTTCTTTATGAAAACAGGTTTAAACTTGTATGGTTAGACCCTGACCACGAAATTGATGATATGTCATAGAAATTATGTTTTAAGCGGTAATAACTTACTCAACTAATCTCATATGAGCAACTTGCTTATATCACATCTTTAATTCTTTTCAATCAAGCAAACATAGCCTGAACGTTCAACATACTCCAATTGTGTTCCTTTCTTCCATCCTTTAAGATCCGCAATGGATTTAGGCAGAGTTAAACTTAATCTATTTGATGATTCTTGGACTTTTACCTTCGTCATAAATCCACCTTAACATAAACATTAATGTCGACATTACAGATAAGATTAATGAGAAAGATAAGAAGAACACAGGATAAAGAAATTACCATGTAATATATGTAGTTTTAACTGTTATATTACAACAATATACTAACGCTTACTACAAGAATAACCTTTATATTGTTTTGAGAGTATAGATTATTACATGCCGAGGAATCCAAACAACCCTAAAAAATCCATTTCTTTAGATGAAAAGTTAAACAGAATGCGTGAAAGATTAAACGAAATCGACACCAACAAAGGCAATATTAATTTAGTAAATAAATTTATCAACTCTCTAATCATGGACGGGTTGAGCCGGCAGAGCTGTATAACCTATATAACTTCCTTAAGATATGTTCTTCAAAACACTGAGATTGACTTTGAAAATGTAACAAAGGAAGATATCGAAAACGTGTTAATTACCCTTGAAAGTTGGACAGCGGTTAGCGGAAGGAATACAGGAAAGCCATTGTCCCCATTCACAAAGAACACCATTAAGATGCAGCTAAAGCGATTTTTGCAGTTCTTAGGTCAAGATGACACCGCAAACGTGATCAGATGCAAGAATCTCAAAGGTACAAAATTACCTGAAGATCTACTTACGAAAGATGAAGTATTGATGATAATTGACCATGCAGGAAGCCTTAGGGATAAAGCCCTTTTTGGATTGCTTTATGAATCGGGATGCCGAGCAGGGGAAATATTGTCAATGAAGGTAAAAAACGTTGAATTCCTAAATAACGGGGGGTGTGCTGTTACATTTCCGAAAGGGAAAACTGGCCCCAGGAGAGTATTAATTTTCAATTTTGCGTCGTACCTTCGTCAATGGATGGAAGCACACCCACTTAAAGACGAACCGGAAGCCACAATGTGGCCGACATCAGATTATAGGAGTGCTCCTTTATCGGATGTTGGTTTGAGGTATCTACTCCGAGAGACCGTCAAAAGAACAGGAATAAAAAAACGTGTATGGATTCATGGTTTTAGACATTCCAGAGCAACACACTTAGCAGAGCATTTAACAGAACAACAAATGAAGAAGTATCTCGGATGGTCAGCCGGATCCGACATGCCAGCAACTTATGTACATCTTTCCGGAAAGGACATTGATAACGCTATTAAAGTAATGCATGGTATCGAAGATCCTGATACTCCCATCGATACAATGAAACCTGGTAAATGTCCTCGCTGTCATGAAATGAACCCACCAAAAGCAAGGTACTGCTTTAGGTGTGGCCTTATATTGACAAAGGAACAGAGCCAGACTAACGAGGACACACTAAATGCCATACTCGATAAGCTGAAACAAAACCCCGGACTATTGTTAAATGCTTTATCAGAAACTAAACAAAACAGTGAGTAATTTTTTTCTCACTGTTATTCATTATCGCTGATTAGAAGCTCATTGATATTTCATTTTTACTACTTACCTATAATACAGTATTGAATTGTGTTTAGTTAGTTAACTTTCAATCTCATTAATTGGCTCAAAGGGGAATAATCATTTATCATCATATCGATATGAAATTTAATTTGGTCTTTTGTTTCTTCTAATAGGCTTTTTTCGTTGAATGAGAACGAATCGATTTTTATTTGATCAAAGGACTCTTTTTTGCATGTTTCGGCATATTTTACGGGATCAATTGGTAGCATATTTAAGCGATCTTGAAGGCTCCCAGAGCCCAAATAAATATTTGAAAATTCAAAATGTTTATACAACCGCGATTCTTTGTTGGTAATAGTGATCATATTTGTGTCATCATGGCCAATACACCCCTGTATTTCAGGGTTTGTCAACGTACCTAATAAGTCTCTGAAATAAAGAACAAGCCAGAGAGACCCGGGCGCTTTTGTTTTAGAAAATAAACTGTTGCTTCTCCGTATAAATTCCTGTGGTGGTAAAGCTGCTTTGCTAAGAGTTTCAATATATGGATTAAAAAAATACACATCGATGTTAGGCCGTGTTTTCCAATAACTAATATTGTCTCGGTAATTTTCGGGGAGCGGAAATCCAAACGATTCCATTTTTTCTTTAAAGCCAGGTTTATTTTCAAATAATGGAAATGATATTGCCTTCAAAGATGCTTTCCCTAACTGCGTACCTGTATTGAATAGAACATAAGGATTAATCGTATATTCTTTTTTGTTATTCTGGGTTTCAGCAGATATAATCAGCCAATCATTTTCCATTTCAGCGAGGATTGGGTATAATTTTGTAGGGTGCTGAAGGTTTTTTGTTTCCGGTACATCCCACAAGTTATTTTTTATGGCTTCTGAAAACTGCTTTCCAATTTCATATCCTGTGTTTGGTCCTTGGTGAAGCAAATAAAAGTACAGTATTAGTTTTATTGGTTTATCAAACAATCCGCATTCCATACAGAAGTATATACCATTATAGGTATATAAAATTTATACTTTCAATATGTACCTGAAAAAGAGAAAATAGGTCTATATACTTGAAAATTGATTTTTAGGTATAAAAATAATTTAAATAGTTTTATACCATTGTACTTTTGGAGGTATATATTATGCTTCAAAGGAAAGTACAGAGATACAACCGCAGTAAAGCCATTGTAATTCCTTCACATCTTTGTGACCTTATTGGAATTACATTTGGTGATATTATAAATTTTGATACAGATGGTAAAAAGATAGTAATAACTCCGGCTTCCACGGACCGCCAAGTACCACAAGAAGCCGGAGCCTGCGCACAACCCGGAGGTTATGCAAATGAGTAAAGCGCCAGCATCCAATATAGACCCATCGTTATATGCATGGGCCAGAGACTTTTGCCAGGATCGGAAAGAGTCCATTAATTACTTTTTGAAATTCGGGACACCCATAGAGAAGGCCCTTGTTAGCAAGGTCGTAGAACTTGCGGAGGCTCAGGCATGACCGAACATAACCCCTTGCCGACCCGTGAAGCTGTCGAAAGATGGTATCAGAAGGTAACGAAAGCCGGGAAGTGTCCAGAGTTCGAAGGGTGGCCGGATAACCTGTTTAGGAAAAGTGCCGCTGAAATCACCGAGTATCTGGCCGACAGGTTCAGGCAGACACAGGATATTTACGAATATCACCTTTGTATTTTGTACCTGAAGTATAGCATCCCTGATGAGGAGCTTTTCACACCTTGGAAAGAGTCACAGAACTATGCCAGATTACAGGACACCCATACTAACCCCTTACCTGAAGATATGACCGCCCAGGCGAGGCATGGCGAGGCGTGGGAGGGGCAAACAGAGGCTTCCTGGTGGTGGAGTGAATGAGCGCACAGACCATGCCCCGAATATTACCGCCAACCGGAATTATTACCTTTGCAGAACTTGCAAAGTTTTTGCAGGTATCGGACCAAACGTTAATAGACAATCTCAAAAAAGAAAATATCCCCATCCTAAAACTTGGAAATTTCCGGAGGATGTGGCTTATTCGGCTTGAAGATCTACACGGAACACAAGAAGAAGTTAAGGAGGGTGTGCAATGAGGAGCAAAAAGAGTGGAGTAGCACACCCAGGAATTGATATAACCGATAGTCCAGTTAGTAAAATGTACCAAGAGGTTATAAAAGTTACCTTTGAACGGGTGACTATCCCAGACGGAACTTACCGCCATAAATTTTGTGGCTCCGTATTGCCGGAAGGTTACATGATACGTCAAGAAGGCATCGAGAAGCACAAAGGAAGGACAAAACGCACAGGATGGGGGCCGGAAACGATGCGGGTTAGTTCTGCTCCTTGTGTTCTGTCTGCAATCGGGACTATAGGAGAGGATGGAAGCACTAACCGAGTACAGATCACCTTTGCCGATGGGACCGCTACCCAGGCTAAGCAGGTATGGGTTGACACCGCTACCGCACTTAACCGCAGGATAGCCGGGATACTTCGGGACCTGGGAGCGATCTGTACGAGCAGTGACGGCCAGAGGTTAGCTGATTACTTCCGGGACTGTTACATGCTGAGAATGCAGGAAGCAAGGGGGCGTTTAGGGTGAGATTCCGGGTAGTTGCAAAGATTGAACATAGATCCCACCTGCAGGAAGCAAAGGAAAAGTCACTAATCCGGGATATCTGCGGGACAGCACCTAGGCATAGCATATTCACTGGAAGGAAGGAGGGACTAAATGGGCCATTCTAATCCATTTAGCCAGGAATCAAAGGCAAGTACAACCCTTGAATCCATTGTCGATATGATTGAAAGGGTTGTTAAGTCTCCTTCAATCAAGAACGGGGAAACCGGAGTTTATCACATTTTTTTAAATGGTGCTGATATCGCTGTTAATTCCGCACATATGACACGGGGGCCGGGAAGATTCCGCACTTTGTATTTTGATACTTTCGGAAAGTTGCCTTATATCGCAAAAGAAGAATGGCCGGTGTTTGTGGAATACATAGCCGGGATTGCGGAAACGGGTGAGTATGAAGAAACGGCGGCAATCATGGCGGCGGACCTACTCTTTGAAGAAATGGTTAACTCTTTTGAGATCACACCCGATAAAGAAGTGTTGCGGAACCGGGATTGCTGCTACTATTTTGTAGAGCATAACCCCCATGGTGAATTGTTCTATGTGGTTCCGGGGGCCACCGTTGCGGCATTGCTTAAGGAAATTAATATTAAGGCATCTCCAGAGGATGTTAGTGAGGCAATGGTAGCACGAGGTTACAAGAGAAGTAAGACCCACGGAGTTAAAGCCGGAAATAAAAATATTTGGTGTTGGTGGTTCCTGGAATCTGCAATTAAGGCGGCTATGCCTGATTTGGAGGAAACTGTATGATTTCTGGAATTTCTGGTAAGATTCTATACGTTTACTTTTTACTCTTTAGGTCGTCTTACCGGTCTTACCATCTTACCTATATATTAAGGGATAGCGTTTTTTTGGTAAGACCCCTATGTAAAATGGGTCTTACCGGTCTTACCGATGGGGTGTTTGTATGACCCGGTTGGCAGTACTCGGAGCTCCAGGGTGTGGAAAAACTCGCTTTTTGATGGGTGAGTATGTCCGCATGATCCCCGACAATCAAATAATCCTGACAACTTTCAGCCGTGACACTGCGGATGATATCCGGTGCAGACTGTCCGATGTAACGGGCAGGGAGCTAAAAAAAGATACAGTAAACACCCTACATGGTGTATGTTATGAGATGTTGGGCGGGAAAGGACACGCTGAACTTATCGAATCAAAGGACAGCGAAGCATTCTATAAAGACACCGGGTTAAAAATGTCATTTAACCTAGATCCCCAAATTTCAGAAGGTCGTAAAGGTTCCCTCATAGAGTGTGTGTCCTGGCTGAAGAACACCGGCACATCACTAAGTAGGATAGTGGAATATCCCGGATGGATGGATATTAAGCAGGCACCTGCGAAAGCGAGGGAGATAATCAAAGCTTATGAGCAATGGAAGCAGGAAAACAACAAAATAGATTTTACCGACATGCTGGATCATGTAAGGAAAGATGGAATAGTACCCGATACCGATGTGTTGATGGTGGACGAATTCCAGGACCTGACAAAGTTACAACACGACATATTTAAAATATGGTCTGCCGAAATCGAAAACATCATAATAGCCGGTGATCCTATGCAGTCCATCTATGAATTCTGGGGGGGGAGTCCAGAATACTTTAATCAATTTGATGGTGACAGAATCGTATTGCCTAAATCGTACAGGCTCCCTTCCACAATCTGGAACTATGCGCAGGCAATCGCAAAACAGTGCGGAATGGATACGCCGGTAATCGAAACCGGAACACACCCAGGAATGATAAGGAAGCTTACACATAAGCAGTACGTTAATGATGTTTCGCTGTGGGGAGGCAAAACCGGTTTTAGAGTTTATCACTTGATAAGGTCCAACTATCAGGCCAGCCCAATAACCCATATACTCGCTGATAATGGTATTTTGTGGAATGGTCTTAACGGTTGGTCGTTGTCGGAGATTTCCGTAACAAATGCCATAATTTCGGCAAGGTCCGGCAATGCACTTACCCCCCAAGAATTAGCGGCATTGGTTGAAAGTTACCCAAACGAGTTATTTAACGCAGGTAAAACAAAGGCTGCAACCCTTGAACAAATAAATAATCTGAATGCTCCCCAGTTCCCCGGTGGGTGTGGTGTGGTATCCGACAAGCTCTATGATATCCTCCTATCAAATGACCCAGTTTCATATATGAGCAGGCCGGGGGAATTGAAAACCAAAAAAATAAACAATGTTCTGCGTTTGTACAACAGACCCCTTACACTTGACGATTTCAACACTTCATTACTTACTATCCATGCAAGCAAAGGACTTGAAGCAAACCGGGTATTCTTGCATACCGGAATAACCGGAAACATAAAAAAGACCACGCGCAGGAACAAAGGAGCAGAAGCAAGGGTTTTTTATGTTGGTGTATCCCGTGCAATCGATGAACTGTTTATAGTGAAAGATGCAGGCGATAATTACAGCCTTCCGGGGGTGGCAATGTGAGCGTTACAAGCTGGACCTTTGAACACTACAACAGGCCAGAGGTAAAAGAGATCATCCTGAGCTTATCCCAGGAAGGGCCGTATAGCCGGTGGGGATGTGGTGACGGTACGGGATGGTATAAGCAGGACTTCGGGGAAAAGAAGGCCCTTAATCTCAGTCAGGAAGCCGATTACAACCGCATCGTAGCCAATCACAGAACACTTTACTGGACCCTGAACTACTTTGATATAAGGACTTTTGACACTGATTATAACGAGGTCACGCAGGAAGAAAGCCCCATAATAAGCAGGCAGTACACGAATGCCTATACCCTTGGTGTTGATATAGACAAAGGGCATGGGTACGACATACACACACCGGAAGTTAAAAAGGCCGTTGAGGACATGGCGCAATACTACGCTGACCGGTTAAGGACTCATGCCCCTAATAGTGTTCATGTTCTGTTTAGTGGTGGCGGGATCTATGTTTTATTGCACCACAGGGTAATAGAGGACTATTTCAAGCGATACACTTCAAGTAATGAATGGGAAAAATGGCTTAACATCCTGCTTAAGGCGTATGGCTACGTTATTGAGGATATCCGGGAACAGTTCTTTAAGGATCATCCGGAGCATGAAGGGAAGGTTAAGCCGGACAGCCTGAACAATAGCAAGAGGGTGTTTAAATCCATATTCAGCATTCATTTAAAGCACCCTTACGCAGTAATCCCACTGGATCCGGACAACATCAAAATAGACTTTGAGAGGGCAAAGTTACCTTTAAGTAAAGAAGTAATCGAAACCGGGCAGCAGTGGTATAAGAGCTATGACACTGATAACGGATTTTTACAGTTCTTAAAACCATACCTGATAATGGCTAAAGATGAACTGGATAACCACACCTACCGACATGGAGGAAGCGGCAAACCCTTTTGTCCGAATGCTGACACATCACAGACCCCTATCAATGCGGAGAGCTGGCCGCCATGCATTAAGAATATGCTTAAGCTGGAATCGTGCGGAGAGGGCAGGACGCGGGCACTGGCATTCCTGGCGGCATTCATGGGACAGGCTGGAATTCCGGAAGATCAGGCAAAAGATATCTTCTATGGACTGGCCGAAAGATGGGGAGCGACAACCACTAACATTTTTACCAGCTATTACCAGAAAATGCGCATACCCACATGCGGCAACCTGAGGGCAGACGATAATACCGGATTCCCGAGAGGGGTATCTATCAAAAGCTTAGGGATCTGCAGGCCAGACCCGCGATGTATCAACATACCAAGCCCTAGGTACTACGCAGATAAGCAGGCCAACATTGAAAGGCTGAAAGCCAGATTAACGAGCTCTAAGCCGGAGATTTCCAGAGGACCGCACCCAGAAAACCGGTAAAGCCGGGAGATTAACGGAAATAGTAGGAGAATGAATAAGCTTGACAAGTGCCTGAGGGGTACTGTTTCACAGTCCCATATATTGTATTAAAATATAACTTCCGCCGTTTCCGTTCTGCGTACTATATAGCACATGTAGAAATACATATTTTTTGACAAATATATAGATATGCATTGTTGGTTAGTGGATAGTGTATTATCATAGCTTCGCTTGTATGGGATTGTCGCATTTATCTATAATGAATCAACATCAGCGATAAAAAGCGAACTATTTGACAAACGACACGACGACACGGCAAGAGTCTACTATAGTACACCGGGCGAAACACGCCAAAAAGAAGGCTAAAGCGAGGCAGTGGAAATAAAAGATAGAAGTAAGTCCATGTCGCGTGTATTTACCTTAACCAGTCAAAACATATTAAGATAATTGCCTATAAAGGCAATGACAATTAAATAACTAGCTCAAAACGGCAATAAACGTTTTGCATAAAACAATGAACAATTATAACTTGCAGTAATATCTGCGGATTAAACATGGTCCAAATTATAATTAAAGAAGCTGTTGGTCGGGTAGCAGTGAGACAGATAATCCCGGCAGGCAAGAAGAAAGCCATACTTTTACCGGATGACTTCGGAAATGTCGGGGATAGTGTTTGTTATGTCCGGAAGGATGAGAAAACTATCATCATTACTAAAGGTTAAGTCTAAACGCGCAAGCACGCAATGAGGATATTACCGAGTTATACCAAAGAAGGAAACCGCAGCAAGAAGCTTAAATTATCGATGCTTAATTTTGAGTGATTGCGCGTTTTTCTATGAGGTCCAGACTATTTGCCGGGAAATAACCCCCTCTTGTGATTCTCTGAAGGTCTACATGAAAGAGCAAGAAAGGCCAAGAGAGAACTTGCCGCAATTTATCCAGATTAGCATTAACATAAACGTGATAAAATGTAAATTTTATAATATACTATTACTTGTAATAATTATACCTCGAATCTTTATTATGTTAAAATAATAAACAATGTAAAATTTAACAAATTGTTATGAATATTATCGATATATTTATCCACTAAAAACCTTCAAACAATAACATTGTTGCATGGAAGGATTGTGATGAAATCAGTAGAAGATTTAGCTAATTGGTTTTTGAGTAAGGAGGGCATGCCACACAAGAAGCTCCAGAAGCTGTGCTATTATGCGGTAGCTTGGCATTATACTCTCTATGATTCAAAACTCGTATCAAACGATTCCTTCGAAGCATGGGTTCATGGTCCTGTATCTCCGGACCTGTGGCATGAGTATAAACACCATGGATGGGATATGATTCCCAAAATTGAAAATGCCCCGGATTTTGGAGAGGATCTTAATGATTTCCTTGAAATTGTCTATAACACATATGGCGATTTTAGCGGTCACCAGCTTGAAGCACTGACACATCATGAAGAGCCGTGGTTAGATGCCCGTGGAGATCTGAAAGAATATGAAGCCTCAAATAATCTCATTGATGTAGAGAAGATGAAAGCTTATTATCAGTCAATCTATGACAGTTCTCAGAATGATTGATTTTTATGGCAAAAAACTTCCCTAAGTACCAGGGCAGCACGAGTACGAAAAAACGTACATTGACAAATATAGCACCACGCCCGGATAAGACAAAATTTTATGTCCCTAAACCTGCAGATGGGAAGCCAAGCATTAGTTTAAAATTCTTTGACGCCGGCTACAAGACGTTTTCGCATTTAGGACCCGGGGGAAATTTAAAGCCTTTTG